>Ga0114999_10003695_pt1 | contig 19026 bp, 17 predicted proteins | sample ArcticOcean_MG_C_3_FD_89820 | JGI IMG/M metagenome (GOLD analysis project Ga0114999, IMG submission 89820) | Marine microbial communities from western Arctic Ocean - ArcticOcean_MG_CB8_126 | ecosystem: Environmental > Aquatic > Marine > Oceanic | place: Arctic Ocean: Canada Basin | collected...
CCCACGTGTTCTTCTGTGGGCGTACATCCGGGGGTCTGTTTGACGTCGTGGCCCTTGGTCGGTGTGAATCCGGGCGTGTCTTGGCCCACGTGTTCTTCTGTGGGGGTAAAACCGGGGGTCTGTTTGACGTCGTGGCCCTTGGTCGGTGTGAATCCGGGTGTTTCCTCAACCTCGTGGCCTACGCCGCCCTCAAATCCCGGCGTTTGCTTGACTTCGTGGCCTACACCGCTCTCAACTCCTGGCGTTTCCTCAATCGCGTCATCGTCAGGATTCTGGGAATCCTCGTTGCCTGAAGAAATGTCCTGATCGAAGAGAACACCCGCTTCTTCATCCTCTTCGCCCTCGGTCTCCTCGCTTTCACGCTTTGACTTGCGTGCTCCATCTCCAGATTCTGTCTCCCCACCCTCTTCCTCGTCGAAGAGACCCACATCACCGGCGACCTCGCCTTCGGCAACCTCGCTCGGCTCTATGGAATCACTCCCAGGCGCATCACCTCCGCTCGAGGAATCTTCCGCCTCGTCCGTTCCCTCGTCGAATAAGCCTTCGCCATCGAGATCGCCGAGTTCTGAGTCCTCGGAAGCATCCGCCTCGCTCAGAGCATCGGTTGCGTCTACGAACTCGTCTTCGCCGTCCGTCTGTGTCCCGTTGCCCGATGCCGACGTTGAGTCAGTGCCTGAGTCGTTGCCATCATTGTCAAACAGTCCCGTTGCATCGCCTATGTCGAGGTCGTCAAGACTGTCACCGTCCATGGTGCCAGCATCCATGGGATCGGCCGCCTCTTCACCGCTTGTCCCGTCTGCAGAGTCGGTCGTTTCGGCTTCATCTGCGACGTCCCCGCCGTCAAGGACGGCAGCAAAGTCTTCATCCTCTACGGCTGTTCCAACGTCCTCAGCCGCGTCGCCTTCTTCACTGTGGCCATTGCTTGATTGCCCATTGCTGGACTGTGACGCCCCGTCTTCGTCGTCGTCTTCTTTCTCTTCGTCTGTGACTTCGTGACCCGCATCAGTCAGGACCTGAGCGATGGTCGTTGCCAGGATGTCACTGACATAGACGCGACTCACGAGCAGCGACTCGATGGTTCGATCGTCGAGTTCCTGTTCGTCCTTTACCTGACCCAACAGGATTGTGACATAGCGATCCATGAGGAAGCGTTTTTCCTCATTCTGGATCGTGAGTCGCAATTGCTCTATGCGTTCGGCGTCAGATATAGCCATGGATCAATCTTCGTGGAAAACCAGGCTCGGAAACGCACCTGGCCAGAGACGGCGTTTGGCCTTCCAGTGAGGGATCCCGACTTTTCCGTGGATTGTCACTTTGTGGACCTTCTGCACGGCGAAGACCAGACGTTGTGGTCCCTTCTTGCGTGCCCGATATCGTGTTGTCGTCAATGAATTCACACCGCGTGAGAACAAATCTTCCTCGAGTGCCTCTCCTACAAGAATGCGATCGTAGAGATCTTCGACAAGATTTTTCTGCTGTGCACATTTTTCCGGCAGATCCCAGTTCAGGGCATAACCAGCCAACTTGCGTTCAGGACGTCGCAGGGTGCAGTTCAGGTGCTCTGTGTCGCATAGGATCCATCGCGGCGCCTTCATCGCTTCACGATAAAAGTCATGTACCTCGAACCAGTTCGGTTTCTTCTTACGCTTATAGAAATAGGATGGGAATGCCTCCCGCAGACTCTCTACGGTGACGGGCACAGCCTCCTTTTGAAACACCAACTCCGGCGCCCGAAAAACGAGGACGCATGTAGCGAACTGTTTTTGCAGGGCAGGGATATCGTTTTTTTCGACTGCCTTAATGGTACTTGGCAGCAAAAGTAGATCTGTAATGAATCGATCGAAGGAATCCTGATACTCGGCGAATACGTCCGATGGCAGACTCAATCCGAGGATCTCTTCATGACGCTCAAGACGGATGTAACGCTCCATGAAAATCCAGCGGGCCTGGTCACCTGGCGGAAGTGTTTCCAGGCGCGGAATTTGACCCTTGGGTGGGCGGGTCTTCTTGCTCTTGGCTCGTTTACGCTTGCTTGAAGTTCCCTGGCCGGCTCCTAGGGTAGCCAGCTCGTCCACATAGACTTTGATATGCTCCGCCAGCTCGAAGGCCAGGTCAGGGTCATTGACCTGGTCCTCGATGTCATTCTCGAGGTTGAGAATCGCTTGAACGAGGGCTTCGCGGTCCATTATCGAGGCGTTGGTGGCGGTGGTCAAAACGTGTTCAGACGAGAAAAGAGGTAGGGGAAGTTACGTCTTTAAAGATAGCGGATTTGCGCCCATTTCGACAAACTTTGTCGAGTGCACGGAGGCACGACCGGCCCCATCAGATGGTATCGGCAGAAAATGAACAAGCTCCAGTCTCAATGAGGAAATCCGCATGTTTGGACGTCATCACCAACCACCAAAGCCACCAGACCACGAGCCGTGGATTCTGGTCGTACTTGCTGTGGTCATCGCCGGTGTTCTGACTCTGGGATACGGCCTGATTATGACCTTGATCAAAGGAGCCCGGAGCTAGGGCATGCCGTAGACCGCCTAGTTTGCATGTTTCGCGTTGACAGGGTTTCACACCCCCGGTAGCTTGGCCCGAACCGACGGAAACTCCCCAGCAGACCCCCACAAGTAGCGGCAACAAGCACAGGTAGCGGCCAGAAGTGATCCTCTCCCCATAACGTAGGACAGCGGCCGATGTCTTCACGACACAGCCGATGTCACCACCGGACTTGGAAATGAAACGACTCAGAATCCTCCGGCGTCGCCTTGCCGCGGCGCGGTGGTTGTGGCTGAGTGCGACGCTCCTTGTCGTGCTCTCTACCGCTCAGCACCTGCGTGCGGGGCGGACATACGAGGTCGCAAAACCGACCGAAAACATTCGCTCAAGTCCGGAAGGGCTTCGTCTGGGTGTGCTCGAGAAGGGAACGCAGATCGAGGAAGTGGGACGGGAGGGCCAGTGGGTGAAATTCGAGTTTGTCGGCTGGGTCTGGGGCCCCTCGCTCGAGGGATTTGAGGACGATTCTGCCGCTATCAAGCCCTCGGAGGGCACTGAAGTCGCGGCAAGTGGTAGCGATTCTTCTCCGTCCGCGCGAAAACCTCGGCAAGCGCTGAGTGTTCATCTCAACGAAGTGCGTGACTTGGTCGAGGCCGATTTTGGGAATTTCTACGGGCTTAGCCTGAACCCCGAGTTGGCACGTGTCACCCTGAGATTTCGCGTGCCAGACGTGGGCGAACCGGCCTTGTACCGACGCATGATGCGGGCTCAAGCCAGAGTCGATGCCGTGCTGGCGGCGGACGTCGACTATGAGGAATTCTCTGTCGAGACGAATCGACCCGATGGCACCGGCGCCGTCGGGCAATACATCATCGTCGCCGACACGACGGCCATTCGCCAAATCGATGGCTCAGATGTGGATACCTGGCTCGAGGCGGTAAAACGCTCCGACGATGGTGGCGAGACCTGGAAGTAGCCGTTGCTTGATTTAACTGCCGTTAAAGGCCAGGTCGATGCCATGGTCGCAGCACAGGCAGATGCACCGGCGCTTTTTGAGGAGCGACTCGCCCAGGCTGCCCACCTGCTGGTCGAGTGGGGACAACCGGATCGCTGGCAACCGTTGCAGCAGATGATACGGCAGGCGCGAGTGAGCTGGCTCTGCGCCGACTTTGCGGGCCCTTTCTGTGAGGGGGTAGATGCCCCACCTCGACCGCAGCAATTGAGTGTTGCCGCCACAGATGGCTCTCAGATCTTCCCTGATCGCCACGAAATCTTCCCCTGTTATCTGCTCAACATTGGTTATGTGCTCCTGCACTATGGCAGTGGCGAGCGAGCACTGATCAACAGTCGCCCACAGCTGTACTGGCAAGAGGAGGATCTCTATCAGGAATGGGGTGGACGTCGAACGGGCGTGAGCCGTGATGTCGTTGGATTTCGCCGGTCCCTGCTTGAATTGACTGAATTGGCCGAACTGGCCGCCGCCTCCCAGGCTGAGGGGCATCCCACAGTAGCCCTCACAGACGGCACGTTGATCATGTGGTCCCTGGATGGATGCCCCCCTGATTTTCGCAACGACTGCCTGGTGCAGATCCGTGGCGCTTTCGACCTGCTCGCCGAACGCCGTATTCCCGTCGCCGGATACATCTCACGGCCTGGTGGTAGCGACCTCGTCAATGCCCTGCGTGTGGCAATGTGTCCGATGGCAATTACCCAGTGCGATCAATGCCCCGGATTGCAATCGGCACACGATGATCGAGCAGTTGTGAGACCGTGCGATCCTCTTGAAGGGATCTCAGATGGAGTACTGCTGCGTCGTCTGCTGAAACCTGGACAACGCTCGGCTCTGTTTGGCAGCACCTCACAGATACTGTCCGACTACGGTCCGCATCAAATCCACTTTTTCTACGTCCACGTGGGCAAGGAAGTCGCACGCGTGGAGATCCCGGCCTACGTCGCTGAGGATCAACAGTTGCTCGATCGGGTCCATGCCTGCGTCATCGACCAGGCCGCCAAGGGTAAGGGCTATCCCGTGAGTCTCGTCGAGGCGCATGAGCGGGCTGTGGTCCGCGGCGCAGATCGTGAGGCGTTCTACCGCTATATAGAAGACATGTTTGTACGCCACGATATTCGCGCTCGCGTGTCTCTGAAGGGACTACGCAAGCGTTCCGCTGGCATTTGACCTCTCAAGTGGGAGACCTCGAACCGATGAACCAACCGCTGGGAACCAGAAGCCTCGACAGTTTCCGCGATCCCCTTCGTCGTGCCTCTGTCGATGTCAGCATCGATGTCGATGAGGGGGCTGCAGCGTCTGCACATGTCGGTGAGGTCATCGAAAGCAGCACGGCACAGTGGGTGGCTGAGTCTGTGCGCTTGAATGGGGCGCCTGCGTTCGGTCAGTTCGTTCGCGTGGAGACGGAGCCCCTGCCGATTCTTGGCGTCGTTCACAATACCCGCACCCAGTCTCTGGAAGCGAACAGGCGACCCAGCGCGTACGGCAAGTCAGAAGAAGAATTGCGTCTCGAGCAACCGCAGATCTTCGAGTTGCTGCGAACTCATTTCGACGTCTTCGTCCTTGGCTATCTCGACGGGACGCATCCTGTGCTGGCTTATCCACCCCAACCGGCGCGGATTCACAGTTTCGTGCATGTGTGCAGCAGCGAACAGACACGGGCAGTGACGGCGAGTGAGCAACTCTTACGCTCCTTGTTGGAAGCCCCGGGACTACCCACCGACGAACTGTTGCTGGCGACGCTCAGCCACGCCCTGGACGCACGCGAGCCAGCCCTTCGCCAGGCATACGTCCTGCGCACGGGCAAAGAACTCTCGCGTCTCCTGCGCGACGACTACGATCGCTTAAGTGCACTCGTAGGGCGTCTGAAAGACCGCATGAATTTGAAGGATTCCCAATGAGTGTCGGTACAGATCGCCCCAGTCAGAGTGGCCCCGAGCCCGAGCCCGAGTCCGAGCCCGAGTCCGAGCCCGAGTCCGGGAGCGGTCGGGGCACTGAGTTGTCGTCTGATCCACTACGTGACCCTCGTGGGCGAGTTGGTGTCATCACGAAGGGGTCTCTCGTAGAGGGACTGGAAATGAAGCTCGATGCGCAGCGCAATGTCGAGGATATGAAGGCGGGCAAGTTCGTCGTGATCGAGGGGGACAAGAATGACTTCTTTTCTATGGTCACCGACATGCGTCTGGATGCGACAAATGGTGAGATCCTGCTGCATCCACCGGATCGGTCTGACGAACTCTTGCGGCAGATCCTCGCTGGCACGGGGACATACAACATCGTGTCCCTGCGGCCGATGTTGATGATGCCGAAGAGTGGTGTCGCAGGCTTCGACGATGGCCCACGCCCGGTGAAAGCGATTCCCAGCCACTTCTCCGTCGTACAGGACGCAGAAGAGGAGGACGTGTCGCGGATCTTCGGCTCCGAAGGGGAAGGGGATGGACGCTACTTCAGCATTGGATCTCCCCTCGATATGGAAACACCGGTCTGTATCGATATGGTCCGTTTTGCCGAGCGCTCCAATGGCATCTTCGGCAAGACGGGAACGGGCAAGTCCTTTCTCACTCGCCTGGCCCTGTGCGGTCTGATCCACTATGACCGGGCTGTGAATCTCATATTCGATATGCACAACGAATATGGGTGGAAGGCCATGAAGGAGACGTCGGGTAGCAACTCGAGTTTCGTCAAGGGCCTCAAGCAGCTGTTTGGCGAACGGGTTGCCATTTTTTCCCTTGATCCCAAGTCAACGCGCACCCGTGGTATCCAGCCCGATCATGAGGTGTATATCTCCTACGATCAGATCGCCGTCGAGGATATTGCCCCCCTGCAGGATGAACTGAAGCTCAATCCGACGGCTGTGGAATCCGCCTACCTCGTCTATGCGATCTACAAAGACAGTTGGCTACGAACCCTGCTCAGTCTCGAAGGGCCCGATGTCGAGGAATTTGCCAACGAAATCGGTGCCCACCCTGGGTCTCTGGTCGCATTGCATAGAAAGCTCAAGCGCTTGGAGAATTTCCCCTTCATGGTGAAGAAGGGGCAGGCAGAGGCCGGCGATTGTGTTGATCGGATCATGGAGCACCTCGATGCTGGGGTAAATGTCGTCCTTGAATTTGGCCAGCAGACGAGCATGCTCTGCTACCTCCTGGTTGCCAATATCATCGCCAGGCGAATCCACGAGATGTATGTGAAGAAATCCGAGAAATTCTACGCAACCCAGAAACCTGAAGACCAGCCGCGACAACTGATGATCACGATTGAGGAAGCGCATAAATTCCTGAATCCATCCGCTGCGAAGCAGACGATCTTCGGCACCATTGCGCGCGAAATGCGCAAATACTACGTCTCGCTACTTGTCGTCGATCAGCGCCCATCCGGTATCGATGATGAGGTGCTCTCGCAACTGGGCACACGTATTACGGCTCTTCTCAATGATGAGAAGGACATCGCCGCCGTGCTCACGGGGGTTAGCGGCACAGATGGCCTGCGCAGTGTGCTGGCAAGTCTGGACTCGAAGCAGCAGGCCCTGGTTCTGGGACACGCGGTGCCGATGCCGGTCGTGGTAAGGACGCGGGAATACGGTGAAGAATTTTATCGATTTCTCGGTGCGGGTGATGAAGATCCCCAGGTGCGCAGTGCTCGAGTACAGAAAGAGAGAGTTGCCCTCTTCGGCGAATGACGAAGGGCGCCGCCCGTTCCGGGACGACGCCCTGATCACATCAGGCAAGATCGAATAGGGTGTACGGGGCCTACTTTGCGACTTTCATTGTGAAGGTGGCGCGGCCGAAGCGGGCGGCGCGATGGAAGTCCGCATGATCGGTGGCTGAATCCGACCACTGACTGAACTGCCCGTTGTAGCCTTTCGTGCGATTCAGATTCAAGCGCCACACATCGCCCTCAACGGGGGGGATCGTGCCACCAAGGTGGCGGAAGTTGTCAAAGGGGATGACCATCTCCAAGATCCAGCCAGTATCTGTATCCGCATGATCATTCAGCGTGCCATCAAAGCTGGTTGCGATCCCCACGCCCTCATTTTCCCAATTGAAATGGATAGACTTCGTGCGTTGCTCGCCGCCTTCAAAGGCCATGTAGTCGAGGAGGGCGCCATTGATATTCATTTCATAGCCAAAGTATGCTGTCACATCCTCTGCCCTGGGCGTTGCGAAGATCTCAACGGCATCCTCTTGATACACGGGGCCGTCTTTTTCAGTCACTTCGCTGTCGAGAAAGGGATCGACGCATTCAAAGAGCAGATAGAGATTGTCGTCGTCCCAGAGCATCCGTGCCTCCGTCGACTGAGCACCCTCGGCGGCGGCATCGTTCCAGGGGAAGACGAACTCGACGGACTCGGCTTTTTTCCAAATTTTATCAACTTGCCCGTCGATTTTGATCGGCCCCGGAGCGCGCTCGATGACCATGGATGGGAGCCCCTCAGGGAGGTCCAGGACTCGTTGCCCCATGGCACTGGCGGCCGTGCAGATTATGAGAGCCATAACAAAAAGAGAAGAACGCATTCGGACTTGCTCCCGAGTATTGTGAAGATTAGATGTCAATTGAAGATTGAATATCAGAAGATCGGGTGGCGAATGGGCGCTATATTAGGGCTTCAACTCATATGACGACAGCTTCAGAAAAGCGACTATGACTTCTGCCGAATCTCCAGTTCAACTGGCTCTCATTGACGCCGGGCTTGGCGAAACAAGCCTGACCAGTTCGCTCTGCACGCATGCCGCAGAAGCGAGCGATCCAGACACGATGCAAGTTACGCGGTTTTCTGCGGGTGATCATCACATCCTGCCTTATGGAGAACCCGGTGTCAGCGGGGCTCAGGATCTAACGCAGACCCTTCAAGCCGCGGAAGGTGTCATCCTCGTCTTCCCCGTTTACAACTTCAACATGAATGCCACCCTCAAAGCGATTATCGAACATGGGGGGGCAGCCATGTCGGGCAAGGTTGTGGGGTTGATGGCGACTGCCGGTGGCCGCTATGGGTACATGAGCTTTATATCTGCCATTCAGGGGCTCATGTTCGATCTGCGTTGTTGGATTGTGCCGCGGCAGGTGTACGCTCTTGGCGAAGACTTCACCGAGGGCCGATTGAGCAACCATGACGTTTTGCGGCGCGTTGACGAATTGGTGTTCACGACAGCCGACATGGCGCATCGATTGCGACGCTGACGATTGTTCGTCCTGATTGGAAAAATCTTTGCGCCCCTGGTCTATCCTCTTGGGATCGCCGTCATCCTGTGGGCGACTGCACTGATCTGTCGTTGGCGTCGACAGCATCGATTGGCGAGGCGGTTGGTGCTCGCCGGTGTTTTCCTCGTCTTGTATTTCTCACAGCCGTGGGTCGCCGACGCCCTGACCCGATCTCTCGAGGACGATTATCCCCTGCGCCCCGCACAGGAATTGCCGCGAGCCGACGCGATTGTCGTGCTGGGTGGTGCCACCGGCGCTCCGGTGCCACCACGGATCGATGTCGATGTGGGAGGCGCCTTTGATCGGCTGCTCTTTGGTATGCGGTTACTGCGAGCCAACAAGGCAGACTACATCATCCTCAGTGGCGGCGTGATCGCCTCTATCGTTGGATCAGACATGACCGAGGCACGGCGACTGCGTCGTCTGGCCCTGGAATATGGCGTGGCGGATCGGGCGATCCTTCTCGAAGAACAGTCTCGGAGCACGCGGGAGAATGCGCTCTTTACCGCACAACTGCTGCGGCAGCGTCAGTGGCAGCGCGTATTGTTGGTTACGTCCGCCCGACATATGCCGCGTGCGGCCGCCTCGTTCATCAGGGAGGGAATTCAAGTGATCCCGGCGCCGACGGACTTAATCGCCGTGCAGCGCCCCCTCACGATTGGACGATTCCTGCCAAATGCCGAGGCGCTGCGTGAATCGCACAAGGCGGTGAAGGAATACGTGGGGTATGTCGTCTACTGGTTGCGCGGCTGGGTCTGACACGTTCTCAGGCACGATGCCAAAGTAGCTTGGTGCTTAGACGGATTGCAGTTCGACCGTGTGGCCTTGAGAAAAGCCGTGGGCGATCTCGTCGCAACGTTCGTTGCCCGGGTCACCAGCATGCCCCTTTGTGTATTGCCAGCGAATGTGTGGGTTGTTCAGTTCATCGAGGATCCGCCACAGGTCCTGATTCAATACGGGTTTTTTCGCCGCCGTCATCCAGCCGCGGCGTTTCCAGTTGTGAATCCACTCGGTAATCCCTTTGCGTAGATACTGTGAATCGGTGATCATCACGATATCACCAGCGGGCGCCGCCTTAAGTCCTTCGATCGCAGCCTGCAGCTCCATGCGGTTGTTGGTCGTGTCTGGGACAGCACCACCGACTTCCTGAATTTTGCCATCGGCAAGGCGAAGCCGGGCAGCCCATCCGCCAGGGCCGGGATTGCCGGAACAGGCGCCGTCTGAATGGATCACGGTTGCTTGATTGTTTTTTTGATTGTCTGTTTGATTGCCTGGGGCGGAATCGGATGCGGACACAAATCTCTCCTGTGGGGCACGGAATGGATGAAATACACCGACTCTGATGAAATACACCGACTCTATGGTGTCATACACCGGTTCGAGGGTGTATCGATGTGAGCGTGGGGAGAGAAGGCTCGCTACATTATCCCTTCCATTGCGTGCCGTCAACCAGGTCATTGTTTGAGTCTTGACCCCGTTCATTACTTATAAATGACCCTGTCCACTACTGAGTTATGACTATGCCAGAAGATTCCAACAAACCCTACGATCTGATCGTCATCGGTGGCGGGCCAGGCGGTTACTCGGGTGCCATCCGCGCCGCCCAAAGAGGCTGGCGGGTAGGGCTCGTCGAGAGGGAGGATCAACTTGGCGGTGTGTGTCTCAATTGGGGTTGCATACCAACCAAGACGCTGCTGCATCAGGCACATCTGCTTCGTAGCATGCAAGAAGCCGATCACTTTGGCCTGAGTGTGCGCGGCGAGGTTGGTTTTGACTGGGCTCGCGTGATCGAACGCAGCCGCGAGGCAACCGATGGCCTGTCCGCCGGTATCGCGGGGCTGTTGAGGCGCCATAAGATCGACGTGATTCATGGGCATGGACAGCTCACAGAGGCAGCCCATGTGGAGGTCACAGATTCTTTGGGCGAACGGCTCCCGCTGGCGACACAGCGCACGCTGCTGGCAACTGGATCCCGACCTCGGCTGTTGCCTGATTTGGATCTCAGTGAACATCCGCGAATTCTCACCAGCCGTGAAGCGATGGTTCTCGGTGATCGTCCAAGATCCGTCGTCATCATAGGAGCCGGCGCGATCGGTGTGGAGTTTTCGAGATTCTTTTCCGCCTTCGGTTCCAACGTCACACTTCTGGAACTGGCCCATCAGATTCTTCCGACAGAAGACCCTCAAGCTGCCGCTGTTGTACATGCGGCATTGGAGGCTGAGGGTGTCGAGATTCACACGGGTGTGCAGATCGATAGTTTGGAAGGTGGACCGCGCCGTCGCACTGCGACAGTCAACTGGCGGGGCGCAGAAGGGGAACAGGCCAGTTCCTGTCGAGCAGATGTCTGCCTTGTCGCGATCGGTGTTGTGGGCAATAGCGAAGGGATCGGACTTGAGAATCTGGGGGTTCAGACAGAGGCGGGTTCAATCGTCGTCGATGATCGTTACCGTACTTCGTCGCCAAATGTCTGGGCCGTCGGTGATGTGATCGGTGGCTCTCGACTTGCACACGCTGCCACGGCAGAGGCTGTTGCTGCTATTGATTTCATGATGGACAGACGTCAGACGCCCATCAGATCAGATCTGATTCCCGCCTGCGTCTACGGTGATCCCGAGGTCGCTAGCGTTGGCTTGAGTGAGTCTGTAGCTCAGGAACAAGGGATCGAGGTGCGTATTGGCAAATTTCCCTTTTCTGCCAGCGGCAGGGCTCTCGCAACCGGATCGGGCAAAGGCTTCATCAAGCTCATCTTCGGGGCTCGCTACGGAGAGCTTCTTGGCGCCAGTCTCGTTGGGCAGGGCGTGACCGAACTGATCGGTGAGTTGTGCCTGGCGATCCAACTGGAAGCGACCTGGGAGGAACTGGCTCACACGGTGCATCCTCATCCAACTCTTTCCGAGGGCATCATGGAAGCGGCTGCCGCCGCATTTGGTGAAGCAATCAACATCTAACTCTGAACCTATAGGTTCTTGCAAGGACTGCAGCTGTCTCATGAAACACTTGACCGACTATCTACATCAACTGCGCCAGGCATTGGACGTACTCGATCTCGAGCAGGTTGCCGAAGTGCGTGAACGTTTCGCGGCTGCTCGTGAGCGTGATGCTCAGATCTTTCTCTGTGGCAATGGCGGCAGTGGTGCCACTGCCAGTCATCTGGCGAACGATTTGGGAAAGGGAGCCAGTCTTGATCAGGCTCGACGTTTTCGTGTGATCGCTCTGACGGACAACGTGCCGTGGATGACCGCCTTGGCCAACGATGTCAGCTATGACGTCATTTTTGCGGAACAACTACGGAATCTGTCGAGGCCGGGTGATCTGTTGCTCGCTATCTCAGGCTCTGGCAACAGTGCCAACATCATTCGTGCGATCGAGGCCGCGAAACAGCTGGGCGTCGAGACGATTGGTTGGACTGGTTTTGGCGGCGGCCAGTTGGCCCAACTGGCAGATCGGTCCATCGTCGTCGACTCCCATCATATGGGCAGAGTTGAGGATGTGCATACGATTCTCATGCACTTGATCTGCTACCATTTCATGGAAGTACCCGGCAGTGCTGATGGCTAACCTGTGACAGAGACTGCGGCCACGAGTGTTTTGGTCATCTGTCGGCAAAGTGAGTGCCAACTTCGAAGCGATCCAGCCATACTCCTCCCCTCTGGGTATCTATGGTGACCAGGGGACGGTGAAGGAGTTTCTTCCCGCCTCACCTGAGCAGACGGGGTGGAGTGAGATCCCTGGATCCGTCCCGATTCATCCGATGCCACCCCTCATCCATTCCAAGGCGAGTCGAGTCACGCAGCAAGCTGGCCGACGCCATCAAGACGCACGGGATCTTCTTCGCAGCCCACAAGTGTTATCAGGCGGGGCAGCCGGTTTCTTTACCCTTGTTGTGACACAAGCAACGAGGTTGAATGATCGCACATCTGGACAATGTGCGAATGCGTCAGGCATCTTTGATCACAGACCAGGACCCACTCTTCTCAACGAGGCGCACTGTGAGCCCCATTGACCATTCGATCATAAGACCTACGCCGCCGCCACTGATGGCGGTACTACCTGCTGAGCCGATGCTGTTGATGACGGCGGGGCCGGTACCGGTACCGGCCGAAGTGGCGCGCGCAGGAAGTATGGTCATCGATCATCTGGGCGACACGATGGGCATGGTGCTGCGACACATTCGCGAGATGTCGCGCTACGTCTTTCAAACGCAAGACGACAAGATCTACGGCGTATCCGGTCCGGCCTCAGCGTCGATGGAGATGGCCATCGCCAATCTGCTGTGGCCAGGTCGTAAGGCCCTTGTGCTACAAGGGGGACTCTTCAGCGGCCGTTTCGCCGAGATGGCCCTCGGTGTCGGTGCCGAGGTGACCGTGCTTGAGTCAGAGCCTGGCAAGCCTGTTACTGCGCAGATGGTAGCCGATCAACTCAAGGTTGATTCCTATGACATAGTGACCATGGTCCAAGGAGAGACGTCTTCCGGCGTGTTGACGAGCGATCTGCAGCAGATCCTCAAATTGGCTTGTGATCACGGCGCCATGACGGTCGTTGATGCTGTGTGCACGTTGAGCACCATGCCCCTCAAGAAAGACGAGTGGGGGATCGATGTATTGCTAACAGGTAGCCAGAAAGGGTTGTCCTCGCTGCCTGGCGTGTCATTGATCTCTTTTTCAGATCGTGCCTGGGACACGGCAGTTGAGCGGCAGGGCAGGCGACCGCACTGGTGCCTGGACGTGGTGCGTGCGGAACGTTTCTGGGGCGAAGGAAGTTATCACTACACGGCACCCGTCCCCGGCTTGCTGGCCATGCACGAGGCACTGCGCCTGATTATCGAGGAGACGCTGGAGAAGCGATTTGAACGTCATCTGCACAGTTCTCTGGCCCTGCAGGCTGGCATCGAAGCGATGGGACTCGAGCTGTTTACTCCAGAGGCCTACCGTCTCAATTCGGTACTCGCCGTCAAGGTTCCCACGGGTGTCGATGATGGGCGTGTGCGCAAATACATGGAAAATCGGTTTAAGGTTCTCATTGCTGGCGCCTATGGTTTCGATATCGTCCGCATCGGCCAGATGGGTGAGCAGTGCCGGGTGCCCAACCTGTTCCGTACGCTACACGCGCTGGGCGCCGCGGTTGCTCGGCAGGATGCCTCTGTGGATCCAAGTCTGGGCATGGTCACAATGGAAGCCTATCTGGCCGAACGGGCTGATGACATACTCTAACCCACGCAGCAGGAAAATCATGAGTGATATAGAGTTCCCCACGTTCGAAAAGATTGGTCTCCGCCCTCTGATCAATGGTTGCGGCACGTATACCATTATCAGTGGTTCAGTGATGCTGCCGGAGGTTCGGGCCGCTATGGTGGAGGCTTCCAAGCGCTACGTTCATCTCGATGAATTGCACGACGCGGTCGGGCACCGCATTGCCGAGCTCATGCAATGCGAGTGGGGGATGGTCACCAATGGCTGCGCCGCAGCTTTGTGTCAGATTACGGCCGCATGTGTTGCCGGTACCGATCCAGAGAAGATGGCCAGACTTCCCGATACAGCGGGTATGCCCGACGAAGTCGTGGTGCAAAAGAGTCACCGACACGTTTACGATCATGCCGTGAGAATGGCAGGGGTCAAGCTTGTGGAAGTAGAGACCCTGGCTGAGATGGAGGCGGCGATCAATCATCGTACGGCCCTGCTGTTGATCTTCGGTGATGCTGCCGATCGAGGGCAGGTTGGCGTCGCGCAAATGGCCGAACTCGGGAAGTTGCACGATGTCCCCACCTTCGTCGATGCCGCTGCCGAGCGCCCAGACGTTCCAAATAGGTATCTGGCCGAGGGGGTGGATGCTGTGGGGTATAGTGGCGGCAAGTGTCTGCGTGGCCCCCAATCCTCCGGACTGGTATTGGGTAGCAAGTCCTTGCTGCAGGCTGCCTTCCTCAATGGAGCACCCCATCATGCGCTGGCACGACCGATGAAGGCGAGCAAGGAAGAAGTGATGGCATTGCTGGCAGCGGTCGAGATGTGGGTGCGCCGCGACCACGAAGCAGAATGGAAGGAATGGGAGCGACGTCTGCAGGTCGTTGAGGATGCCCTTGCAGATATCGACACGATCTGCTTCGCACGCCATGAACCTGGGCGATCAAATGTTTCGCCCATTCTGTGTGTCGACTGGGATGCTGATAAAATCGGACGCAGTGGCGCCGATGTTGCCAACGCTCTGTCAGCAGGAAATCCCAGAATCGAGCTGTTCCATCACGCCACGGGGGTGACTGTAAATCCGTATATGATGGAAGATGGCGATGAAGCCATCATTGCCCCGCAACTTCGCCAGGCGCTCACATCGAACTGAAAGAGTAACATGTCACTTAGTGGCGATTGGAAAGTCGAACTCGAGTTCGTCCGTGGTCACGCTCGGCATGGGTTGACTCTGACGCAGGAGGCTGATCAGGTCAGGGGTAGATACCGGACACAATTCGGCGTGCAAGAGATCTGTGGTCGAGTCGAAGGTGATCGCATCGATCTGCGCGCCTCCATCCATCACCAGGCCTGCGGTGCCACCTACCGATTTACAGGGCAAATCGAGGAGATCAGATCGACGGGGATGTCGATCTTGGCGAATACTGGACCGCGCGGTTTCGGGCCCTGCGGCAGGCCTAGCTCTGTGCATCAATCGTCAGCTCTCTGTATCTATACTGTATCTACAAAACGCGTAGATCGATGCGATCGTCCTAGGAGGGCAGCCCCGACTGGGCGGCCAGATAGGCTGTGATGGCCGCATCGTAGCGTGATGTCTGGCGATAGACGTCTACAGCGAGACGCTGACCATACACGGGATCGATATGTCCACCATCGGCCCGCAGTCTTTCAATCGTTTCAGCGTACTGCGCCGGAGAGCTGACAACATAGATGGCTCGAAAATTCTTCGCCGATGAGCGAAGCATCGTCGGCCCCCCTATGTCGATATTCTCCACCGCTTCATCGAGGGTGCATCCTGGGCGCGAGATGGTCTGCTCGAAGGGGTAGAGGTTGACGCACACCAGATCGATCGTCTCAATGCCATGTTCGGCAATGGTTTGCATGTGGGCCTCATCGTCGCGTCGCGCCAGCAGGCCGCCATGGATCGCTGGGTGCAGGGTCTTGACCCGGCCATCGAGGATCTCAGGAAAACCGGTCACCTGAGCTACATCGGTGACTTCAACACCGGCCTCGCGAATGGCGCGTGCAGTACCGCCTGTGCTGAGGATCTTTACTCCCAAGTCCTGCAACCCCTGGACGAAGGGCTCGAGGCCGCTTTTGTCCCAGACACTGACGAGGGCTCGCTCTACCTTGATCTGCTGACTCATCTTCTCACTCTCGATTCGGTTCAGTATGTCCTTAGCTAGTCCCTCACATCGAATTCTGTCAATGGCAACCTCCTTTTCCAAAGCAATCGAACCTGGTGCCCGGCAGGTAGGCACCATTCTCCACGGTGCGGGCCACCAGGCTCTGCTCGCTGGCGGATGCGTCCGCGATTTGTTGCTTGAGCGCCAGCCAAAGGACTGGGATATCGTCACCGATGCCACGCCAGATCAGGTGGCGGCGCTGTTCGAGCGAACCGTCGATATCGGCGGGAGACGCTTCGGTATCCAGCAGGTCACTGTTGATCATCGTGTCTATGAAGTGGCGCAATTGCGTTGCGAGGATGACTACGGCGATGGGCGCCACCCAGACACGATCGTTTATACGTCAGATCCAAGGCTGGATGCCGCGCGCCGAGACTTTACTATCAATGGCATGCTTTTCGATCTGGTGTCTGAAGAACTGATCGATGTCGTGGGTGGTCGGGCCGATCTGCAGGACGGCATCCTACGCGCCATCGGCGACCCGATCTCAAGATTTGCTGAGGACCACTTGCGCCTGCTGCGGGCGATCCGCTTCGCGGCACGTTTCCAATTCACGATTGAAGCCGACACATGGGCGGCGATCACCACCTGTGCACCGCAGATTCTGTCGATCAGTGCCGAACGCATACGGGATGAGTTGAGCCTTATCCTCACCGAAGGCAGGGCCGCTGACGGTTTTCGTTTGCTCTTCGATTGTGGGCTGTTACGGCACCTGTTGCCGGAGGTGGCGGCGCTGGATGGAGTTGCGCAGCCGCCAGAGTATCATCCTGAAGGGGACGTCTGGCAGCACCTGCAGCTGATGCTGGCAGAGGTTGATTGTCTCTCCACGCCAGACCTCGAGCTGGCGTGGGGCGTCTTGCTGCACGACATCGGCAAACCTGCGACCTTTGAGCAGAGCGATCGAATTCGTTTTCACGGACACGACCTTCTCGGTGCACAGATGGCGAACGACATCGCCCGACGTCTACGGATGTCGAATGAGCTACGGCGGCGAATTGTCGAGTTGACCAGACATCACATGCGCTTTCACAACACGCCCAAGATGCGCGCAGGTAAACTGCGTCGGTTTCTGAGTGAACCATTCTTCCCGCAGTTGCTTGCCCTGCATCGCATCGATTGCATCGGGTGCCACGGGAAACTCGATCTGTACGATTTCTGCTGTGAACAACACGCGGCAATTCTGACAGAGGCAGAAGTTCGGGGACCGCTGGTCAATGGCGACGATCTTATCGGGCTGGGGTATGAGCCCGGGCCCGAGTTTGCACGGATGATTCGATGGGTAGAAGACGAAGAGGCGGATGGGCGTTTTGACGACAAGGTTGCCGCCATCGCAGCTCTCACCAGGAGGTTCCCCTTGCCAGGGGCTCCGTGAGGCAATCTTTGTTGCCCTTCTAACGCTTTAGGTCAGACCGGCGGCTAGTACATCGATGACGGGTTGATGGGTCGCCGGTGACATGAGATAGACACCAGCCCAACCCTCAGCCTGTACGCGCCGGACCTGCTCGGCCGCCAGGTCTCGTCCCACCGCCGCCTGCGTCTCACGATCGGGACTCGCACCGAGGCGCTCCAGGACCGTGTCGGGCACAACCATCCCCGGCACGTCGCGCATCCTCAGCGCGTGATCTAATCCGGCCAGGACGAGGACCCCAATCAATACGGGTACCGAACGTCGAAAGTCATCAAGACAGGTCAGCGGCTGTGACGCAAAGGCGGGCTGCGTCATGATGTAGTCGGCCCCCGCATCGATCTTGCGAGCCAGTTTGTCCATTTCCGAGTCGATGTCGAGGGCCTCGGGTTCAAAACCGGTGCCAATCGTGAAATGTGTCCGTGGATCTGCATGTTTGCCCAGGGCCTGTCCGCCGAAGTCGACGCCTGCATTGAGGCCACCCTGCACGAGGCGGATCAGATCAACTGAGGACAGGTCAAAGACGGCCGTCGACGGTGGATAACTGGGCGCCATTTTCGGCGGGTCGCCCGTGATCAGCAATACATTGTGAATGCCATTGGCCCAATAGCCGATCAGACGAGCCTGCAATCCCATCGTATTCAGATCACGACTGGTGAAGTGTGGGATTAACTCCAGGGCATCCTGGCCCGTCTGCCAGCCGAGACGTTCACGCACAATGTGGACGAAATCGCCTGGTGGCATCAACGGAATTCCGCGCGAGCCATCGGTAATGTCGAGGGCATCTGCGAGACCACTGCGCGTCAGATCAGCGACAAAGTCGACTTTTCTCTGTAAAAGCTTTGGCGCCGTGCCGCGAGCCGGTAAGATCTCGACGCTGACAGCGAATTCGCCGGCGAAGAGTTTGCGCGAAAATTCCCCATTGCCACGCTTCGTTTGCGCATCCGTCGGGGCTTTTGTGGGGGTGCCCGGCACCGAGACGGCGCCGGCGTGGCTACTGCGCCCGGCCAAATAGTTGTGCATTTCCCAAACGTGACGCGGATGGATCTCGCAACACCCACCGACCAAGCGAGCACCTCTTTGCGTCGTGGACCGTGCCCAACGTCCCATAAACTCGGGATTCACCCGCGTCATGTAACGATTGCCAATATGCTGAAATCCACCCGCATTCGGCATGGCGGAAAGGTGGACTCTGCCATCGGCCACCGCGGCAAGTTCAGCAGCAGATTCGATGAAGTCCTCTGCATCCCAAGGCGTGCAGCAATTGACACCAACCACTGCCGCGCCACCGGCAACGGCGGCCTCGACCAGTTGTTGCGGTGTCGTCGACCACCCGTCCTTGTCTCGCTGAACTGCCATCTGTGCGATGATGGGAGGGACGTCGTCGATCTCTTTCACGGCGGCGAGCACTTGTTGCAGATTGGCTAGAGATCTAAAGGTCTCCAGTAATATTGCATCTGCTCCCGCGATTGCTTTTAGCTGTTCCTCGTAGGCTCGCCGAATCGACTCGGTGTCCTGTGTGGGATTCAGCATCGGGCCCACGGAGGCAAGCACGAAGAGGTCCTC
>Ga0114999_10003697_pt1 | contig 19015 bp, 16 predicted proteins | sample ArcticOcean_MG_C_3_FD_89820 | JGI IMG/M metagenome (GOLD analysis project Ga0114999, IMG submission 89820) | Marine microbial communities from western Arctic Ocean - ArcticOcean_MG_CB8_126 | ecosystem: Environmental > Aquatic > Marine > Oceanic | place: Arctic Ocean: Canada Basin | collected...
TCGCCACGAATAACTTCGGCCGACATAATCTCACCCGGTTTTTTCTGGCGAATTAATTTCTGAAAATAAGGAGTGATTGCGTAGTCGGGGCGAAATTGTGGAAGTACCTCTCCATCCACCATTATGAGGATGTCATTATTTTCCAATCCAGCTTCGCTCGAAGGGCTCCCTTCGAGAATCTCACTCAAAACGATGCCCGATTGATTTTTGATCCCCAAGTATTCGGCCACTTCAGGATCTATAGGCTGCATCCCAGAAACGCCGACCCAAGATCGTGGACCTTCCACGTCTTCAGGATCAATAGCTTCGAGATATTCTAAAAAGTCTCCACTACTCAGTGCGACAGAGGATTCCTCTGGATTTCTCATCGTCACATTAAGCGTATCTCGGCCAAGGTTCATAACTCGTTTGTAGGACAAGGGATCTGTTGCCCACCCAATAAATGCACCTTCAACATTAAAAACAGGACATCCCGGATTCGTAAGATCGTCCCTAAATATTACCTGACGATCGGGCATACGCTTAGTCATCGCTACACGTGCAGTGAGTACGTAGGGATCGAATCCCAGCTCTTTGCCCACACCACCTACACCAAAAGCTGAATCTCCCATATGAGCGGTTGCGAATTCAAAATCAGTGATTGGAGTAAAAGCATCCGGAAGCCCATCTTTGAATGACAAGACGTGCCAGCCCGAAGAGTAGTCCTTTCCCAAATACACCAGCGGGTATTCTTCGTCCCCTTGCGGAAGGGAATACCCAATGAACTTCTTCAATTTCTCAACCGGAATCCATGAAGGAATCATACTTTCCAATACCACTATCGTTCCTTTCTCATCAACGATGAGTCCGTAAGTATATCCCTCCTGACGATCCATCTCGCGTTCGACAACAAACTCGAGTGCCACAATCGTCTTGGATCGTTCGAGAACTAATTCACTTAGATTCTCTGGAAACGGATCAGCATTCAGCGGGATGGCACTCAATACAAATGCCAGAATTAAAACAAAAAATAATCTCATGGTTTAAGGATAAAAAGGGATGTCCGGAAATTTCGGGTGACTTCAACAAACAGAGGTTCTGCATCACCGTCAAATTCCTCATGCATGGCTTTTAGGTCTATCAAAGAGCCCACAGGCTCCCGGTTAATTTTAGAAACAATGTCTCCCGATCGGATTCCGGCGAGATCTGCCGGGAACGCTGTTTTGGCTCCCAAAACAAGAAACCCATCATCGGAAACCAATTTGTTTTCACGGGCGTATGATCGACTCACTTCACGAACACTCAGTCCCCATTTCTCAAAAGCCCACTCTTCGCCTACCCGACTTTCAAGTCTCTCGGTTTTAAGGGTCTCGGTAAGTCGCTCATCTTGACGACTGATCTCAAACGTAATCTCTGAGTCCACAGGGTAATTCGCGATGCGGTTTTGTATCGGGGGTAGTTGTTCGGGAAAACGACCATCAAGACCGTTCGTATCCATAGAAATTAGAATATCGCCGGGCTGAATGCCCTTAGTTGCTGCAGGAGATCCGAGATCTACGCTTTCAACTAAAACCCCCTGATTTGCTTGGATGTTATAAAAGGTTTCCAGGTCCTGCATAGGACCAAGAACGATTCCCACATAACTTCGAATAATTTCCTCTTCCTCTAAAAGACCGGCCAGAACAAATTGGGCCGTCTGCGAAGGGACTGCAAAACCAAGATTATTCGATCCCAAATAGGCTCGAGTATTAATACCTAAGATTTTGCCATTCTCATCCACCAACGGTCCACCACTGTTTCCCGGGTTAATGGCGGCATCGGTTTGTAGCCAGGTATTGAAGTATCCGGTTTCGTATCCACGGACCCCATCCGCACCTTCGAAAAACCGGTTGGTATTGGAAATGATTCCACGGCTAACCGTTCGGGTCAGTCCATTGGGCGTTCCCACCGCAAAGACGGTAAGGCCCGGGTAAACTTTATCCGAATCGCCAAATTCTGCATGAGTGAAGGTCAAGCCGCGCTCCTCGAGTTCTTCAAGGTCCAACTTAAGCAACGCCAGGTCAGTCCAGTGATCCCACCCTACGAGCTCTGCACTAACTCGTTCCAAATTAGAGAGCGTAATGCGAATCTCTTCAGCAAACGTTGAAACCACATGGGCATTTGTCAAAATGTGGCCTTCTTCCGAAATAATCACGCCGGAGCCCACGCCACTGATATTCCGTTTCGAACCACCATTGTAGGTTACTTCTCTGACATCGATACGAACTACCGCCTCCAATAATTGTCTAAATCCATCACCAGAAGCGCTCTTCGATCCGCTCGTTTTTTTGGTAGATTGGGTCGTTTCACAACCGGATGTTAACAGGGCAGTAATCAGGGCAAAGGATAGGGAAAGGATCCGAAATGGAATCATAGTTTGGGTTATTGACTGGTAATTCGTTTCAATCAAGCTAGTTCACTTCATTTCATTATGTCGACACCAACAACAAACTATAATTTCTCCAAAATCGAAGCGCATTGGCAAAATTTTTGGGCCGGAAATAAGAGTTTTCAAGCCAAGGATTTTTCCGAAAAACCAAAATACTACATTCTGTCGATGTATCCCTATCCTTCGGGCGACGGACTTCATATAGGACATGCCATAAACTATACGGCTCCCGATATTTTGGCACGGTACAAAAAGGCTCAAGGATTTAACACGTTGCAGCCAATGGGTTGGGATGCCTTTGGTCTTCCGACGGAACAGTATGCCATAAAAACCGGTACTCATCCTCGGATTGTTACTGAGCAAAACGTAAAAACATTTCGCACCCAACTCCAGAAAGTGGGCTTCGCCATTGATTGGAATAGAGAGATAAATACCACCGATCCAGGTTACATGAAGTGGACTCAGTGGATTTTCCTGCAACTGTTTAAACGTGGCCTCGCTTACGTCTCCGATCAACCGGTTTGGTGGTGTCCTGCCTTAGGTACTGTTTTAGCGAATGAGGAGGTGATCGATGGTAAATCCGAACGAGGTGATCATCCCGTCGAAAAGCGAAAATTGCGCCAATGGGTCCTTAAAATAACTGCGTATGCCGAACGATTACTCGAAGGCCACAAAGATCTGAGTTGGCCTGACTCATCAATCCGTCTGCAAAAAAATTGGATCGGGCGCTCTACTGGAGCAGAAGTGAATTTCAGTATCGAAGGACGTTCTGAACAACTCCCCATTTACACAACCCGCCCGGATACTCTTTTCGGAGTTACTTATATGGTGCTATCTCCTGAACATCCATTGGTCGATAAGCTTACTACGGCTGAGCAGGAAGAGGCCATTGCCCAATACAGAATAAACGCAGCGAAAAAGAGCGATTTAGAACGTACCGATCTCGCCAAAGATAAGACCGGAGTTTTCACGGGAAGCTATGCCATTAATCCCGTAAATAGAGCCAAAGTACCAATCTGGGTAGCGGATTATGTTTTGATGAGTTATGGGACCGGAGCAATTATGGCGGTACCTGGCCATGATGAGCGAGACTTCGAATTTGCCACAGCATTGAACATCCCGATTCAGCAAGTGATTCAAGATGAGGCAGCAGCGGCTAACAATGAGCCGACTCAACTCCCATTCTGCGGAAAAGGAACTATGCTCAATTCCGGCGAATACACCGGAATGTCCTCCGATGATGGAAAAGCAAAAATCATCGCAAATCTGGAAGGTCAGGAACTGGGTTCAGCCAGCGTACAATATAAACTCCGCGACTGGCTGTTCTCCCGTCAACGTTACTGGGGCGAACCTTTTCCGGTAATGTGGGTTTCAAAAGAAAACTACGAAAAAGCGACCACGGACGAAACAAACCCTTTTAGGGAATTCTTATCCGAGGAACCTGTCACCTTCGAAACGGATGGCGAAGTTCACTACGCCCTACCCACCCCAACAAGTCAGCTACCCCTGGAACTCCCGGATGTGGAATCATACGAACCAATCGGAACCGGTGAAAGCCCTTTGGCAGGAGTCACAGAATGGCTCGAAAGGTGGTTAAACATCGAAACGGGCGAATCAATTCCTCGCTCCTCAGAAAAACCTGAAGGGGACAACTGGGTATCCGGTACCCGAGAGACCAATACCATGCCCCAATGGGCTGGTTCATGTTGGTACTATTTGCGTTACTGCGATCCGAAAAACACAGAGGCAGTAATTGATCCTAAAATTGCCGAATACTGGGGTGTTCCTGATTTCTATATTGGAGGTGCAGAGCATGTTAATTTGCACCTTCTTTACGCCCGTTTCTGGCATCAAGTGCTGTTTGACGAAGGAGTTACTCCCAGCCCTGAACCGTTCCCAGCGTTACTCCACCAAGGAATGATTCTTGGCGAAATGGAATTCACCCTATATTCAGATGCAAACGGCAATGCCGTTTCTTACGATTCCACAATCGAAGCATTGGAGCTTACCAAATCAAAGGTAGCAGAATCAGATGTAGAGAAGCTGGGTGACAGTTGGGTGCTCAAGAGCGATCCCACCGTCAAATTGGATGCGCGTTCACACAAGATGAGTAAAAGCCGCGGCAATGTGGTGAACCCCGATACCCTGATTAAATCCTACGGCGCAGATGCCACTCGATTATTTTTAATGTTCCTCGGGCCGATCGAAGACATGAAGCCTTGGAACACCCAAGGGATTGAAGGAGTGTTCCGCTTCATTAAACGATTGTGGCGAGAAGTCGTCACAGAGGAAGGCGGGCTTAATCCCAAGTTAAGCGAAGGACCTGAAACCAACAAAGACATGGACAAGCTTTTGCATGAAAGTATCAAGAAAGTCACTCAGGACATAGAACGTCTTAATTTCAACACAGTAGTTTCTCAATTAATGATACTGCTTAACCTGATGGTAAAGACGGCCAATTATTCGAAAGAAACAGCGAAAGCCTTTATCCAGTTATTAAACCCTATGGCTCCGCATATCGCCGAAGAGTTGTGGGATCGCCTGGGAGGCTCTGGTTCTATTAGCGATGCCCCATGGCCAAGCTTCGATGAAACAAAACTCATCCTTAGCGAGGTCAAAATCGTGGTTCAGGTAAATGGGAAACATCGCGGAGAAATTTTGATTCCTACAGACACCGACAAAGAAACGGTGGAAGCTTTGGGACTCAGCCAGGAGCGCGTAAAAAATAGTATCGAAGGGAAAACGGTCAGAAAGGTCATTTACGTTCCGGGAAAAATCCTCAATATAGTCGCCTATTAGTTTATAACCTATGCTCACTCAAGAAGGCTGTTTAAAACGCCGTGCCCGTTTATGGGCTGCCTTACCCGATTCTGTGGAATGGGTGCTTATCTCCAATCCGAGACACGTTAAGTATTTTTCCAATATTTGGGTAAATCCCGTCAGTTTCTCTGCCGGACAAAGCGTATGGCTGCATATGGAGCGATCTGGCAAGGTAACCGCACTGGCCGATAACTTTACTCTCAAATCGTTAAGCGGAGAGGCTTACGTTGACGAAACCATATCGGAAGTCTGGTACGATGGAAAAAACTCGGTGGACAATCGGGATTACAAACAGGCGACTGCGCTCAAGAAACATTTCGGCATACTCGATTTTTCTTCCGGGGCGATTGAAGGCGATTCCCTTCCTGTTGCAGCCCTTGAAACAGTAACTGGAGATTGCGACGTAAATATCAAATTGGGCGATGTCATTAAATTTCTGCGTCGCAAAAAAGAAGCTGACGAAGTGGCTCACCTAAGAACCTGCATGGAGGTCTGTGAAGCGGGTCATCGTGCCGCACTTGATTTTGTTCGTCCTGGAGTAACCGAAATGGCCGTTTACCGAAATGTGCACGCCGCGGTACTTGAGCAGGCTGGCAGACCCTGCGTCGTTTATGGCGATTTCCGCGCAACCAATGCATATCTCCCCAAGGCAGGCGGTTTACCGGTAGATTACACTCTACAGGAAGGTGATCTTTATATTCTGGATTACTCAGTTATTCTCGATGGATACCGAAGCGATTTCACCAATACGATTGCTGTAGGAGAACCTTCTGATGATCAACGGGCTTTGATGAATGCCTGCATCGCTAGCCTTGAAGCTGGTGAGAAAGCTCTAAAAGCCGAAGTAGCCTGCAAGACCATTTTCGATATCTGCTCTGATACTATGATCCAAAAGGGATTCGAGGCTCTCCCGAGTCATGCAGGACATGGTCTCGGCTTGGAGCACCCAGAGCCACCAGCGATCGTTAGTGAATCTACAGACACTCTGTTGGTTGGCGACGTGGTAACACTGGAGCCAGGAAATTACATCCAAGGAATAGGTGGAGTCAGGATTGAGCGAAATTACCAGATAACTGAGACAGGTTCGGAAAACCTAAGTCACCATAAGATCGCATTACAATAAGCACGGAACTTGTATCAGCTGTGTTGATCAGGAAACTTTCCGAAACTAATTCTGAATAAAATCCGGTTTCTCCCTGTTAAACCCAAAGAAAACAAATCTTGTTGATCGTGCAGACCTAACCCAAGCTAAACATCCGATGATATTTTCTTCCATACAGGGACTTGGTCTTCCTGAGATCTTAATTCTTCTTTTATTTTCCCTTTGGATCTGGGCGTTAATTGACATCATTCGACGCACGGATTTCAGCGGACCCACAAGAGGCGTTTGGATTTTCCCCCTACTGCTTTTCTTTTTTGCGACGCCCATTATTTACCTGATCGTAAAACGGGTTAGTAAAACGCCGATTCCGGATCCAAAGCTATTTTCGAAGGATTAAACTCCTGTTGATGAAGTGATTTGTTAAGGTGAAACTCATGTCAGTTCCACCACTTATAAACTTAGACGACGTGCTTGAAGTTGAAAACTTCTGGGGTGAAAATAAAAAATACAAACGGCTTCTTCGCCACGTATCCGCAGCACTGGGATCAGCTAAAGACGGCAATCCAGTGCACCCATTTGATATTGAGATGACTCGCATTTTTCCGCGTCATCATAATTGCCCACAACATTGTCATCCCCATATGGATGAGTTCTTCATCATCACAGAAGGAGAAGGAATCATGTATAGGAGAGATGAGGAATTTGTCATCAAAGCTGGAGATTGTTTCTACCAACCCAAGGGCACCTTTCACCGGATGTTCAATACAAGTGAAACGGATTTCCTGGTGTTTTTTATAATCGCAAACGAAGTTGACGATCCCCGGGCGGAAATCTTGAAGTTCTAAAAGTGCGGCTAGTGCGATCAGGTTTCATCGACACAATCCCTGATAAACTCAGGTTTGAATTATTTGTCGGAGGCGGATAACGAGATCGCCCACTTAAGCTTCAGCCTTGGACTCTTTGTCGATACATACGCTGCAAATCCCTTGACCTTCCCGATAGCGAAACTCCCGTTCCGGATTGGACTTATCAGTCGCGCCACAAGTCTCACAAGTATGGAATGCTTCTTCAGCGTAGGCCTCTGCCTTTTTCTCGTGTTCAATTCTCCGCTGTCGGTAGTGAAATACCTGGTACAAATATTTTCCAAAGAATAATGCGTAGTTGGCTAAAGCTGCGATGATTCCAAATCGCGTGGCCATGGAAGGTTGCATAAAAGCCACAGCCATCAATCCCAGGGAGAGCCATGCTAAGTACTTCACCTTTACCGGCAAAATAAAGAAAAGAAGAAACTCAAAATTTGGATACAAGGTCGCAAACGCAAGAAACACAGATATGCCTATGTAATAATTGGTGAAGTATCCATAAGGTAATACCAGAGAAGCTAACCAAGTGGCGAGGACCCCGATCAATAAAAACAGATTGTATTTAAATGTTCCCCACTGAGCTTCTAATGCCTGGGAAATCATCCAAAAAATATACCAGGCAAAGGCCATCAGTATGCCTGTTCCGGGCGGAATAAGCATAAAACTAAACAGACGCCATATCTGGCCATGCAAAACCAAGGTGGAATTTAATTCTAATATGGATGGGGTTATCCTCCCGAAATATATAAGCGCAAAAATGAATACCTGACCAATCACCAGGTACAAAGCCAGATTTTGGATAGCCAGATGGCCAAAGCGTTTTTCTAGTTTATCAATCCATTTCATTGGTGCGCAGGTAACATAAAGAGGCCTAAGCAAAGCAGGGGTTTCCTAACTGTCCAGTAATAAGCGCCTCAGGTAACTACCAACTCAATTTCTTTTTTTACTGGCTCTGCCATCAGCCAATAAAGTTCAATAAGTTATGGAAATCAAAGGCCTCGCCGGCTGTTTTGAAAAAACAGGAAAGCTGTTTTATTTTGCACGTATGTGCTCGAAGATCCGCCTCAAGGGCGAGGAGCGATTACCTGAGGATTACTTCGATATGCTTGGCGACGGCTTTGACGGACGAACATGTCGCTACCTTCAGGTAACTCATGAAGACGTGAGCGCCCAGGTACTTTCAGAAAAATCAAACGAGGATGTGCTCACCTGGTGTTTAGAAACAGGCAGAAACCTCACCGATGAAGAAATCCTTATTTATAACAGCTTCATGAGTAAGCGTGGTTGGCGTGATGATGAAACCAGGGAATTTATCCCAAACCTAATTGAATCCTATGGGGTCAAACCAGATAAGCGATTAGTAACGGACTTCGACGTAATTGAAATGGACGAGGGACGCTGGTATCCAGAGCAGTGGCAGGACGCCTGGTATGGATGATTTAGAGCATATAAACCCTATTCTGTCGCTGAAAATGGTAGAGCGGTTTGGCCCAAACCGCCGTTTCGACGACGGCTCGCTCCTGCTACGCTCAACCGAGCTTCGCCGGACAAGTCGGTGATCGAGCTCTGCCTAAATCAGAATAGTTGCGACTACCTATTTTTAACCTGCTCTAATTTAAGCCGAGGATCTTTCGACCTTCATCACTGATCATGTGAGGTGTCCAAACAGGATCCCAAACAATATCCACTTGAGAAGATTTCACTGCAGGTAAGGCGTCTATCTTTTGCTGAGCATCAGCTGCAATGGACGGTCCCATGCCACAACCTTGAGCGGTCAGGGTCATTTTGACGAATACCTCAAAGGCTCCTCCTCCCTGATCAACAGCGCTTAGATCGTAGATAAGCCCCAAGTCGACAATATTGACGGGTATTTCTGGATCAAAGCAGGTTCTCAAAGCTTCCCAAACATGATCCTCAGAAAATTCACCTTCGACAACCGGAGCTGAGGTTTCTTCAACGGTATATTGAGTTCGACCTTCTTCGCCGAGCGCGTCCAGGTCCTTTGAATTGATTCGATAAAGCCCGCCGTTTGCCTGCACGGTGACCGTGCCACCCAGTGCCTGAGTTACGTGAACGTCGGTGCCTTCTTTTAACGATAAAACATCACCTGCGGGAATGAGTGTAGCTTGTGTATCCCTGTTAAGGGTAAATGACTTTTGCGCCATAGTTTACTTAAGAAATTGATAATTGATCTCCGGAAGAAGATAGATACCACGAGGATCATTGAAGGCCTTCAAGCGTTCAAGATCCTTTTGCACCTGACGCAATAAACTAGAAGCCGGGTCGATCGAAACATCCAATTCTTGACCTGCAATCAATGCTTCAAGCATTTGGTCCATATTGTTGCCCTTGGGATAATCTGAAACTTGATAATCACCTTCTACAAGATCTGCCAATTCAGCAGCGTGCTGGATTGCTGCCTCAAGTCCCCCGAGCTCGTCGACCAAGCCAACGTCCAAAGCATCCTTACCTAGCCAGGTACGGCCTTGTCCAACTGAGTCTACATACTCGATCTCCATGTCCCTGGACTCAGCAATTTTCTCAATGAATTTATCGTAATACCAGGTAGTGGACTCTTCGAGCTGCTGCATTTCTGCTTCGGTTTGCGGACGAGTCATCGTCCAACTTCCCGCATAATCGTGAGTGCCAGCATAGTCCCAGGTAATACCCACGTTATTGGCAACTTCCTGAATGTTGAAAATCAAACCGTAAACACCGATTGATCCGGTGATAGTATTATCCTGAGCAAAAATCCGGTCCGCATAAGTAGATACCCAATAACCGCCACTCGCCGCAACATAGCCCATGGAAGCAACTACGGGTTTACTTTCACCCAGGAGGCGAATTTCGCGTTGAATAATTTCTGAAGCTTGAGCTCCGCCTCCGGGGCAATTTACGCGCAATACAACGGCTTTGACATCGTCGTCGAGGCGAATTTCGCGGATCCGGCGTGCCAGCTTGTCACCGCCTACTTGGCTTGAACTGCCTTCGCCAGCAACAATCACTCCTTCAATATAAACGATGGCGATCTCTTCGTCCTTGGAAGGTCCGTTAACCGGATTGGCGACCATGTATGAAGCCATATCAATCTGACTAAAGGTGCGCTCGTCGGATTCACCCCCGGCCACCAATTTGAGTTTTTCAAGCATTTCGTCGAAGTAAATCAACTCATCTACAAAGCCATGCTCCTTGGCTTTTTCAGCCACAAAGGAACGGTCTGAACCTGCAATGGCATCTAATGCATCGATTTCAATTCCCCGGGATTCTGCTACCTCGTTGGCCAATGAATCCCAAAGACCATTAATTAAGATCGTGGTTTGCTCGCGGTTGGCCTCACTCATGTGATCCTGAACATAGGGTTCTATTCCCGCCTTAAATTTACCAACGCGAACCGGCTGAGCACCGATTCCCCATTTCTCAAATGCGTTGGCGTAAAACATCATTTCCACTCCAAGCCCGTTGAACATCAATTCGCCAAACGGATTCATCGAAACCGTATTGGCAACTGAGAAAAGAAAATAATCTCTCGGCATTGCGTTAACGACATACGCTTCAATCGGCTTACCGCTCGTTTTAAAGTCAACTAATGCGTCACGCAATTCACTGATCGCGGCATAGCCGGAACCAAAGTTAACCGACTGAAGATTTCCCGTCAGAAAAAGACCTTTCACCTTATCATCGGTCTTGGCGTATTTGATCGCATTTAGCAATTTTCTGAGGCCCAACTGAGGGATCTCATTATTTGAAATAGCTTGCTGAATCAGATCATCAAGTGTCACCGAGGGAGGCTTATCGTTGATGCTCATGGAAATATCTAGAACAAGCACAGCGCTGTCAGGCATATCAGCCACCGGCTCTTGGAAAGCAAGACCCACCATCAGGATAATAATGAACCCGCCAAAGCCCATAACAAGTAGAGCAAGCAGAGTTCCGAGGAAGCTAGAAAAGGTATTTTGAATAAATTTCCACATATTGGATGAATGAGATAGGGTTGGACCTGACACCGTTGACTACCGGAAAGGCCGAGGACAATAGAATTGTCGGATAAGTTTTCCTAAATGACACAGATCAGGAACCATAAGATTCAAAAAAATCCATTGAATTCACAATAATATTACCTATGCCTTGGTCGCGATTTACAAAACACAAACATGAGCAGGGTATTGATAATAGGGGCCGGAGGCGTCGGCCGGGTAGTAACTCATAAATGCGCGCAGCTGCCCGAGGTCTTTTCAGAGATATGGTTGGCGAGCCGTACGGTGGAAAAATGCGACCAAATTGCCGCAGAAATTGAAAATAATATCCACACGGCTCAGGTCGATGCAGATAAAACGCAGGACCTTGTCGAGCTGATAAAGCGCATAAGTCCAAAGCTTGTTATCAATGTTGCATTACCTTACCAGGACTTGACCATAATGGATGCATGTCTTGAGACCGGCGCGGATTATCTCGATACCGCCAATTACGAGCCACTCGATGAAGCAAAATTTGAGTACAAGTGGCAGTGGGATTATCAGGACCGTTTTAAATCTGCAGGTCTAACAGCGCTGCTTGGATCAGGCTTTGATCCGGGAGTCACCAATGTTTTCTGCGCGTATGCCCAAAAACACTATTTCGACACCATAGAATTTATCGATATTCTCGATGCCAATGCTGGTGATCATGGGCATGCTTTTGCTACCAATTTTAACCCTGAAATAAATATTAGGGAAATAACCGCGAACGGTCGCTATTGGGAAAATGGAACCTGGAAGGAAACAGAACCATTATCAGTTAAGAACACCTTCGACTTTCCGGTCATTGGCCCAAAAGACGCGTACTTAATGTATCATGAAGAATTGGAATCCTTGATACAAAATTTCGACGGCCTAAAGCGAATTCGATTCTGGATGACGTTTTCTGAACAATACCTTACTCATCTGAAAGTATTGGAAAATGTGGGCATGACTCGAATCGATCCTGTGACGTACGAAGGAAAAGAAATCGTGCCCTTGCAATTTTTAAAAGCCGTACTCCCCGACCCTGCGAGTTTAGGTGAAAGAACAAAGGGTAAAACGTGTATCGGCTGTATTGTATCCGGAAAAAAAGACGGGGAAGCCCGAACGATCTACATGTACAATATATGTGATCATGAAGCCTGTTATGAGGAGGTAAATTCCCAAGCCATCTCTTATTCTACGGGAGTTCCGGCCATGATCGGTGCCAAACAAATCTTGAGCGGAAATTGGAAAAAGGAAGGTGTTTGGAATATTGAACAACTCGACCCCGATGCATTTATGCAGGATCTCAATAATTACGGATTGCCTTGGGAAATTCAAGAACTGGACCAACACCCAGAGCTGTAAAGTAACCGGGTATGGATATTCAAAGCTCCCCGACACCTTGTTACATCATAGACATAGGTCGGCTCAAAGAAAACCTTGAGTTGCTAAAGCGAGTTCAAGACGAAGCGGGTTGCAAAATCATACTAGCACTTAAGGGATTTGCTGCATTCAGCACCTTTCCATTAATCAGAAAGTATCTGGCCGGAACAACCGCAAGCTCGGTTAATGAGGCATTACTTGGGAAACTCGAATTTGGAGGTGAGGTGCATGTTTATGCCCCAGCTTATTCTCAAAGCGATATCGAATCCATTGCCCCGATTGCACATCATTTGTCTTTTAATTCTGTGTCACAGTTTCACCGGTACAGAGACTACGTAAAAGGAGTCAATGAAAGCGTAGAAATGGCCCTTAGAATTAATCCCGAATATTCTGAAGTCGAAGTAGAGCTCTATGACCCATGCGCAAAACACTCTCGCCTGGGTGCAACGGTCGATATGATAAAAGGTGCTGACCTGAGCGGAATAACTGGATTCCATTTCCACACCTTATGTGAGCAAGATGCCGGACCACTCTCTCGGACCCTGGAAGTGATAGAACAAAACTTCGGTCAATGGTTCAATCAATTGAATTGGATCAATCTTGGCGGCGGTCATCACATCACTAGATCAGATTACGATACTAAGCTCCTAATAGATACGATTAAATCTTTTCAAAAGCGGCATGATCTGGACGTGTATTTGGAACCTGGCGAAGCAATTGCCCTGAATACTGGAGTCCTGGTCACCGAAGTTCTGGATATTATAAACAACGGAATGGACATCGCCATTTTAGATACTTCCGCTACAGCCCATATGCCGGATGTATTAGAAATGCCGTACAGACCTTCGATTATCGGAGCCGCCTTACCTCATGAGAAAACACACACCTACCGTTTAGGAGGGCTGACTTGCCTGGCTGGAGATATTATTGGAGATTATTCCTTTGTTGAACCCTTAAAAGTCGGTGATCGCTTGGTTTTTGAAGACATGGCTCACTATACCATGGTAAAGAACAATACCTTCAACGGCGTGTCATTACCTTCTATCGCGTTGTGGCATCCTGATAGTGAAAAGCTAGAAATTGTTAAGAAATTCACCTATGAAGACTATAGAGACCGGTTATCCTAGCCTTGTATTTCGCCCTAATCCCTGAAACTCTTTGAATAAATCTCATCACAAGTATCTCTAGATTTTCCTAGAAGTTAATTCATTTTCAGACATACCATTTGTTCAACACAAACAATTTCCATATGAAAAAATACCTAATCACCATACTGGCAGCGACTTTATTAACCGGAGTTGGCTGCAAAAAATCTGAGCCAACAAGCGACACCAGTGGCATGCAAGCGGCAAGCGAAGCAGCTGCTGCGGCAGCAGCGGCTTCCGCTGAGCAAGAAGCAAAATCAGCAGCACAACTCGCAGCCCTCGAAGCAGAGAAAAACGAAGCCATCCGCTTAGCCGAGCTACAGATCAAGCAAGCCAAAGATGAACAGAAGCGGAAAATCGCTGAGGTTCAGGCCCGCCTGGAAGCTGAAGAACTTGCCAGAGCTGAAGCAGACAAACGTGCTGCAGAAACGAACAAGCGCTTAGAAGCCTTAGCTCTATCACTCGCAGCAGCTGAAAAACGGCAAGCTGACCTCGCTTCCTCGACGACAGGTTCTTCCCAATCTCGCGATAAAGAATTGGCTGCTGCTGTAGAAGCGGTCCGCAAAGCAAAGCAGGAAGCAGCTAGATTGAAGAGCCAACAGGAAAAGCTCGAACAACAACGACTTGCTGCTGTAGCAGAACAAGAACGAATTGAAGCAGAACTACGCGCGGAACTGAAACGATACCAAGAAATCGAAGAGTGGGATTACTCCTATGTCGTTCGAGGGGGTGAACAATACAAACGACGAGCTCATGCCATTATTCAGGCAAAATTACGAGCGAATCCGAATCGCGAATAATCCCCAAGTTCCTATCCAATTTAAGGTCTCCTCCGGGAGACCTTTTTTATTTCTATCGTTTTACAGGTAGAGAAAAGATTGCTCAAATGAGAATACTGACCAAGAACCCAATACAATGACTTTAGACGAATTGAAATCTCATGTTCGAACCGTGGTCGACTGGCCTGAAGCCGGGGTTCGTTTTCGCGACGTCACACCCCTATTTGAAACTCCGGACTGTTTTAAGACAATAGTCGATACCATCTGCCAACACTACGAGGAGATAGGTGTTGATCGAATAGCTGGTGTGGATGCTAGAGGATTCGTCATCGGCGGTGCCGTAGCCAATCAAATGAATTTGCCATTTGTATTGGTTAGAAAAAAAGGGAAGCTACCTTTCGAGACCGTGTCGGAAGACTATTCTTTAGAATACGGCAAGGCTACGATAGAAGTGCATATGGACTCAGTAGATAAGGAAGACCGAATCGCCGTTGTAGACGATTTAATTGCCACTGGCGGCACCCTTCTTGCCGCGAGTAAATTGTTTCAAAGATTGGGCGCAGCTGTGGTGGAGGTTACGGCCGTTATTGATCTTCCTGAATTGGGTGGATCACAATTACTGAATACATCTGGCCTCAAGGTCATGAGCCTAATCGAGTTCTCAGAATCAGAATAAAAAAGGGATAGATTTTAACTGGCAGACCATGACTCCCCATCCGCCTGCCAATTATGGTCGACTGGCAAAGAGCTATAAATTCTGGGAATATCTGGTATTTGGCAGACAACTACGACGTTGTCGCGAAGCGTGGTGGAAAGCATTATTGAATACGCAAGAGGTCCTAATCCTGGGAGACGGCGATGGGCGTTTCTCAACCTTTCTTTTAGAAAACCATCCTACTGTTAAAATCACTTCATTGGACGTAAGCCTGCCCATGCTGAATCAGGCGGAAAAACGCCGCGGAAAAAGAAACATTCAGGAAAATCGAGTAACAACCATTCTAAGTGATGTGAATTCGTGGGATTACGGAAATAAAAAGTTCGATGCCGTCGTCACACACTTTTTTATGGATAGCTTTGAGACTCTTGAAATGAAGACAATAGCAACGACAATAAAAAACGTTCTCAAACCAGGAAGGCAGCTCCATGTCTCAGATTTTCATATTCCCAAGGACCCTAAATTTGGTAGATGGAGAGCAAGACTCACCTTGGGCTTCCTTTATCCAATTTTCAGAGTGATTACCAATTTGAGAACTCGATCCTTGGTCGACTACAAATCCATACTTATTTCTCAAGGCTTTGGCTTGATTAAGGAAACTTATTTCTCACAAAACGTTTTGGTCGCCCAAATTTACCAGTATGAAGGCGAACCTTAACGAGAAATGTCAGACTGGCATAGCACGCGGAAATCGCTGTATTTCAACACATCTGCGGCCAAATCCAAGTCTTCCAATTGAATGGCTAAGGCCGATTTATCTGAGGGTCGAAATATAAACGGATACAGGTAATGCACGTTAATCTCCGCAGCCAAAATCGTTGAAAGTAACACAGGAACATCATCCACCGAATTCATCTCAACCACCAATACCTCTGTTTCAGAGAAGGAATAGCCTTCCAGATATAGCACTGAGCTGGAATTGACAGGGTCGTCCACAATAATTCTTACAATACTACTATCTGTTGTGTCCAAAACCGTCATTGCTATTATGTGGATAGAATTTTGCGCCAATAATCGGCTAAATTCGCTCAGCCGCCCCACCTTGTTTTCAAGAAATACGGAAAATTGAACAACAGGATCCCCGCCGAGTCCTTCTACCACACTGTCCGACATAGATTCAGAGTTTCATGAAAAAATTCAAAAATCGCAAAAACAAATTTTGAACCAACACAAATAAACCGATTTGCACTATCATTTTACGTTCGCTTCTTGAAAATCTTCACATTCATACACAAGTTGTCAGCTTTACTATGCTAAATCCAACGGAAAACTCTTTCCAAAATCAGTCCATCGAGGAGCTCCAGACTTATCTGTGTATGCCAATGATGGATTTGACGCAATTCCTGGAAGGCCAAATTGATGCATTTGAACCTCAGATCCGGCATCTGGTTGATTACTGTCTTAAGAACAGCGGGAAACGAATTCGCCCATCGCTGGTTTTTCTTTCAGGAGAAAAAGATAATCCATCTGTGTTTAACAAACTCATCCAAGTTTCAGCGGTAGTTGAAATGGTTCACATCGCCACTCTCGTTCATGATGATGTGCTGGATGGCGCCAATAAACGGCGTGGGCAACCGACCATTAGCTCAAAGTTTGGACAACACACAGCCGTCCTGCTGGGAGACGCATTGTTTTCACACGCACTACATTTAGCATCTCAATTTGATACAGTGGAAGTCTGTCGTCTTGTATCAAAATCCACACGACGGGTCTGCTCCGGAGAGATTTTGCAAACATTTCGAAGAGGTGATTGGAAGCTATCCTTGGAAGACTATCTGGAAATGCTGGATATGAAAACCGGTGAACTTTTTTCCATCTCAACCTACCTCGGTGGATTGCTTTCAGGTTATTCCAAAGAAGATTGTGACATCCTAAGGAAATTTGGAGCAGAGCTAGGAGTAGCCTACCAAGCTTACGATGACCTCACTGATTTTATTGGTGACGAGAACAAAATCGGCAAAACCCTGGGAACCGACCTTACCACAGGAAAAGCTACGCTCCCGCTCATTCAACTTTTTCAGCTGAATGATCCAATAGCGACAGAGAGTATGACAAAAGCGCTTGAGCATTCGGACTTAACAAAGGCTCGCGAAATATTGGTGTCCTATGGCGTTTACGATCAAAGTATTAGTTTCGTATCCGGCCTCTGGGAACAAGCAGTGAATACTCTCTTAGATCTTCCATCTGAGATACCCGCAAAAGAGAACTTGAATTCAATCAGCCAATTACTCCGAATGAAATTGGATGAATTGGAACTTTCCAGAGTTGGCACCTAGTATCTCGGTGAATCGGCACTAGGAGGACGCAGTAGCCCTGGGGTTCCAGTTTAATTCGTAATACAAGAGCCTCCATCCTCTGCTGTTCAGAGTTTTCAAGACTACTCGTTCCTGCTACACTCTTCCGAGCTTCGCCGGACAAGTCGGCGACGAGTCAAACGAAGCTGGATCGAGCCCTACCCATCGGTAGAAATATAGATTCGTTTAATTCATCCTCTACATCAGGTCATCTATTTCTCCTGAGCTAACACCCATTTTAATTTCAATAAACCCAAGAATATCTGGAGATAAAGGTGCCATGAAGTCTCTGGTAAAAAGCGGCGCCTCGAAGTGAATGCTAAAAGCATGTAGCGCTTGGCGGTGAAAGCCAAGAATTGCATCCATCTTTTCAGTATAACCGGTCTCAATGAAATCAAGATAGAGTCGATCATCAGGACCATAGACCTTATCTCCGACAATCGGATGTCCCATATGCAAAGCATGCACCCTGATCTGATGCTTACGACCCGTTAACGGTACTACTTTGGCTAAGGTGAAGCCGCCACGCGAAAGGAGAGGCTGAAAATGGGTTTCTGCTCGCTTGGAAGAATTCGATTTCCGAACGGCTTGCTTCACATAGACCTCTGAATCCAGGTCCTTTGCCAAATGAGTGTTGAGATGAACCGGTTCCATTAATTCACCTTCGAGAACTGCAAGATAGGTTTTTGATATTTGATGATTCTGAAATGCCATCTGCGAATGACGAGCGTGATACTTATCTTTAGCGAGAAGACAAATTCCGCTGGTCTCTCGATCTAAACGATGAACCAGGTGGACCAAGTCTTGTTTTAAATACTCTCTGGCAGCACCAACCAGACTTGACCACGGACCTTGTTTTGAAGGATGGCAAACCACCAGCCCTGGCTTATTGATGGCAAGAACTCCTGAATCTTCATGAATGATCCACGAGGGAAATTCTCCCGGGTCAATAAGTTCAGGTTCAGATGGAAATGCAGAAGGATCAAATTCAGTCATAAAAAATAATGAGGGAACAAAGTGGTTATTTAAAAAATCATAAAACAAGAAGGATTATCAAAAATAAAAGAGGACTAAGGCTGCAAAATCCTGCTTGTCCGTCTAACGTGTAAATCTCAGCAATGATATCGGTTTTTCGTCCCCTACACTTCCTACAGATTTTCCTCATCGAGAAAATACTCGAGATTTTCCAACCTAGGTCATTTTCAGAAATGCCCTACATTGCCAACAACCAACCAAAAGGAAATACCAATGAATAGTCCTGACGTTATTATCACCGGCCGCCACATAGAACTCACTGATTCACTAAAATTCATCGTTCATGAGAAAGCTGCCAAACTCTTCAGCCATGACGATCATATAATCGCGAATGCGAGTCGAACTAGAATACAATCAAAACGTCACCAATAAAAAAGAAAGGGGCTGTCCTAGCTAAGGAACTAATCTAGGACAAAAATATGTATGAAAGACGTAGTCGTTTAGCAAGTTATCAGCAAGGAGAACTATTGAAGATGTTTGTCGTAGGATCCA
>Ga0114999_10003702_pt1 | contig 18979 bp, 22 predicted proteins | sample ArcticOcean_MG_C_3_FD_89820 | JGI IMG/M metagenome (GOLD analysis project Ga0114999, IMG submission 89820) | Marine microbial communities from western Arctic Ocean - ArcticOcean_MG_CB8_126 | ecosystem: Environmental > Aquatic > Marine > Oceanic | place: Arctic Ocean: Canada Basin | collected...
CCAGCAGTGCATAGTCCCGAATCTGGTCGCCGAGCCATACCATGTTGTCGGTTGAGGGTTGTCGGTTGAGGGTTGTCGGTTGAGGGTTGTCGCCGCATGGTCGTTTCCAACCCTGCGACAGGGATGCAGGAGCCCCGCCCGATGCCGATCGGGTCAGACGGATTCCGCCAGAAACACCGGAATCTTGCGCGACGTTTTTGCCTGGTAGTCGTTGTAGGGCGGGTAGGCGTCTGCGCTCGCGTCCCACAACGCCTTTCTTTCACCGTCGTCGGTCACTTCCCGGACGCGCATCTTGAACACTTCGGTGCCATCGCGTATCTCGACGTCAGGATTGCTCCGCAGGTTGTACACCCAGACGGGGTTTTTCGGCTGACCGCCCATGGAACCGACCAATACGTAGCCGCCGTCCGTTTTCACACGCATGAGCGGAATCTTTCGAATCGCGCCGGTCTTGTTTCCCAAATGGGTCACGATGATGCACGGCAACCCCGATTCCGGCAGGGTTGCCCCCCGGGTGCCGCCACTCGACTCGTAAATCTCGACCTGTTTGCGCACCCAGTCCAGTGTCGGTGGGATGTAGTCAGCCATCTTGGCTCCTGTTGGTTGTTGAGGATGTCATGAACCGTTTTGATCGATGCGAAGAATACCTCTGACGCGACCGAAGCGACCAGATTTTGTGAGCGGTGTCCTCTGCGCCAGGGCAGGACTCAACGCGTCGTCAACGGGGGAGGGGGAGGGGAGGGCGCGGAACGCGTTCCCGCGGGTCACGCCGCGATGGCAAGGATTTTTGGCCTCTCGGTGGCGCGAACGGCTCCGCGCGGCGCCTTGGCTGGCCTGGCTCACCTCGGCTGCACGCCCGAGACCGAGCAGGCGTGGTAGGACTCGATGGAGACTCGAGCGCTTCCCGGGTGGGCCCGAACTGCTCGAGTTGAACGACCGCCTCGCTGACTGCCACGTGCGCAAAGAAGGTCCACGTCTGCTTTCCGGTCTAGGCGAGCGTGATTCAGCGGAGGAGCAGACTTGTACAACTTGTACGACGGCTCCGGCCGGGGCCGGGGCAGTCTGCTTGACTGCATGATTGGTGCCGTCGCGCTTACCGCCGACGCAACGTTGGCGACAGCGAACCGGCCCGATTTACATTTTCGACTGCACCCCCTTTGACCTTGCCGACCTCGCCACCTTCGAGTTCAAGAAGTGTTTCCGCGGAAACATCTCCAGACGCCGGTTCGAGCTAACGTTCCTGATCATTGAGCCCTTCGGCAATCATCTCAATCGTCCTCGCCAGGACCGCACCGTCCTCCGGCGCCAATCTGATCCTGAACTCAAACATGCCCTCGTCGTCCTGGTGCCAGGTGCAACTCGGAGCAGTCGCGTCGCCGGACTGACCACTTACGCTTCTTGCCACTGAACTCTTTGCTGCCGAGCGGTAGGCACCGACCAACTTCTCCATGTGACTCGCCGTGCCGTAGCGTGCAATGTCCAGCAGATAGTCTTCGTTGGCTGGCGTTGCGATCCCGGGTCATCGCCCGCACCTTGGAGTAGCTGACCTCGGCCTTCGCGAAGGCAGCGTCGATGCTCGGCAGATCCCGCTGTCCCTGCAGTCCCTTCGCCACCCGGATCTTCTCCCGCGCGACGACGCTCGACAGGCCAAGCCGGTGGTTCAACCAGTATGTAAACGACTTGAGGCCGTCCCCGCGCCAGGGATTCAGGTCCTAACTATATCGCTATGCCGCACATCGATCGTGTATTGGCCTGGCAACCGGCGTGCATGAAAACGCGACGACCATCCCGGTCGACCGTCATCGACGACCAGCAGGCAGGTACGCCACCTCTGGTAAGCTCTGCATACAATCAGTGCAAGCTCGTGAGTGAAGCGCATGGCACCGTTGGGAATCGAGGAAGCAGGCCTTCAGGCAGTAGCCGTTATTAACCCTTCAGTTTTGAGCCTCGCCTGGTTCCTTAACGCCATATAATGCTCACCGAAGCTGACCGAACAATGGAAAGCCGGCCACAGCATACGGCGACGCGCAGGCATGCGACCTATCGAATATTTGTTATGAATCCGATGGAGATTGACTTGAACATACAGGCAGACACCGACGTCGACACCATGGCACTTGAAGAAATCGATGTCAGCCAGCCGGAGCTATATAGAGACGATACCTGGCAACCGTTGTTTGCGCGCCTGCGCAGGGAAGCACCGGTTCACTATCGCGCCGACAGTGTGAACGGCCCCTTCTGGTCGGTCTCCAGTCACAAGTTGATCAAGGAAGTGGACACCAACGACAGGGTCTTCTCGTCATCCTCCGACTTCGGTGGCATCGCCATCGTCGATCCCCCGGTTGTAGACGGTGAGATACAGGCACAAAGCTTCATTACCATGGATCAGCCCGAGCACATGCCACAGAGAATGGCGGTTGCACCCACGGTTGCACCCAGCAACCTCGGTGAGATGGAAGCACTGATTCGCGCACGCGCTGTCGATATTCTGGAAAATCTGCCCGTCGGTGAAACATTCAACTGGGTGCAGGAAGTTTCCATCGAACTCACAGCCAGGATGTTGGCGACCCTGTTCGATTTTCCATACGAGGAGCGAGGTAAATTGGTCTATTGGTCGGACCTTGCCACGGCGCTGCCGGAGGTAACCGGTGATGACAGCATCGACATGAAAAAGCGTTATAACGAGCTGATGGAGGCGGCTGGCGCGTTCTATCAGCTATGGATGTCGAAGGCCGGCCAGCCGCCGAAATTCGACCTGATTTCCATGCTTCAGCACAACGAAACGACGGCGCACATGAACGAGAACCCCGAGCAGTTTCTCGGCAACCTGATGTTGCTGATCGTCGGCGGTAACGACACTACCCGAAACAGCATCAGCGGCGGTGTCATGGCACTCAACCAATATCCCGACGAATACCAGAAGCTGCGCGAAAATCCGGGGCTCATACCCAATATGGTGTCAGAGATCATCCGCTGGCAGACGCCAGTGATCCACATGCGCCGGACCGCACTTGCCGACTACGAACTTGGTGGTCAGCGAATCAGGAAAGGCGACAAGGTAGTCATGTGGTACCTCTCGGGAAACCGTGACGAAACCCTATTCGAGGACCCGGACAGATTGATCATTGATCGCCCTAATGCCAGGGCGCACGTGGCATTCGGGTTCGGTGTGCACCGCTGCATGGGTAACCGCCTCGCCGAACTGCAGCTCCGCGTGTTGTGGGAAGAGATCATGAAACGATTTCATAAGATCGAAGTTGTGGGCGACGTTGAGCGGTTGCCTAACAATTTCATCCGGGGGATAAAGGATGTGCCCGTACGGCTTCATCCCATTTGATGGACCACACCGACATCGAATGCTGCAACGCGGCTGTTTGCTGTGCTGCCGATAGCCCAGGTTGTTGCGCTTGCGCAAACGTTTCAGGGGTGACATCCCAAAAGTAGGGGTCGCCGGCCCCAGCCTCCAAACGCCGAGGCTCAGTCCCCCACTTGAGGTGTTCCCCCGCTCAGGATCTCCGCAAGCCACTCCGAATCTATGTTCCCGCCCGACAGAACGATGGCTACCTTTTTTCCGGCCATCCGCTCATGCTCCTGTGCAACTGCCGCGCACGCAGCGGCGCCGGCGCCCTCGGCCACGTTGTGCGTTGCCCGATAGAGCAGGCGCACCGCGTTAGCGACCTCGTCGTCGGTGACCCGGACGATCCGTTCGGCACCCCGCCGGATCATTTCTATCGCGTCAGGATGGGGTACCCGACATGCCATGCCGTCCGCGAAGGTCGCGGCGCCGTTGGTCTCGACGATTCGGCCGGCTTCGACGGACTGTGCGACGGCGTCTGCATGAGCGGAGACGACGCTCACGATCTTCGTGGCAAGGCCGAGGGCATCCCGGGTGGCGATGAGGCCGCAGACACCCGAGCCCATGCCGATGGGCACGTAGACGGTGTCCAGGTCGGGAACGCCGCGAAAGAGCTCAAGGGCGTAGGTGGCGACGCCGCTGACGAGCTGCGGATGAAATGACGGGACGAGGTCCAGATCCGCGGAAGCCGACGCGCGTGCTTCGGTTTCGACGCGCGCTTCATCGAAATCCTTCCCAAACGTTTCGACAGTGGCGCCCCAACCCGCCATCGCCGCATTCTTGTCGACGCTGTTGCCCTCAGGAACGAGTACCGTGATGGGGATGCCGTACAGGGCGGCAGCGTAAGGGATGGACTGGCCATGGTTACCGCGTGTGGCAGTGATGAGTGCCTGCGGTCGGGTCGGGGATCGGCTCAGCTCGTGCAGATAGGTCAGCCCGCCGCGCACCTTGAATGCCCCGGTCGGCGTGTGGTTCTCGTGCTTGACCCACACGTCGCAACCGAGTGCTTTGCAGAGAAGCGGCCAGCGGTATTGCGCGGTCGCGCCCATCATCGGACGGATGATGTCAAAGGCGGATTCGATGTCTTTCAACGAGATCATTGTGGCATCCCGATTGCGCGGACGAGCGTAGCATCGACCATTCCGTCACCAATTTCTTGATCGAAGCGGAGGCGGCCGTGGATAGAAGGATGACAGGTCTGTCGCCAATCAAGTAGTCCGCCGGGATCGTGGTCGTAGTCGGGATCGTAGTCGTAAGAAGGTGCGCTCGCCCTTGTCGTCGAGTCGAACGTCGAGGGATCGGGTGTTCTGCACCTGCGCCGGACGTTTCGGATACCCGCTGCTTGCAGTCCGGCGTGTAGGCGAGGTTCGTCGCTCAAACAACTGAAGCCATGAGGGCGGCTACCCGCAGCCGTCAATTTATGATGTCATCTACGTTCGCAGCGAACGACTGAGTCCGGCAGCCTGCGAGCACCCTGAATGCCCGGGCCCGGCAACCAACCAAGGACACAATGACTAACACCACATCAATGTCAGATGACGGGACGGTCCGACTCGTCATCGAGGACGGGATCGCGAAGATCACGTTTGATCGACCCGGATCACGCAACGCTATGACCTGGGCGATGTACGAGACCCTCGCAAACGCCTGTACCGAAATCGCAGGACGAGACGATGTGCGCGTCGTTCTGTTGCGGGGCGCCGGCGGCAAGGCCTTCATCGCCGGAACTGATATCGCCCAATTCCTGGCTTTCGAAACGGGTGCGGATGGCGTCGATTACGAGATGCGGATTGCCCAATATGTCAGCGCTGTCGCTAATCTGCCGATGCCGACCGTCGCTGTGGTTGAGGGCTGGGCAGTCGGCGGCGGCATGGCGATTGCGAGCGTCTGCGACTTCCGCCTTTCGACCCCCGGCGCCCGGTTCGGCGTGCCGATCGCCCGCACACTCGGCAACTGCCTCTCTGCCGGCAACCTCAGAGTTCTGTTATCAACATTGGGTATGCCTCTCGTCAAGCGCATGCTGCTGCTGGCCGAGATGATCCCGGCCGAAGAACTCACCAGTGGCGGCTACGTTCACGAGATTGTGGAGGCAGATGCTCTGGAACAGCGCGTCACGGATTTCTGCAGTCAACTGGCGGGGCACGCGCCCGTCACGATGGCGGTAACCAAGGAGGCGCTTTCGCGCATCATCGAGTCGCAGGCGGTGGCTGACAGCGACCTGATTGAGCGCGCTTACGCCAGCCGGGATTTCCACGAGGGCGTCCGGTCGTTCGTCGATAAACGACCGCCGCAATGGGTCGGCCGCTGACCAGCGACCGCTCCGGCTCGGCTGAATTGTCTACAGAGACCTACGGCTGACACAGGCCAGCAGGCGAGCGGGTCATCGACTCAGCGCCAGGCCTCCAGGAGGGCATCCGCCGCCGCGGTGCTGCGCGTCCCTTCACCCGCGAGTTCCGCCGCCAGGAAGTCCAGCAATGCTTCTTCATGGGCCAGGTACTCCGCCGCAATTGCGCGCGCATCGTCGGGTGCTTGTGCCGCCTCGTCCCGAATCTGGGCAACGAACCGTGCGATTGGTGCCTCGAGATCGGTCATGATGCCCAGCCACCCTTTGCCGGCCAACGTCGCAGCCTGCTCGAGCAGGCTGGTCGGTCGCTCTCGCGGCTCGGGAAGCTGAACCCCGCGCGCCGTCAAGGCAGTCGCCAACCGCTCTCCCATCCTGCGTTCGAGCTGCGCCAGCACCCGCCATTTCGACGCCTCGGCGTCATTACCCGCTTCAGCAGCCATCGCGTCGAAGAACGCTTCGCCGCCCAGCTCACCTGTGTACCAACCGCACAGCCGCGCATTGAATTCCGTCATAGTGTCCTCCACTTTAGAGATGTCATCTTGCTTCATGGTCTTTCTCCGAGTCGCGCCATGAGTCCTCCGGTCGGGTTTGCAAAGCAGCCATGGTCGCTGCGACGGACCTTGATCGCCAGTCGGGGGAGGTCCGGTAAGGCCGGCGTGTCCAGCTTCGGCCACGTCGATTCCGCCACAATGTGCCGCTTTTGACCGCAGTCGAGTCTATCAAGTTAGATTCGGAGCCACAGCAAAGCTCCCTCTTCGGGGAACTTGGTGGGTCCCGGTCCACTCTTTGCAGGGTACGAGTCACGAACACGAGATGGAGTCAACATGCCGCGAGATACCCACAGTTTGGCAATCGGCTACATCTTGTGGATCTTCGGATTCCTGGGCGCACACCGTTTTTACTACGGGCGGCCGATCAGCGGCACCATCTACTTCTTTACGTTTGGACTCTTTCTGATCGGTTGGCTGGTGGATCTGATCCTGATGCCAAAGCTCGACTATGAAGCGGATCAGGTCTTCACGCCGGGCCACATCAACTACAGCGTTGCCTGGTTGCTTTTCGTTTGTCTTGGAATCTTCGGCGTCCACCGCTTCTACATGGGCAAGTGGGGGACGGCGTTGATTTACCTCTTCACCTGCGGTTTTTTCCTGATCGGCATAATCTACGACTTCTGGACGCTCAACGATAAGATCAGTCGCGAGAATACGCGCGAGGCGGATTACCCCGCGTACAGGTGATTCACGACGTGAGGACGATGATCGGGTGCATCCTCACAATGAACGGCCTGCTACCTGAAAGCGGAGAGAATCTCGCTGTCGACTTCGTCGAAGATCTCGGGCGTTGTCGTATCGAGTCCACCGATCATAATCTCGGTGGCACCTGCTTCCATGATTTCGCCGATGCGATCGATAACGTAATTTTTCGGCCCGGCGGCCGTGCCTGAGCCAAGGCGCCGGCCTTGCATGAATGCATCCGCAGCAGCCTTGTCATCGGTCACGAGCGTTGGCATGAGCACAGTCGTCTTGATCTCTGACGGATCGCGCCCCACCTTTTCGCAATGCGCTTCGACGATCGCCACTTTCTCGTGCAGGTACGCTGAGGTCATCGGACCGCCGGCCCAACCATCCAGGTTCATGACGTCGCCGTACATGGCGAGCGTCCGGAGTGTCCGCTTTGGACCGGTGCCGCCGACCATAATGGGAATCGGCGCGTCGTAAGAGCCGGGCGAGAGCGGCGCATCATCGATGGTGTAGTACTTGCCCTTGAAGGTAACCGGTGCGCTTGCCCGGAACAGTTGTCGCAACAGATCGCACGCTTCTTCGAGCCGGTCCTGTCGCTCCTTCATTGGCGGGAAGTCCCAGCCGTAGGCTTCGTGCTCGCGCTTGAACCAGGCGGCGCCGATGGCAAGGCAGAAGCGGCCGTGAGAGATGGCGTCGACAGTGCCAGCCATCTTGGCGGTGAGCCCAGGGTTGCGGTACGTGTTGCCGAGGACCATGTGGCCCAGTTTCAGTCGCTTGGTGAAGTCGGCGACGGCGGCGAGTACGGTGAAGCCCTCGTGCGCTGTCAGGTGTTCTTCTTCCTTGCGCCCGGGTGGTGGAATGTAATGGTCAGCAAACCACGCGCTGTTCCAGCTGCCGTTCTCCATGATCTCGATTGAATCGCGGATGTTGTCCCACGTGTTGCGGTAGCAACCGACCTGCGCGCCAAATTCCATAACGGTTCCTGTAGTGGTTCAAAAGAGAACTGACAGTGGTTCGAAGAACTGAATTGAAAAAACGCAGGAAATATACCGGTTTTGGGTGCGCGTTGCGCGTGTCCGGGCGAGGGCCTATTCTCGTCAGCCCCTTTCAGTCGAGTCGTCAGATGTCTGAACAACCCGTTGATGTCTTGATCATTGGCGCTGGCGCGTCAGGTGGAGCAATCGCATGGAATCTGGCCGACACGCGCATGCGCATCGTGTGCCTGGAGCAGGGCGAGTGGATGAATCCGGCCGAGTACCCGTCGAGTGAACGGGATTGGGAGTCGCGCCCGTTCGGCGACTTCAGCATCAGCCCCAACCGGCGCAAGCGGGTCACCGATTACCCCATCAACGAAGACGACTCGCCCATCAATGTCGCCAATTTCAACGGCGTTGGTGGCGGCACCATCCTCTACGCCGGGCACTACCCGCGTTTCCATCCGTCGGACTTCCGGACCAATACGCTCGATGGTGTGGGCGAGGACTGGCCTATCAACTACGAAGAACTGGAGCCCTACTACAACGAAAATGACCGCATGACAGGCGTATCGGGTCTCTCCGGAGATCCGGCCTATCCACCAAAGCAGTCGGTGATGCCGCCGCTGCCACTCGGCAAGTCAGGTGCGATGCTTGGCAAGGGATTCAACGAGATGGGTTGGCACTGATGGCCGTCGGACAGTGCAATTGCCTCGACCGACTACGAGGGGCGTACGGGATGTATCAACCTGGGCGCATGTACGATTGGCTGCGCCCAGGGCGCCAAAGCGAGCAGTGACATCACGTACTGGCCGCCTGCCATCCGTATGGGAGTGGAGCTACGTACCCGTTGCCGGGTGCGAAAGATAACGGTTGATAGTGAAGGGATGGCGTCGGGCGCTGAGTACTACGATGAAGATGGCGAGCTTCATCATATTGAGGCTCATGTTGTCATTGTTGCGTGCAATGGTGTGGGTACGCCGCGATTGCTGCTCAACTCTGCGTGTGAGCAGCACCCGGACGGCCTCGCCAACAGCAGCGGCCTTGTTGGCAAGAATCTGATGTTTCATCCCTACGCCTCGATGTCGGGCATCTTTCCGGAGGCAACCGATGGCTATAAGGGTCCGGGCAACTGCATCTGGAGTCAGCAGTTTTATGAGACCGACAAAGACCGGGGCTTTGTCCGCGGTTACACGTACGAGATTTCCCGCGGTCGCGGCCCGGTGTCGCGCGGACGCTCGCCAGCATCACCGCGCAGTGCTATTACCGGGATGACCGGGTGATGCAATCGCTTGGCATGGAGGCGCGCCCACCGTTTCCCCAGGGCTACGAGGTTCCGGAGGGGGACTGGTCAATGCTCGACCCTGTCCGCGCCCGCGGCTCGATTTACAAGAAGGTCGAATAGGCGCTGTAACATTTGAGCGCTGGGCCGGTCTGTACATAGGATAGCGAAGGGGGCGCAGGCGCGGCCCGTTCATCAACTAGAACATGCGAAACAACACGAGCAAGACCATGAAGAAAAACGCGACCAGAAACATCATTTCAGCGCTCCTCGCGGGCGCGGCCGTTGCCGCTGCGGGTGCAAGCGTCAATGCAAAGCCGAACGCGCAGTTGGCCCTGACCGAAGGTGCACCGGCGAAGGTGCAGAAACAATTCACGACATGGCAGGAGGGCAAGCGTGTGCGTGGGCGCAAGGACAAGTGCTACGGCATTGCCCTCGCGGGAGAGAATGACTGCAAAGCGGGTGCCGGCACGAGTTGCGTGGGCACCTCGACCGTGGATTTCCAGGGCAATGCCTGGACTTATGCGCCCAAAGGCACCTGTGCGATCATCAAGACGCCGGCCGGGATGGGCTCTTTGAGCGCGCTTCCCGCTAATAATCCCTGATTGGGACCGCCAGACCGCAGTCATGTTGCCGATATCGGCAGGCATCGGGCTGAAACCGGCGCACTTTAACGACGCGCTGAAGGCATCCGCAGCGCCCTGGTTCGAGGTCCACCCGGAAAATTACATGATCGCCGGCGGCCCACGACTGGCAGGGTTGCTGGCCGTCAGGGAACAGTCCGCGCTCAGCCTGCATGGCGTTGGGGCGTCGCTCGGGGGCCCCCTGCCAGTCGACAAAGAGCACCTCGCGCGGTTGCGTCGACTGGTTGACCTGCTGGAACCGGCCGAGGTCAGTGAGCACGCAACCTGGTCCAGCGATGGTGATCAGTTCTACAGCGAATTGCTGCCGATCATTCGTACCGGGGCGGCGCAGCGGTTGCTGGCAGACAACATCGGGCGCATGCAGGGCGCATTGGGACGCCGCATTTTGGTCGAGAATCCCGCGTGTTATCTACCGTTCCAGAGCGAGATGAACGAAGTTTCTTTTCTGCTTGGGGCAGTGTCGGCGAGCGGTGCCGGATTGCTCCTTGACGTAAACAACCTCTACGTTTCTGAGATCAACTGCGGCGTGGACGCGCGCACCTACATTGACGCGATCCCGAGAGATCTGGTTGGCGAGATTCACATTGCGGGCCACGACCCGGACGACAACTTGCCCGATTTCCTGATCGACAGCCACGGGTCGCCGGTCGCGCCACCCGTTTGGTCCTTGTTGTCATATGCGCTTGCCCACCTGGGGCCGACGCCAGTCCTGCTGGAGCGTGACGCCAATGTGCCGAGCTTCGACGCCTTGTTGGCGGAGCGCGACATAGCTGCAAGCCATATTGATTTTGCGAGAGACGATTGTGAGCAAGGCGAGGCCGCGAGCGAAGTCAGCTCTCCGCTGAATGTGTCTCCCATCGTGGTGCAGCCTCTTGCCTTCCTGGCGCAGCCGCTTGCCACCGTGGCGCAGCCGCCTGGAGAGGGCCATGAGTCCCGCAGGCGGCTCGGTCGCTACCATGACCAGTTCGGCTGCTATCTGAATGGGTCCCTGTCACCGCGACCGGGCGTGGGCGACAAGGACGGCGAGGGGCACCAGGTTCACGCAGAGCACGACGAGCACCCAGAACACGAACAAACCGCGTCCCTGGAAGCGGCGTTCGTTGCCGAATGGTGTGATGGCCCAGCGCTGCGGCCAGAAACAGCGCTGCGGCCAGAAACAGCGCCGCGGCCAGAAACAACGCCGGGGCGAGGAAAGGCGTCGCGGCCGGAAATTGAGAGCGTGCGTCCGGAGCGACTGCGCGTCTACAAGAACGGGTCCATGCGCAGCCGAACCGAAGCGCTGGCGGCGAATTTCCCTTTGGTCTCGCAGTTGCTTGGGCCTGACTTCAGGGGGCTGGCCTTGAGCTTCGTCCATTGTTCGCCGCCGCAAGACGCGTGTCTTGCGCAATACGGGGCCGGGTTTGCCGATTACGTTGCGGAGCACCTGACGGACAACCTCCGATGGCTCGCCGACGTGGCGCGACTGGATTGGGGTTGGCAGCAAAGCCTGATGTCCGGGTCCGGTGTCTCGCTTGAACCCGACAATCTGATCGCTGCCGGTGAGTCCGTGGGTGATATCGAGCTTCAGTTTGTGCCCAGTTTGCGGTCTATTGACCTGGACTTCGACGTCTATGCCGGCTGGGTCGACTGGCGCGGGGCAGATCCGCACGAAGTTGCTTTGGCCCTATCTCAGGGAGGTGGTCAACGCCGGGACTCAAGTGTCGGGCTGTCGCTTAAAAACGGTGTGAAGCCACGACGGGAGCAAACACAGATCCTCTTTTGGCGGTGTTCGGGTGAGGTGCTATCACGTCGTCTTGAAGTCGCGGAGGTTCATTTTGTGGATGCGATATGCAGTGGCAAATCGTTGGCGGCGGCGGGTGATGGAGCGCTTGCCGCTGATCCGGCATTCGACCTTGCCGGCGCGTTTGCAGCGATGATCGATGTCGGTTGGTTCATGCAACTGTCGCCAGGGGTGCATCAATGAACACGCTCAAGTCCTTCTACCAGACGTTCGCGAACGTGCTTTCCCGGTTGGAGTTTGTCGGCCTTGTGGCGGTACGCCTTCTGGTTGCGATGGTATTTCTGCAGTCTGGCTTGACCAAGTGGAATGGCTGGTTTGTGTTCGACGAGCAGAAGTACGACCTCTTTCTGTATGAGTTCTTCTGTCCGGATCCAGTGCGACCCGGGCGTTGCTGCTCTGCGATCCCGAGACGATGGATTACGCTGAGGACTCTGTGGTGCCGCAATTGATTGAGTTATTGGCGGTCTTTGCCGGCGTCATCGAGGTGCTGTTGCCGGTCCTGCTCATCATCGGTTTGGCGACCCGGCTTGGTGCCGCCGGATTGCTCGGCATGACCCTCTTCATTCAGTTGGCAGTCTTCCCGTCCCGGGACCACTGGTGGAACCCAGCAACCTGGTGGGCGGTTTGCCTGCTGCTGGTGCGGGGCCCTGGTGTCGCCTCGCTGGACCGGTTGCTGGGGCTTGAGCCCGGTCCAAGAAATCAACTGAACTAACGAATTCGTGCAGTTGCAATGTGTAGGCATGCGTGGGCCGGGGATGATGAGTCGCCAGATGATGTGCACGCTGTTCCTCGCGTCGGCGCTGATGCTAAGCAGCCCTAGTTTGGAGGCAAGTGACGGCGATCGTGTCGACCTGACATTTGATCTGACAATGTGGTCAAAACGCGATTTTGATGGCCAAACGGTATACGACGTGGGTCCCGGGCAAGCCGGCGTGATTTGTGCGCAGGCTGACGCGGCCGCGTCGATGCTATTCCGTCAACTCAAAGTGGATCTCGCAGCGACACCGTTTCTCAACTGGCGATGGCGTATCGAGGGCACGATGGACATCTCGGACCAACGCCACAAGCGTGGCGATGACTTCCCGGCGAGGGTCTATGTCCTGGCACAAGGCTGGCGTACAAGAGCGCTTAGCTTGGTCTGGTCCAATGTCGAAAATCGCGGCGAAGCGTGGCCCAATCCGTTTACCAGGTCGGTACAGATGGTTGCCCTGCGGGGCGGAAACAAGCAAGCGGGTGTCTGGGTGAATCAGAAGGTCAACGTGATCGAACTGTTTGCGGAGCACTTCGACACCCGAATTACGTCGCTCGCGGGCGTCGGCATAATGACCGATTCAGACAACTCGGGATCGGCCGCCTCCGCTTGCTATGCCGATCTCCACTTCTCCGCGCATTGAGGCCACTCGCGGGGCGCTACGGCAATCAGGGTCCGCATCAATCAAGGGTCTGTGTCAGTCAGGGGCCTTAGCAAGACAAGCAGTAGCATAACAACCACATGCCGCCTATTTGTGGGTGTATAGGTATGTGCGTCGCAGGTCGGGTCAGGGAACCCGTTCTGAATGCAGCGGCCAATGTGGCGTCCAATCGACCAATAAGGGCTCGCATTTTGACAAAGCGGCCCGGATTCCGGCTCGTGGATGTGGCACCCTGCATGTGCACCGCGCCCGTTGGCGCGGCGAATCTCTGGCCGGCGCGTGGGGCGCTGCCTCTCGGTTAGCCCCCTTTGTCTTTTTCCTTGCCGATATCTGGCGCCGCGTGCGCGCCAAGCGCGGTCGTGCTCTGGTCTTGGGGTCCTTCCATGGCAGCTTTAGCGCGCTCGTTCTCCATGATCTTGCTGCGGATCGCCTCACCCGCGCGCTCCCACGTTCCCCTGTTGGCGATCACGTGTTTGTTGGATTCACGGTAAGAATCCAGCATGCCGTTGACCTCGGGGATGACATACCGCGCGATCAGATCCCAACTGCGGCGCATGTTCTCGCGCGACGCCCAGTCGTGAACAAAGCCAATGACCGTGCCGAATCCGCCGGTTATCTCATAGAGTTCGCGGATTCGATTAACGAGGTCGTCAGGGGTTCCGATGACGTTGGTGCTGTTCTCGCTGAACGCAGTGCCGTCAACAGCGTCGTCCGCGGTCTTGTAGATCGTTCCTTCGCCTGCCGCCAGAGTGCCCACCGTGTATTCGTTGTTGTGGCGCAGCAACCCGTCCCGCGCCTGCTCGCGCGCTTCCTGACGGGTCTCGGCGATGTGCCAGCTAACGACCAGGCGCCAGTTGCTGCGGTCGACGGTTTTGCCGTGCTTCTTGGCGGACTCCTCGGCGAACGACCATTGTAATGGCAGCGCCTGAATACCCGCCTGCGACATTGAACCGATAGAGAGAACGCCGGCGCTATGTTTGCCGGCGAGCGTCATACCCGATGGGCTGACCAGCGACGCGACCGCAAATTCCATGTCTTTCTGATAGGGCAGCAGTTGCAGTTTGGCATCGCGCAGCTTGAACCAGTCTGTGTCGTGCGTAAAGCGTTCGCCGCCTTCAAACAATCGCCGGATCACTCCCATCGCCTCATCCTGGCGGTCACGCAGCAGCATGGGATCCATGCCCAGGGTATGCGCGTCTGATGGCAGTGCGCCGGGCCCGGAACCAAAGATCACCCTGCCATGCGATTGGTGGTCGAGTTGCACCATGCGCTGCGCGACCATAAAGGGGTGATGGTACGGCAGCGACACGACACCGGTGCCAAGCTTGATGCGCGCGGTGCGCTCGGCAGCAGCGGCAAGAAACAGCTCGGGCGAGGCGATGACCTCCCAGCCAGTCGAGTGGTGCTCACCGCACCAGAACTCGTCATAGCCGAGGCCATCCAGCTGTGTGACCAGATCGAGGTCACTCTGCAATTGAAGTGTAGGGTGCTCACCAATCGGATGGTGCGGTGCGAGGAAGGCGCCAAATTTAATGGGCTGCATGGGATTCTCCGTTCGGGGTCTGGTCTTGGGTGATTCGAGTAGTCAGGAACAGTTGGTCCCAACTGTATCAGCTATTCGATGTGCCTGTTGCTGATCAGACCTCAGCCCGGGGTAAACGCACGCACGGCGTCCGGGTCGAGTTCAAGGCCGAAGCCCGGTCGGTCCGGCAGGGTTACGCGGCCATCAACCGGGATGATCGGCTCCTTGAACAACTTCGCAATGTGTTCCGCAGGCCCCGTGAACTCTTCCGAGAACTCATGCGGGCGCACCGCGTTGGTGACAGTCGCATAGGCATGCAGGCTGGCGACAAAATTGATGCCTACGACGGGGCTGTGCGGCATCACGATCTTGTTGTTGGCGACTGCCATTTCGTAGACCCGCAGCATCTCGGAGATGCCGCCAACGTTCAGGACGTCCGGTTGCAGAATATCGGGGTTAGCAAGGTCCAGTAGGTCGCGAAAACGCCATGCGGACGTTTCCTGTTCGCCGGTCGACACCGCGCAGTCGAGGGCGTCGACCACCTGCCGCAAGCCGCGCAGGTCGTACTGCGGCAACGGCTCTTCAAAATGCGCGATGCCAAGTGCCTCGAACTGTCTGCCCTGTTCGATGGCGGTCGGCACGGAGTAACCGTTGTTGGCATCAAACGACAAGGGCACGTCGTCGGGCAGCCAGTCGCGGCAGGCCGCGAAGATTGCGAGGTCGTTGCGCGGATTGGCGTCCTGTCGATAGTCACGCCAGTCCATACGCACCTTGAAGGCACGGTAGCCACGATCGAAGCCTTCGCGGACCTCGGCCAGCATGTCGCCAGGCGTTTTCCTCCAGCCGTTGCCCCGGCTCCAGTACAACGGAATATCCGTTCTGCGGGCCCCGCCAAAGAGTTGATAACAGGGCAGACCGGCTGCTTTGCCGACAATATCCCAGCAGGCGATGTCGATACTGCCAACGATCTGTGGAGGCAGTCGGGTCGCGCGCTCGCCCGTGCCGAGTGCGAGCGTCTCCCAGATTATTCGTGGCTGACACGGGTCCGTGCCGACGAGCAGCGGCTTGATGACATCATCCAGATAGACCTGGAACAAGCGCTGGCTGCGGCCAGGTTCGGCGATGCCCGTAATGCCTTGGTCGGTGTGAATCTGCAATATGAGCCGGGGTGGCGATGGCTTGCCAGGGGTTGACTCGGGTTGGAGTCGGATGAGGTCGATGTCAGTGATTTTCATCAATGTGCTCCGCTGGCCACTAAAAAAGAGAGTACACGGCCCGCATCATGGTAGAGAGATAATTGCCGGCTTGTTCCTGTGCGGTATCGCCCAGGCTCACCATGATGAAGTTGTGTTGGGGGACGACGATCATCACCTTGCCGCGTGCGCCCAGGGCCATGAAGTCGTCGGGCGCGGCATTAGCAAACCAGCTTCCGGCTCCGGACGCCTTGCCGGTCGTCACGTAGTTGCCCTCGGCGCTGTTCAGCCACCACAAATAGCCGTACGCGCCGTTGATGTGCGGATAGGTAGGCGTTAGCGCCTCGTCGACGTAGCTTGATGGCATGATCTCAACGCCACCCCACATGCCGCGTCGCAGCCACAGCAGGCCAAGTCGTGCAAGGTCCTGGTGGCTCGCCTCGATGACGGGCAGCGGCCCCTGGCTGCCGATCTGAATCCAGCCCCGGTCATTGCTGGGCCAGTCGAAGCTGAGGCCCAGTGGCGCTTTGAGGTATTTATTGTAGAAGTCGACCGGCCGCTCGCCTGACGCTTGCCAAAGGATGCCGGGGATCGAGTTCAGGATGTAGTTGCTGTTGTACCGCCAGGCGTTGCCCGCGGGCTCCGTGCCGGCTGACATGTTGAGCACGTGACGCACCTCGGCATCTGGGGCGATATCAGGATGGTGCACGGGCAGCCAGTCCCGAATGCGGTCGGTGGTCCGGATAATGCCCTGCCGCACGGCGATTCCGACGAGAGTCGCGCCGAGGCCCTTGGTAATTGAGTAGATGTGGGTCTTCGTGGTATCCGGCCGCTCGTAGCGTTCGCCGATGATGCGTCCATCTTTCACCATAAGGATCCCGGCCCGCTCGGGGATCGCCAGAATGTCGCTCATCGCTTTGTCGACGTCTTTTGCCTTGATGCCCAGACCCTCAGGCTCGCATGTTTCCCAGGCCTCGCCGGGGAAGCGGGTTGTCAGGTCATCCATGGCGGCTCCCGTTCAGTACCTGGATCATTGTTCCGTAACTAGTTCCTGTCTCAGATAGGTGGCGGTGGGCTGCGATGCGCCGAATCCGGCGGGCCCATCAGTCCAATCTGGTTGCCGTCGGGGTCTGTAACGATGGCGTAGCGGGAACCCCAGAACGTGTAGTAGGGCGCCTGGCACGCCGTTATGCCGGTTGCGATGAGTCGCGCAAAAGCGCTGTCAACGTCGTCGGTTGTGTCATAGCGAAAGCTAATAACCTGGGAACCTCCCTCTGACGTTGCCGGGTCTCGCCAGCCCTCGTTGTAGACGGCAGCGAGTGCGGTCGAGTCGAGCGCGAGTTCGAAGCCGTCTGGCATCTTCATGACGACATGATGAGCGCCGCTGTTGGTGCGCCAGATGTCATCGTCGGCAATCGCGAGCCCAAGTTCCCGGTAGAAGCCGATCGATGCGTCCATATCTGCGACGACGAGGTTGATCTGGTCCAGCACGACCGGCATGGCACTTTCCTGAAAAGCCTGATCATACGTTGGGAGGCGTCGTCGGGTAAGCGTCTTCCTTTTCGTCCGTCTTCGTCCACCGTTAGCTGATTTTCGGGGCTACTCTATTCCGACTGATAATTGCGACTACATTCCGTGACAGGAACTGGCTATTGTGGACACACTAACGAGGAGACGGTCATGAAGGATTTCAGCGGAAAGCTGGCGGTGATTACGGGTGGAGGCACCGGCATGGGCCGGCAACTTGCGCGACAGTTGATAGCAGAAGGATGTGATGTGGCGTTCTGTGACGTCATTGCAGAGAACATGCGTGAAACCCTGCGTATTTGCGAGTCTGAAGCGCCACAGGGGCGCGTCGTCAGTGCCTTCTCGTGTGATGTTGCAGACGAGGACAACGTTCTCGCGTGGCGTGATTACGTTGCGGAGACCCACAACACCGATCAGATTAATCTGCTCTTCAACAACGCCGGCATCGGTGGCGGTGGCAGTTTCATTCTTGACACCCGTGACGATTGGGAGCGCACGTTCAACATCTGCTGGAACGGCGTCTATTACACGTCGAGAGCGTTCCTGCCCATGCTCCTTGCGGCTGACGAAGCGCATCTTGTGAACACGAGCAGCGTTAACGGCTTCTGGGCGTCCCTTGGACCGAAGACCTCGCACACGGCCTATAGCGCGGCCAAGTTTGCCGTCAAGGGTTTCAGCGAGGCGTTGGTCAACGACTTTCGCAATAACGCGCCGCACGTCAAGGTATCGGTCGTGATGCCGGGACACATCGGCACAGACATTGGCATAAATAGTCGCAAAATCCTTGGTGAGACCGACAGGGAAATGAGCGACCAGGAGATTGAAGTCTCGCGTGAACGCATGAGTCGGTGGGGGGTCGACACCAGCAACATGAGTGCAGACGACATTAAAGAGGCGATTGAAATGCAGGGTGTGGCGTTTCGCGAAAACGCCCCAACCACTGCGGCAGAGGGCGCCGCGATGATCCTGGCCGGCGTGAAGGACGAACGTTGGCGAATTCTTCTGGGTGATGACGCCCACCGGTTGGACGAGGCAGTTCGTGCGAACCCTGAGGGCGCCTATGAACAGGACTTTGTCGACTTCTGGCAAAATGACGACTAGACCGATACATGGATGTATCGACCGCAAATCGACGACCTAAGTCGTTGATTTGTCGCGAACGGGCTGAGGCCCGCGACTCTGAAAAAGTGCAGGAAAGCACTTTTTCAGCACCCTGATAGAGCGCGGGCACTCGCGTGCGTTGCATGTCAGGTTGGTCCGGGGAGCCAATCCGGCGCCGGTGTCCAACGCAACCGCCGGAACTGACGCGCTAGTTCGGTCACGGTCGTTGGCCGTCCTTCTGCGGCGAGCCTCGTGAGGCTCTCGAAGTGGGTGGCGGCTGCGTAGCGGTCGTACTCGGTGCCCAGCATGGTCAGGACTGCGCACTCGAGGTGCCCGATTGAATCCTGATCCTCCGCGAGGATCGCCTCGCTGACGATCGACAATATGGCGACGGCGGCTGTTTGCCGAAGTGCGTTCACGTGGAACGAGCGTCGCAGTTCGCTGCCGTGGCTTGAGTCGTCGTCCACCTGGGCGGGGTCGAAGTCCTGGCCGAGGATGGCGGTTAGGGCCATCGTTCGTCTCGGGCGCCTCCAGAATCTGATTAAGCGCGGGGATCCGCGTAACGATGTTGTCACCAACAAGGTCCAGCGCGCCCGGCGCGTCG
>Ga0114999_10003706_pt1 | contig 18972 bp, 18 predicted proteins | sample ArcticOcean_MG_C_3_FD_89820 | JGI IMG/M metagenome (GOLD analysis project Ga0114999, IMG submission 89820) | Marine microbial communities from western Arctic Ocean - ArcticOcean_MG_CB8_126 | ecosystem: Environmental > Aquatic > Marine > Oceanic | place: Arctic Ocean: Canada Basin | collected...
AGTGAGCCAGTCAGCCAGTCAGCCAGTGAGCCAGTCAGACGGAAGTAGCATTTGCCGAACGCCTGCTGAGTACACCGTTGTGATTCGAGATCCCCTATGGACCGGTTCAGCCGCACAATATCGTTCCGCCTAATCGCACCTGCTGACGTGCCGAATTTGGTGCGCTGGCAGCTTGATCCGGAAGTGGCCGTATGGTGGGATCACCCCGGAGTAGAGACGGAAGAATCTCTGCAGAAGAAATGGCTCAGCCGAGCCGAAGGCACGAGCACCCCCGACGAGCTGCAAACCCGCCCCTTCATCATCGTTGTCGATGACACAGACATAGGGTACATCCAGGCCTACGAGCTTCGTCATTATTCTGTCCATGCCAGTGAGATCGACATCCCGAATGCAGCCGGACTCGACATCTTCATCGGTGAACCGGAATGGCGCGATAAAGGCGTTGGCACAAGTGCCGTCGGGCAGTTTATCGACGAGATAATCTTCGCCATATCCGGCATCGAAACCTGTGTTATCGATCCCGACCCGACCAACAAGAGAGCAATCCGCAGCTACGAAAAGGCCGGATTCGTTTACGCGAGGACCTACTATTCAGAAGCAAACAAAGTGGACGTCTATCTCATGCGCCAAGAACGAGGGCAACGCTAGATTTTCGATCAACAGCCACGACCCAACTCCCGCCGGACCGACCCCGCCCTATTAATAACTCTGGGGCAGTGTTAACTTTCTGATCAGGCGACCCGAGCTAATCCGGATCGTTGTACCCACCGGAACGAATCAACCATGAGCTGCCCTTTCTGCGAACTGAAACCTGAAGACACAGTCCTGATCGACGGCGACCTGTGCTACTTCATGGACACCGCAGACCCCGTACTTGTCGGTAGTGGCATGATTCTGCCCAAACCACACCGTGAAACGGTCTTCGACCTGACAGAAGCCGAGTGGACCGAATCTCAATCAATGCTCAAGCAGGCAAAAGCGATGCTCGACGAGAAATATCACCCCGACGGCTACAACGTCGGCTGGAACGTCGACCCTGTCGGTGGCCAGTCAATCCCACACTCGCACCTACACATCATCCCCCGATTTGACGATGAGCCGCTCGCAGGTAAAGGCATCCGCAACCACCTGAAACAACCCGAAAATCGCCGACCCGGTCAGTAATCCCGTTCCCAAATGACTCCCAACTCGATCCACCTCGCCGACAACCTCGACTTCCTGAAAGAAGTTGACGACCAATCGGTAAATCTCATCTATATAGACCCCCCGTTTAACACCGGTACCAAACAGTCGATGACGAGCCTCAAAACCGTGCGTGACGACAACGGCGATCGAACCGGCTTCGGTGGCAACCGTTATCGCACCGAAAAAGGCGATAGCAAGTCGTACCTCGATTCGTTCACCGACTACATGGGATTTCTCGCTCCGCGGATCGAAGAGGCGAAGCGTGTGCTGGCGGCCGACGGATCGTTTTTCCTCCACGTCGACCAGCGTGAGTCGCACTACTGCAAAGTCCTGCTCGACCAAATCTTCGGACGCTACTCGTTCATGAACGAAATCATCTGGTCCTACGACTACGGAGGTCGCTCCAAACGAAAATGGCCCGCCAAGCACGACACGATCTTCTGGTACGCCAACGATCCCAAGAACTACACGTTCAACGTAGAAGCTATCGATCGAATTCCCTACATGGCGCCGTCTCTGGTAGGCAAGGAAAAAGCCGCTCGCGGCAAAATCCCGACCGACGTCTGGTGGCAGACCATCGTCCCCACAAACGGCAAAGAACGCACCGGCTACCCGACCCAGAAACCACTGGCAATTCTTGAACGAATCGTGAAAGTGCACTCGAATCCCGGCGAACTCGTACTCGATTTCTTCGCTGGATCAGGAACGACCGGCGTCGCAGCCGCCAAAAACGACCGCCAATTCTTACTTGTCGACACCAACCCCGAAGCCGTTCAGGTCGCCGCCAAACGCCTCACCGAATACACTCCCGACTGCATCGGCTTCACCCCCGAACCGCAAGTAGTCTGAGCGGTTTGGCACCCCCTTTTATCCCTTCTCCCGGGGGAGAAGGTTAGGCATGCACTGAGCTTGTCGAAGTGTTGAGGGTGAAACTAATCGCCGGAGAAGTCTCGGAACTTGCTCACCACCACAACATGTGCGCGCATCTTCGCCGACACCGAACCGTCACCAAACCGAGCGACAATCAACTCAGTCGCACGCTCGGTAACCAGCTCAAGCGCCGACGCATCCCGCTCCTCGATCTCGTTACGTAACGGAGTCCCCTGCGTATAGCCGATCGCCGCATGGCGCGCCGTCGGGGCTGAACTGATTTTCTCCAGAGTCTCGCCTGCTACATCTGAAAATCTTGCCGCGACAAGATCAGCCCCTATCTTCCTCACATCGTGATACCCGTGCGGGGTCCGGGCGAGAAACATCGGCGGATCGTCAGGGAACACCGCGGCTGCACCCCGAGTAACGAGATCGGATATCTCGTTCGATTCGATGTTGTCCCAAACGTTAAAGACGAATATCCCGCCAGGTTTCAGCACCCGCCGCGCCTCCGCGTACCCGGCAACTTTGTCAGGAAAGAACATCACACTGAACTGGCACACGACCGCATCGAACGAATCGTCATCGAACGGAAGATCTAAAGCGTCAGCCTGCCGCCACTCGATCCGTGTGTCAGGCGGCTGCATGGTCTTAGCGCGATCAAGCATCGTCTGGTTGAGATCGGTGACCACGTAGCGAGCGGTCGAAGAAAGCCTCGGAGCCAACGCACGAGTCACCACGCCGCTACCGGCGGCTATCTCAAGCACCGATTCAGGCGCGACAGCAACGACCCGATCAGCAAGATCGTCGGCGTATTTCTCAAATATCAGCGGCACCAGATACTCATCGTAAATCTCTGGAATCGAACCATTGAAAACTGCGTCAGTATTGGTCATACGCACTCCTTAAGTTTGCTGAATGCTCGCCAATTGGAACTTATCAACCGCTGAATCTCTGGAGTTGCCCATTGTCATACTGAACTTGATTCAGTATCTCTCTCAACCCCGCACCAACCAGTCAATCGTTCCGTAGCTAGAAACGGCACCCTCACGTCCTAAAATAAACGCCGCACGCGGCCTAAAGCTCCCCGATAAGCGCCCTCGAAATAACCAAACGCTGAATCTCCGACGTCCCCTCGTAGATCTCCGTCACCCGCTGGTCACGATAAATCCGTTCCACGGCCGACGGCTTGAAGTATCCGACCCCGCCGTGAATCTGAAGTGCCTTGCTTGCGATCCGACCCGCCGCTTCCGATGCGTAAAGCTTCGCCATCGCCGACTCTGTGCCGTGGGGCAGACCCTCGTCATATAACGCCGCTGCACGATAGGTGAGTAGCCGGGCAGCATCGAGCTCGACCGCCATATCGGCAAGCATGAACTGAATCGCCTGACGGGTTGCGAGCACCTTGCCAAACGTCGCACGCTGCTTCGAATACGAAAGCGCAGCGTCGAGCGCACCCTTCGCAAGACCCAGGCACTGCCCGGCAATCATGATTCGGCTCGAATCGAGAATCTTCAGAGCGAGCCTGTAGCCCTCACCCTCCTCACCGAGCCGATTGGAAACAGGTATGCGACAGTTGTCGAACACCAGCTCCGCCGTCTCGCAGCCCTTCATGCCCATCTTGCCGTGCTGAGGAACCACCGTGAAACCCGGCGTTCCTTTTTCGACCACCACCGCCGTCACACCGCGGTGACCCGCCGTCTTGTCGTGGTTCGTAAATACGGAGAACACATCTGCGACTGCCCCGTTCGTAATGAACAGCTTAGAACCGTTGAGCACATACCCATCGCCATCTCGGGTCAAAGAAGTTTCCAGAGCAAGAGCATCAGATCCTGTTCCCGGCTCTGTCAGCGCGAACGCTGCGATTTTCTCGCCCGTCGCAAGCGATGGTAACCACCGTTGCCGCTGTTCTTCCGATCCACCGTGGCGGATGGTTTGCGATCCCAGCGAAACGTGCGTAATCAGCACAGTGCTTGTCGATCCGCAGGCAGCCGCAATCTCTTCCAGCACCACCATGAAATCCCGATACTCGCCACCTGATCCGCCGTACTCTTCAGGGATCGTCATGCCGGTCAATCCCAGCTCGGCCAGTCCCTTGAACTGATCCATCGGGAACTCTGCTTTTTCGTCGACTTCGGCGGCCCGTGGAGCCAGCCTTTCAGCTGCAAACTCTCGCACCGTGGTCGCCAACATGGTCTGCTGTTCGTTATAGAACGGCTGCATCTTTTTCTTCCTGATAATTACTGGATGACGGCGGGCAAACGCCGGTCTCGATTTGTGAGACGTAACGATACACCGGCTCTAGCTTTTTCGATCAACCGGGCGATGCCATTCACGTTTCGAGATAGAGTAGGGATAAGGTTAGACTTCGTGACTGGATTCGCCCCATTTCGTAACCTCTGCTTCGATGATTAAATTGGGCGACAGCGGCCTGAGATCGGATTTCTTCTTTGAAAATACTCGGTATCGACCCCGGGCTTACAAATACCGGATACGGTCTGATCGAAATTGTCGATCGTAAGTTCAAAGCGGTCGAAGGTGGGGTTGTTCGAACCAAATCGAGCGAGCTTTTAGAGAACCGCCTGTTTTCGATCTACCGCGTTATTCGAGACGTTATCCAAGAGTTCAAACCTGATGTCGTCGCAGTAGAAGATCTGCACGCACGCTTTGCGAAAACTGCACTCTTGCTCGGGCACGCACGCGGCGTTGCGGTAATGGCGGCAGGTGAAGCTGGTATTCCCGTTTTTCACTATCAGCCGACGAGGGCGAAAAACCTTGTGACAGGGTCGGGTCGGGCCGATAAGGAACAGATAAAGCAGGCGGTAGCCGCCCATCTTGGCACGCCCGATGCGGCGAAGAACGAGCACGTCGCCGACGCATTTTCAATTGCCATCTGCCATGCGATCATGGCCGACAGCACGGCACTCGCAGCGATAGAAGCAGCGAAGTAGTATCTTTCACCCATGATCAACTACATCACAGGAACGCTAAGAAGCCTCACACGCGAACCCGGTCGCGCCGTGATCATCGCAGGCGGAGTTGGCTACGAAGTGAGCCTCCCGACCTACGTCTACCAATCACTGGCGAACGACGGTATTCGCGAAGGCTCTGAGATCGAGCTTGAGATCTACTATCACGTAACTGATCGTCAGCCAAAGCCGATGCTAGTCGGCTTCAGGCACCCGAGCGAGAAGCAGTTCTTTGAACAATTGATCCAGGTCGAAGGAATCGGACCCGCTAAAGCGGCCGCTGCTCTCGTTTTTCCGGTTTCGACTATCGCTTCTGCGATCGAAAACGAAGATCTTGGATCGCTCCAACGACTACCCGGAATCGGCAGTAGGGCAGCCCAGAAAATAGTGGCGACGCTGCGGGGCAAAGTCGCTGCCACGGCACTGCTTCAGGATGCCGGAATATCCGAGCAGGGGCAAACTCCTCCGCCGACTGATGTGCGCTCAGAAGCCGTCGAGGCGCTCGTCACTCTTGGCTATCGCCCGACCGAAGCACAGGATAAGGTCGAGGGCGTAATTCGGCACGCTCCAGAGGTTGCCGACGATCTACAGGAACTGATGCGCGAAATCTTCAAGGCACAGGTTTCGCAGCAGGAACAGTAAGCAGCGCAGACCGGCAACTGCAGCAAACTATTTGATTCCCATCTGGGCACCATCTGAGTCCCATTTGGGCAAACGAGGCGAACGGGGTGAACGAGTGGCTTCAGGGCCAGACGAAAACGGACGCGAAAGAATAGTTCAGGCAAGCAAGCCCGCGGATGATGCAGAGATCACTGCCGGCGAACAGGCTCTAGAAGAACGCGCCGCCGATCTTGCATCGCAAGAAGATGTCATTCAAGTTCCGGGTGTTAAAGACCTGCGCCCACGTCGTTTTCAGGATTACGTCGGCCAACGTGCAGTTGTCGACAGTATTTCGATCGCCGTGTTAGCAGCGAAGAAACGTGGTGACACGCTCGATCACGCCCTGTTCCACGGTCCTCCGGGCCTCGGCAAAACGACCATCGCCCACATCATCGCCCGCGAGCTCGATTCGATGCTTGTGCACACGTCCGGTCCAGCGCTCGAACGTCCCGCCGACGTTGTGGGCCTGCTCTCGAATCTCAAAGTCGGCGACGTTCTGTTCATCGACGAAATCCATCGTCTCTCACACACCGTTGAGGAGTATCTGTACTCGGCGATGGAAGACTTCCGTGTCGACTTCATGACCGGCTCAGGAGCCTTCGCCAAAAGCATTAATCTCCCGCTTCAGCCGTTCACACTGATCGGGTCGACCACTCGCGCTGGAATGCTCAGCGCTCCGCTGCGGGAACGATTCGGTCTTGCATATCACCTCGACTTTTACTCCACGGAAGAACTCGCTCAAGTAGTGACCCGGTCGGCAGGAATTCTTGATGTCGATATCGATGAGAGCGGTGCAGTTGAGATCGCACGTAGGTCACGCGGCACACCGCGAATTTCAAACCGTCTGCTCCGTCGTGTCAGAGATTTTGCTGAAGTTAGAGAGTTGGGCACAACCACGGCTGCCGTTGCTTCCGAGGCTCTGGAAATCGAAGGCGTCGACGCACTCGGGTTGGATCGACTTGACCGTCTTTACCTGACGATCCTGTCGAAGAACTACCAAGGCGGTCCCGCCGGTATTCAGGCGCTCGCGGCGACCATCAACGAAGACCAGCAAACATTGGAAGATGTCGTCGAACCGTTCCTACTCAAGATCGGCTTTGTAGTTCGCACCCCTCAAGGACGCCGAACAACCCCCGAAGGCTTCGAACACATCGGCCTACCCCCAAGACTCGACGGCCCCACCGGGCAGGGCACACTGCTTTAAGTCAGCGTTTCTTTCTGACGTAATCAACTACCAGCCCCCACTTCATTTCCCGAGCGAAGTCATCGTAGCCGAGGGATCTGGTGGGGGTCGCGCGCTGCTCCCTCTCCCAGCGGGAGAGGGTTGGGGCATGTACTGAGCCAGACGAAGTGTGAGGGAGAATCGTTAGCTACTCCCAACGACGAATCAGTCTCGGCACAGATCCTGAATCTAGCTCGGGATGACAACGCCTGCTGAAGAGCCCACCCTCTAACTCCCTCCCTCGAAAGGAGGGAGAACTCGAACGTTCAAGTCACCACCACACCCAATATCCCGACCGAAGCGAAGCGCAGCGGAGGGATCTTCGGTGGACGAGGGGCTGCTGGGACCCTGGGCACACATCAACCTAAGTAGAAGTACCCTCGGCAGCCCTCGTCGCCTCTGCGATCAACTCGTCAGGAATGTCATCAAACGAAGCGTAGTTCATCGAGTAGAGGCGTGAATAAAGTCCACCCATCGACATCAGCTCATCGTGATTACCCTGCTCGATAATCTCGCCATCCTGCAAAACGATAATGCGATCTGCCCCACGAATCGTCGCCAGCCGGTGAGCAATCACCATGCCCGTGCGACCCTCCATCAGCCGCTGTAAAGCCTGCTGAATGAGCATCTCCGTATACGAATCGATACTCGCCGTCGCCTCGTCGAGAACCAAAATTTTCGCATCGGCAACGATGGCGCGTGCAAACGAAATCAGCTGACGTTGACCCAGCGACAGGTTGCCACCCCGCTGCTCAAGATCGGTCTCATAACCATCCGGCAACTTCATGATGAACTCGTGTGCACCAACCGCCTGAGCAGCCTCCACCACGTCTTCACGAGTCGCATCTTCCTTCGCATAAACGATGTTTTCGTAGATCGTTCCAGAGAAAAGGAACGGCTCCTGAAGCACCATCGAAACGTGCCTGCCAAGCGAAGCCTGAGTCACATCTCTAACACCGTGGCCGCCGATCTTCACCGAGCCTTCCCAGGTATCATAGAAGCGGTGAGCAAGAGCCGTCGTCGAAGTTTTACCCGACCCTGTTGGTCCAACAAGTGCCACCGTTTCGCCGGGCTTTACCTTGAACGTAATGTTCTTCAGAATCGGCTGATCCGGGAAGTAACCGAACGTAACGTTATCGAACTCAATTGAACCATCGATTTCTTCGGGATCGAGTGCGTTGGGCTTATCGGCGATATCAACCGGCACGTCGATAACTTCGAAGATTCTCTCGCCCGAAGCCATCGCACGCTGCAGCACGTTGTAGTGCATCGTCAGCGATCGAATAGGGTCGAAGAAACGTTGAACAAAAAGCACAAACGCGACCATCACACCCACTTCGACTGTACCGCCGAGAACGAAGAATCCACCAACGATCACGATGATCGACATCGCTGCGCCCGTCAGTGTGTCAACGATCGGCAGCATCATCACACCGAACTTCGAAGCCCGGTTCGCCGCCTTCAAGTTGTCGGTCGCACGGATATCAAAAAGATCGTAGTTCACGTACTCGCGAGATAATCCCTGCACGGCTCTGATGCCGTTGATGTTCTCCGCAAGAGCACCACTCACGATAGAAGAGGTAACTCGAGCACGCAGGAAAGATTTGCGTGCGTACGGCAGCCAGATAATTCGAACGATCAATAGTGTCGGAAGAACGGCGAGAGTCATCAGACCCAATCGCCAGTCAAGCCAGATCATAGCGCCGATAATTCCGATAAGCAGTACGAAATCGCCAATAGCGAACACAGCCGTTTGCAGGAACTCCTGCAGCGCCGCTACATCGCCCTGCAATCTCGACATCAACTTGCCGATCTCGGTCTTATCCATGAACGAGAGCGAAACACGCTGCAAGTGCTCGTACATCGCACGCCGCATGTCGATAAGAATTCGCTCGGCGACCCTACCCACAATTAATTCTTGAAAGTAGTTCGCAACAAAGTTAAATCCAACCGCTACAAGAAAAATTATGACCAGTGTTGTCAGTTTCCCGCGGTCGGTGTTCCCTACCTTCAGCGCGTCATCAAATACATCCCGAACGATGAGTGGAATTGCGATCGATGAGACCGTGAAAACCAGCACAGCGGTAATAGCAACCCAAAGAAGAGCTTTATAGGCGGCAACGTACTTGATGAAACGACCAACTACCTGGCCGTTAAATGCCTCTCCGAAAACCTCTTCGTCTAGCGTAGGCCCGAGCCTAATCGTTGCCTTCGGCGGAATCTCATGACTACGTTCGTGAGTGTCTCGCGTTGCCATTAGGAGTCTCCCCCTTTTTCCAGTTCCTTACGACTTTCTTCGCTCGGGCGAATCTGAAGTTCGTACAGATCGTTGTAGTGCCCACCCAGAGTCAAAAGCTCCTCATGGGTACCGCGTTCCACGATCTTCCCTCCATCGATGAAGAGAATCTCGTCGGCGTGCATGAGTGAACTCAATCGGTGAGAGATGATGATTGTTGCTCGATCTTTCGTGAGATCTTTCAGCGCTGCACGGATTCGTTGCTCTGTAGCTGCATCGATAGCCGCTGTCGAATCGTCAAATACGATCAATTTAGGCTTGAGCATGATCGACCGTGCGATAGACAGTCGTTGACGCTGACCACCCGAAAGTGAAACCCCGCGCTCGCCGACCATCGTGTCGTAACCAGCCGGAAGTCGTTCGATGTAATCACCGAGCTGAGCTTCCTTCGAAGCAAGCTCTACACGATCATCTGGAGCCCACGGATCGCCATAAGCAACGTTGTGTTCTACCGACGCCGTGAACAGGAACGTGTCCTGCTCGACCACTCCGACAACCTTACGCAGCGAATCGATAGTGACGTCTCGCAGATCCTGCCCATCGATAGTTATGTGCCCTTCCTTCGGGTCGTAGAACCGCGGTACAAGGTGGGCGATAGTAGATTTTCCACTTCCCGGAGGACCGACAATTCCAACCGTGTGGCCCGGCTCCGCCTTGAACGAAACGCCATTAAGAGTGTGGTCATCCTCGTATCCGAAACTCACGTTGTGGAATTCCAGTGTCCCGTCAGTGATTACCAGATCCTTGGCATCAGGCTTGTCCTGAATTTCCGGATCGATATCGAGAACTTGGAAGAGACGCCCACCGGTTGCTGACCCACGGGCGAAGCCGTTGATCATCATTCCGATCTGTCGAACCGGCTGAAGCAAAATACTCATGAACGCAAGGAACTGGGTTAGTTCACCCGGCGATAGCTCGCCATCGATTACCTGTAGCCCGCCCACCCAAAGCACTGCAGCCATGGAGAGCATGAATGCAACACCCATTAGCGATATGTTGGAAGCTCGAATGTTCACCTGAATGTTTGCCAAATCCAATGTTTCGTTCGATGCAACGTCGAACTTTTTCATCTCGTGTTTTTGTGAGGCGAACGCACGAACCACTCGAATTCCACCGAGGTTCTCGTCCATAACTTTCGTCAGGGCAGATAGTTTTTCCTGTAGCGAGTACCAGTTCGACCGAAGCTTCAAACGCGCTGCCGTTGCACGCCATGCAACAAACGGCACGAAACTCAGGCTAATCAACCCAAGCGTCAGGTCTTCGCTGAGCATCAGGTACATACCTGTGCCGAGGAGAACTATCAGGAACACCGATCGAAGTAAGGCTGTTTGCACGAACATGCGCACGCCTTCGACATCGACGATTCCGCGCGTGATGAGGTCGCCCGTGTGCACGCCCGCGTGGTAGCTGAACGACAAACGCTGTAGCTTTTCGTAGTACAGCATGCGCAGTTCATAGCCGATGGCCTGCCCGATCGACTCACCCATGTAGTTCTGGAACATCGCTGTGATACCGCGGCCGACCGAGGAAATGAACAGCAGCACCGCAATAATTACCAGCGCTGTTTTTGCAGGATTGTCGCCCTCGCCAAATACATCCGTTACAGCGCTGATCGCTCCAGAAGCCATGCCATTTGCAATATTCAGAGTTCCGTCTTCCAGGGCGATCGCTGCATCGACGGCGCTGCCAATCAAAATGGGCAACGCCAGCTGAAACCCGGAAGCGAGAAATATTGTGATGATCCCGAACAGCAGACGCCATCTGTAACGCAGCGACATGCGCGTTATGCGCATGAACACCCCGACAGAGCTTCCCCCTTCGACAGGTCGTGATGACGTGCCGGCGGCTTTTCCTACTGGTGCAACTTGGCTGGTAGCCGTAACGATTCCTCCATGTTTGGTATCTCAACGAGTAAGCATCGCGCAGGAACTAACGAATTGCCCATTGTTTACATCACCTATTTGCGTAAGTGCTAATGCCATTACGCGATTCGCTATAAACTCGTCGGAACCTCAATGGTCGATTCGAACCGATTCGGGCTATGCTCGATATTGTTCACAGCGGACTACCACGAGAACCATGATTCTTTCTGATCCCGACAACATAATGGCCGGAGCATTTGCCGATCTTGCTTCGGGCAATGTGGCCTCGAAACCGAAAAGTGAGCAAGAGCCGGTTGAATCGAAAGCTTCGGTACAGAGCGATTTCGACGTTCGCAGGGCGACTCTCGAAGACTCAATCATGCTCGAAAGCATAGAGCGCGAGGCGTTCCCCGGTATGACACCGGTCACGCGTATAGAGCGAGATTTAACGCGCCAGAACGGTCTCTACCTCGCGGCTATCCGAGACTGGCACCCGGAAGAACGCGAAGCTGGGGCAAGATTGGCCATCGCATCGCAGGCAGAAAAAGACGACGATAGTTTGACCGCGAGGGTCAAGCGAAATGTCGACAAGTATGTTCTCGACTACGTCACTCGACCGAAGTTACCCCCCGAGTACATCGCCGGGTTTGTTGGGCTGTGGTTCGTGCTCGATGAAGCGCACGTCGTGATAATCGGAATTCGCATGTCAGATAGGCGAAAAGGAATCGGCGAGCAACTGCTGATTAGCGCACTCGAACAGGCAGTCGAAAACGACTCACGAGTCGTAACGCTGGAGGTTCGCGAATCGAACAGGCCAGCGATCGAACTGTACCGAAAATACGGATTCCAAGAGGTCGGCCTGCGACGTCGTTACTACTCAGACAACGGCGAGAACGCGGTGATCATGACCACGCCGCCTATCCAGCACGAGGACTACAAGAAACAGTTCGACAAGCTCCTTGAGCAACATGCCGATAAGTGGGGATGGGTACTTCGACCGGGATACAGCGGTCCAGATCTACCTGAAATCGAAGAGCCAGAAGAACCCGAAGACGAAAAGTCAGAAGAATCAAAGGCCACTCCGGAATCTTCCGCCAGCGACTCTACCGATTCAGACGCAGGCTAAGCGCCGCTTTGCGACATCACGAAGAAAATCAATATCGCTCCCACAGCGATCGTCAGCTTGACCGCCCACGACGTCCACTGCTTCTGGAAGGCGTTGAAGTGCTCAACTGATCGCCACTTCTTTCCGCGCCATGCCAGTTCGTTTCCTTTAAAGCCCAGAAATAGGCTTGCCGCTACCATCACTGCGAACTGCAGATTAGTGGGCAGGAACGCCGCACCAAACAGGATCACCGTGTACGGCACACCTGAGAAAAGACCCCAAACCGCAGGCATCAAAAACGCAGCCCAGTTCCACTTCTTAACACCCGGCGGAATTTCGCCATCGCGCGTGCCCGACGTGTTAGGCGGCGCGTCGGCACTGCCAAGCGGGATATCCGTTGGTGCCTGAATCTCAAATTCGGGACTCTGCGACGTAGATCCACGTAAGTCGCCCGGCTCTCCAGAGGGCTCACTCGTTGGAGTCGAAACTGGATTGAGGTCAGGCCGGTACGCCCGAGCCTTGGGCGCAGATGTTGGTGCGCTGGTGGGACCACTCGCAGGCGCTGCAGCCGGTTGTGGCCTTGGCGCAGGTGAAATTCGAGCGGCATCGATCATCTCTTTGCCACATACCCAGCAGTAGGCTGCGCGATTGTTGTTCGCGCCACCGCAGTGCGAGCAAGAGACCAGTCCCATCGGCGAAACGGTATCGGTATGAACTTCCAGCAGCCGCTCGCCACAGCGGGAACACGCGTAACCGCCCTTTGCGTTTTCAATACCGCAGTGGGCGCAAAAGATGTGATCGCTAACGACGTGTTGTTCGGAGTTGTCTGCCATACCTGCCTAAGTCTAGAGATGTCCTGCGATTATCGCTGGGGTGAATGCACTTAATTCGTAGTGGCTTAGAAGATTCGACACTAAGACGCCGCCGATAACTGTTGTTAAAGGTTGGTGACGTTAAGGTCTTGAGCGTTCATCAGATCGTCCAACTCGGCTCTGGTTGAATCGTCAATCGGAGGGCTCGGTGGCCGAACGTCCGCGGTAGTCGTAAATCCTCGACGCTTCATGATTTCTTTTCTAATAGCGAGACCAATACCCGCCGAGTTTTCGTAGCGGATCAGCGGAATCCACTTGTAAAAAATCGATCGAGCTCGCTCCACATCGCCGCTCGAAATGTACTTATGAATTGCCACCAGTACCTCAGGGTACGCAAATCCCGTCATCGTTCCGATAGCGCCACGACGAAGCTCCTCGAACAGGAACGCTCCCCCGAGCCCCCCAAAGATTCCCATACTGCCGCCCGTTGCTTCGACAACCCGGCTGATTTTTTGTGGAGTCGGTGGATCTTCGAGCTTGAGATATTTGGCGTCGGGAAGCTCAGCGTGTAGTTTGCCAATGAAAGCAGGGTCGAGATGAACTCCGGTCTGTTCGGGCAAATCCTGAACAACAAGGGGGATTTCGGTAACTTCCTGCGCAGCTGAGTAATAGGCGAAAGTCGCAGCCGGATTCGGCTTTGCCATTTTGGCAGGTGCGATCATCACGGCAGTTGCGCCTGCCGACTGTGCAGCCTTAACTCGCGAGGCAAGAGCCCGACCGCTCTCGGCGCTAGCACCAACGGTCACGGTGAGATCGTCTCCCGCCGCTGCAACTACAGCCTCGAGAATCGGCGCCCGTTCGGCGTCTGTTAGGCGATGTGCCTCACCCATTACCCCGAGAGTAACCACTCCGGTGCACCGGGCGTCTCTGGCGGCTCCAACGAGGCGAGTAAACGAATCGGTATCAATCTCACCGTTCGCATCGAATGGCGTAGGCAGCATGAAGTGTATTCCGTCTAATTTCTGATCGTCTGCCAATTGATGAAACTCCTGTTAGAGGCTACTGCCCAAAAAAATCCTACGAAAGCCATGCGTATGGTGTTCTCGTTAAACCGCTGGCGCAAGATGCCCCAATAGGAGTTCAGCATTCCGGTTTGCCACAATATTAGGTGAATGAGTGCTAAAATCGCTGCGTAATGACGACTACATTTTCAAATCACGACTGTTGTTGTACTGGCTGCTAAGCGGGGCCGGGCGCGAAAGCGCGTGATTGTTCAACCCTGCCTGTTTTGATAAGGCGGGGTTTTTTATTTGAGTAGCACTGAGTTCGTAAGTAAGGGGTTCGTAAGCTGTGACCACCGGAAGAGTTGATACGAAAGACTGGGTTCCAAACCCAGATAATTCGCACGTTTTGAAAATTGACGGTCCAGAGCTCGCCAATTTCGAAGATCAGGTAAAACTGTTCCAGTCTGGTGAGAAAGACGAAGTGGAATTCCTACGATTCCGTCTTCGCCAGGGTGTGTACGGCCAACGCCAACCCGATGCCCAGATGATCAGGGTGAAACTCCCATTCGGCGGGTTGACTGCCGATCAAATGGATGTCCTTGGCGAAGTAGCTGAAAAGTACGCTCCTCTTAAGAAGGGCCACATCACAACCCGTGAAAACGTGCAGTACCACCACGTACCACTCGGCGACACGACCGATCTACTGCGCTTACTCGGCGACGCCGGAATGTCGACCCGTGAAGCCTGCGGAAACGTCGTTCGAAACGTTGTCGCAGCACCTTCAGCCGGTGTTTCTAAAGGCGAAGCATTCGATGTAACTCCATACGCAGCGGCCTACGCTCGGTACTTCCTGCGCCACCCAACCACGCAGAACATGCCCCGAAAATCGAAGGTAGCGTTCTCCGGATCTGAAAAAGACGAAGCCATGGTGCTCATGCACGATGTTGGCATGATCGCCCGGATTCAGGACGGCAAAAAGGGATTCAAGATCGTTGTTGGTGGTGGTCTTTCCACAAATGCCATGATGGCAAAAACTTTGCGAGAGTTCGTTCCCGCCGAAGACCTCATCAAGAACTGTGAAGCAGTTCTACGAGTGTTCAACCGCCAGGACGAAGAGCGCAAGAGCATTGCCAAGGCACGAATCAAGTTCACCATCGCTCGCCTCGGAATCGACAAGTTCCGAGAAATGATCGATGAAGAGCTAAAGGGCGACTGGGCGAAGAAGGAATTCGATATCGATTCGTTGATGTTTATCGACGATGAAGAGGCAGATGCCGCACCTGTTCCCACTAACGCCAATCCTGAACCTGTCGGCGATGCCGCATACGACAACTGGAAGCGGACCAACGTCGAAGCGCAGCGTCAGGACGGATTCAGCATGGTCTATATCCGTGTTGAGCGTGGCGATGTCTACTCAAACCAGTGGTCGCAATTGGCAAGCATTGCCCGCAAATACGCTGGTGGCAGAGCACGAATCGATCAGCAGCAGAATCTGGCTTTCCGCTGGGTTCGCAACGAATCGATCTACGACATCTACATGGCACTCGGCGACATCGGTTTCAGCGTTGCAGGTCGAGAGACCATTCGCGACGTTGTGACCTGCCCGGGTACCGACTCCTGCAAGCTGGGAATTACTTCATCGATGGGCCTGAACAAGGCACTCGGCGAGGCGCTCGACGGAATGGGCGATATCGACCCGCTGGTCGAGAAGATGCACATCAAGGCAAGCGGTTGCCCAAACTCATGTGGCCAACACCACATTGCTAGCATCGGCTTCCACGGCGCGGTCATGAAGGGCCCCGGCGGTCAAGTTCCGGCATACGAGCTCTTTTTGGGCGGCCGTTCGAACGAAGAAGCTGGCACTAAAATCGGTGAGCGAGTGAAGGCTCGAATACCGGCAAAGCGCGCACCCGAAGCCCTAAAAGTAGTTCTCGACACCTACCTTGCCGAGCGCAAGGACGGCGAAGAGTTCGCAGACTTCATTGACCGGTTCGGAGTCTCCAAATTTGAAGAAGATTTCGGCAAACTCAAGGCTGAACTCGGTCCTCTCGATCGAGACAATATCCAGAGCTACATGGACTGGGGCAAGACCGTGGTCTACAAACTGGAACGCGGTGAAGGTGAGTGCGCAGTCTAAGCTGCACATCACATTTTCAAACGAAAAACAACGGGCGACTGCAGGAATGCAGTCGCCCGTTTTGCTTAATAGTGAGTTTTCCAATTGAACCCACCACTGCCGATACGGAGTCAACCTCTTCTCGACCGCAGCAAAGCGAAGTGGAGAGACCTTCGGTGGATGGGATCTGGGGCAGTTGAGGTTGTGACTCACTCGACAGTTCGGCAACATCGGATTTCCCGATCGTAGTGAAGCGAAGTAGAGGGACCTCGGTGGAACTAATGATCATTCCAGCCAACGCCTATTAGCGTCCCCTCACCAGATCCCTCGACTCCACAGACGGAGTTTATCCCGATGAAGATCGGGGCTCGGGAAATCGAACATCCAAGCCAACCCCTCTTCCCGACCGTAGCAAAGCCCCGATAGCCATCGGGATGAACTTCGTGGAGGGGACCTTATACGTCTATTCAGATCTCAACTACCGCAACACATCGGCCAGAGTCCAAATGGGTGTTGTCAGCTGCGCCAACAGCCCAGATCCCTCCGGTCCGCTATCGCTGCGGTCGGGAAGAGGGGTGGTTAGCTGATCGAGAGATTAACCCTAATGACTGAACTGGGCGCGAACCCTACTTCTCGCCCGAATCATCCCCGTCACGGCGCGAATCGAAATCGATGATTCTGCCACGATCATCCTGGCGCTCTTCAGGCTTATCGTCGATTCGCCGACCTCGCCAGTACTTCACTTCAGGCTCACTCTTTTTCTGAGACCCAGAGGCCTGTTCGCCACGACCACTACCGCCAATCGAACCGGCAGTGCGCTTTCCTTTTCCGAACCACAACACGTACCCGATTCCCATGATGACGAATCCCAGAATTGCCACAGGAACTTTTGCCGTCGGCAGGAACGCCGCTATAGCAAGAATAACGAGACCCCCGATTACCATTTGGCCGGGATTAAATATCACCTTCGGAGCGTGCTTCGAGCGCTGCTTGGTTTTGGGTACACTCGGTGAAAACGGCTCGAATGTCCGGCGCTCGTGCGAATTTTTGGGCTTACGTTCAGATTTGGCAGATTTGGCAGATTTGGCAGATCCGGAAGGTTCGCGCTCGGTTTTTTCGAGTATCTCGTCGATTTCGCGTTCGAACTTTGATTTATCCGGCATTGGTGAATACTACCTAGTACATGGAATTCGCGTTGTTATACTCGAAAATCTAATACTGCAATCATCGCGCAGTACCACCCACTTCTCTATGACAAATATATAAACATGCCAGATATTGAGTACGACAATTTTCTAAAAATCACCCTTTTCAAGCTTGGTCAGGGCTATCGTCAGTTAGACGCCGACGAACGAGAAAAGGGCAAGAAAGAATTTGTTGATTTGATCGGTCAGCATTCGGCCAATGATGAAATTCGAACGTACAGCACCGTCGGCACCCGTGCTGACGCCGAGCTGATGCTCGTGCAAGATTCAGCTTCAGTCGATACCTTCCACGAACTCTCCAAGGGAATCAACCAATCGTTGATGGGTAGCTACCTCGAGCAGGCGCACTCGTACCTCTCCATCAGGCGTAAGAGCCGCTACAAACACGGCGGAGGCGCTCCCAAGCTCAAGGAAGACTACAAGTACATGGTTATCTACCCGATGACCAAAACTCGACCTTGGTACGAGAAGTCGATGCAAGAGCGACAGGAAATGATGAACGATCACTTCCGCGTCGGAAAAAACTACCCGATGGTCAAGATCAACACGTCATACGCGTTCGGTCTCGACGACACGGAGTTCGTGCTTAGCTTCGAAATGGATAATCCATCGGACTTCACATCACTCGTCATGGATCTTCGCGAAGTCCCCGCCGCCCAGTACACCGCCACCGAAATCCCGATCTTCACCACCATCAAAATGCCCATCAACGAAGCACTGGACGCAATGGTCTAGGTTCGATCTCCACACTCCTCCGCCAACGTCGCTCGTCCCTCTTCCCTCTTCCCGACCGAAACAAAGCGTAGTGGAAGGATCTGGCCCGATAGCAGTGACGTGAATTGCCGCAGTGGAAATAACCATGTCCGATTGGGTGGTTGTCGCCGATGTCTGAATCCGAGATCCCTCCACTCCGCTTTGCTTCGGTCGGGAAGAAGAGAAGACGGCGAGCCTACTGTCATTGCGATAAGCGAAGTACGAGCGACGTGGCAATCACGTCCAAGTTGAGCACGACGTAGCAGGCCAGCCAATTCTCGACCCTCGCGACCCCAGCACCAGATCCCTCGGCTCCGCAGACTCCACTCGGGAAATCGATTTGATCCTGCTGTAAGTCATCACATCCAAACAAAAAAAGACCCCGACGAAACCGTCGGGGTCTTTTTGAAATTACTCAATCATCTATATGGCGTTTGCACCGGGCTCTGAGGAGTCATAATCGTAGTCGTAGTTCAGCTTGATGAATTCGCTCTGATCTGCGGGAACCTGATCTTCTGGGAAGATAGCGTTCACCGGGCAAACTGGTTCGCAAGCTGCGCAGTCGATACATTCATCAGGACTGATGAAAAGCTGGTTGTCGCCAGGCTTCGAGTAAATACAGTCGACCGGGCATACGTCTACGCACGCTCCGTCCATTACGTCGACACAATCCTTGGCGATGATGTAGGTCATCCGATAGGGCTCCTGTTAGGCAGCGGCCTGTTCCTTTTTGGCCGACTTTGTAGAAAATCCACGGCAGAGTATACGTTTCCGCGACTCGCCGTAAATAGGCTGGCACCTCCTCATCAGTAAGGAAAGTGCCAGCTAATAATTAACTCGTGAGAATTTTGGGAATTAGTGACCGCCGCAGGCGCAACCACCACCACCGCCGCCGCCACCGCAACCACCGCCG
>Ga0114999_10003712_pt1 | contig 18950 bp, 18 predicted proteins | sample ArcticOcean_MG_C_3_FD_89820 | JGI IMG/M metagenome (GOLD analysis project Ga0114999, IMG submission 89820) | Marine microbial communities from western Arctic Ocean - ArcticOcean_MG_CB8_126 | ecosystem: Environmental > Aquatic > Marine > Oceanic | place: Arctic Ocean: Canada Basin | collected...
CCGTCGATATTCTCCTTCAGGATCCCTTCGCGCAGCATCAGGGCCAGGTTCTTGCGGGCCCGTCGCCAGGGCGCGTCGGCCTGCTTGTAGACGATATGGCGCAGGTCGTTGAGCCGCCCGGGATTGCCCGGCTTGCCCTCGGCCAGCCAGCGTTCGCGTGATTGCCCGCCCTTCCAGGCGCGGGTCGTAAAGCCGAGGATCTCGACCTTCACGCCGCAGCGTTCCAGGGTGCGGGCCAGGATATCCGCGCTCATCGCCGCGACGGTGATGGGCCGGCCGCGCATCGAACCCGAATTGTCGATCAGCAGGCTGACCACCGTGTCCCGGAACTCGGTATCCGACTCCTGCTTGTAGGACAGGGGCGTGTCCGGGTTGACAACGACCCGCGACAGGCGCGCGGCGTCGAGCATCCCTTCCTCGAGATCGAAGTTCCAGGACCGGGTCTGCTTGGCCATCAGGCGGCGCTGCAACCGATTGGCGAGGCGCGCGATGACCCCCGTCATATTGGCGAGCTGCTGGTCGAGATGCTGGCGTAGCCGCGCGAGTTCCTGAGCATCGCAGAGTTCGACCGCCTCGATCGTCTCGTCGAACTCGCTGGTGAAGGGATGATAGGCGGGCAGGCCTGGTACGTTGCGGCCGTCCTCCTGGGGGCGGAAGGGCCGGCCCGGACGGGATGGGTCGTCGTCGCCGCCGCCGGGCACGAATTCGGCGTCCATGTCGTCTTCGGCCGCGCCGCTCTCGCCCTCGACGCCGTCCTCCATGCTGCCTTCCTGCATGTCGTCGCCGGAGGCGGGAGAGGAACCGGTCTCGTCGGCTTCGCCGCTCTCGCCGTCGGCGTCGTCGCTGTCCTCGTCCTCGTCGAAGGAATCGATTTCGCTCGAATCGTCCGAGGCGTCTTCATCGGCTAGGTCCAGATCGCTGATCATGCGCCGGGTGATTTCGGCGAAAGCGTCCTGGTCCTCGATATGACGGGTCAACTCCGACAGTTCCTCGCCGGCGCGGGCCTCCAGTACGCTGCGCCAGAGATCGACCATGTTGCGCGCCGAATCGGGTGGCGCGATGCCGGTCAGCTGTTCGCGCACCATCATGCCGATGACCTCGGCGATGGGCGCGTCGTCGCGCTCCTTGATGCGGTTGTAGCCGCGGCTGCGGCTGCGCTCTTCCAGGGCCGCGGTCAGATTGGCCGCGACCCCGGCCATGCGGCGGGCGCCGATCGATTCGACCCGGGCCTGCTCGACCGCCTCGTAGACGTCGCGAGCGATCTGGCCGCGCGGCATATGCCGAGAATGGGCTTTCGGATCGTGATGGCGTAGGCGCAGGGACATCGAATCGGCCTCGCCCCGCAGGTTCGAGACTTCGTCGTAGCTCAATTCGCGCGAGGGCAGGGGCAGATGCGCCGTCTCGCCCTCGATGCCGGGCGGCTCGCCGGTGAAGCTGACTGTCAGCTCGTGCCGGCGAGCCATCGCTCGCATCGTGGCGCCGGTGACCCGCTTGAATTCCTCGACCGGATTGGAGCCGTCGCTCATGCCACGTTCACCTGGGCAAGCTTCACGAGATGGTCACGTTGACGCCCGACTCGGGCAGGTCGGTCCCGAAGCAGCGCTGGTAGTACTCGGCCACCGTGGTCCGCTCGATCTCATCGCATTTGTTCAGAAAGGTGACGCGAAAGGCGAAGCCGACATCGTTGAAGATATCGGCGTTCTGGGCCCAGGTGATCACCGTGCGTGGCGACATCACAGTCGACAGATCGCCGCTGACGAAGCCCGAACGGGTCAGATCGGCGAGAGCGACCATCGCGGTGATCGTCTTGCGGCCTTCCTCGGTGTCGTGGCTCGGGCATTTGCCCAGGACGATCTCGACCTCGGCCTCCTGCGACAGATAGTTCAGGGTCGCCACGATGTTCCAGCGGTCCATCTGGCCCTGATTGATCTGCTGGGTGCCGTGATAGAGGCCCGTGGTATCGCCCAACCCGATGGTGTTTGAGGTCGCGAACAGCCGGAAGAAGGGATGCGAACGGATGATCTTGTTCTGATCGAGCAGGGTCATCTTGCCTTCGGCCTCGAGCACGCGCTGGATCACGAACATCACGTCCGGCCGGCCGGCATCGTATTCGTCGAAGCAGAGCGCGGTGGGATGCTGCAGGGCCCAGGGCAGGATGCCCTCGCGGAACTCCGTCACCTGCTTGCCGTCGCGCAGGACGATGGCGTCGCGCCCGATCAGATCGATACGGCTGATATGGCCGTCCAGATTGACGCGGATGCATGGCCAGTTGAGGCGCGCGGCGACCTGTTCGACATGGGTCGACTTGCCGGTGCCGTGATAGCCCTGGATCAGGACGCGCCGGTTATGGGCGAAGCCGGCCAGGATGGCCATCGTGGTATCGTGGTCGAAACGATAGGCGTCGTCCGCCTCCGGCACGTATTCGTTGGGCCGGCTGAAGGCTGGACATTCCATGTCCGTGTCCAGGCCGAAGGTCTGGCGTACCGAAACCTTGATATCGGGGGCATCGGGGAAATCTGCGTAGGCGTTGTTCGCCTGCGTCGCGTCCGTCATGGCTGAGTTTCCTGCTTTTTATCGTGCGGCGCCCAGGAGGGCGCAACTCTTCAGGGTTGCGTAGGCTTCATTGATCTTCTTGAGGCGTTCCTCGGCGTGCTTGTCCCCGCCATTGGTGTCGGGGTGGTGACGTTTGACCAGTTCCTTATACCGCGCCTTGATCCGGTCGACCGTAATCGGCGGTTCGATCTCCAGCACCGCCAGCGCGCGTTCTTCCGGCGTCTTGCCGTTGAGCGAAGGCCGGTAGCGGGCCTTCTCCTTCTCTTCACGGTCCTCGCGGCGCCTGGGCTCGCGGTCGCCCTCGGAGAAGGTGCCCAGCGGATCGGAGAATCGTCCTTCGGCGAAGGCTCGCGCCTGCTGGCCCGCGAAGGGCCAAGTCGGACGTTCCCATACCGTGTCCCTGCGGACCTGGTTCTCTATCTCGCCGTCGTCCATTCCCTCGAAATAGTTCGAGGCCCTATTGTACTGGCGAATATGCTCCAAGCAGAACCACAGATAGGACCGCAGATCGTTGCGTGAACGGGGCGCCCGAAACTCGGCCTCGGCCATGCAATCGGGATGATCGCACGGGCGCAGCGCCAAGCTCGTTTCAGGCTCCTGGCGCCTGTTCGGTTGCGACCGCCTATGATGCATCGGGGGAGTATGGTGAACCCGGTTCATCGTGACAAGCGGCCCAAACCGCTCTCTGCGCCGGTTCGATTCGGCTTCGATCGGAACGCTGGGTCACGCCAATTCGGATTGCTCAAAGGACGGCAGATGCAAATCATTCGCAAAATCGAAAGCAAGCTGCAAGCTGCGCTCGCTCCCCAGTCGCTCGAAGTCATCGACGAGTCCCATCTGCATGCCGGGCATGTCGGCGCGCGGCCCGAAGGGGAGACCCATTTTCGCGTCCATGTCGTCTCCACCGCCTTCGCCGGCCTTGGGCGGGTCGAGCGGCAACGTATGGTTTATGCGGCCCTGGCCGAGGAGTTGGCCGGTCCGGTGCACGCTCTGTCGATCCGGGCGGAGACCCTGGACGAGGCCTGACGCGCCCGAGAGCATCGGCTAACCGCCGACGAACGGTCGGCCGAAGTCAATACCCGGCTATGGTATAATATTTGCTCAAAAACTCGTGGGCGCGGCGGGAGTCGTCGCTGTGCTGTGGGGTCGCAAACGCCGATGCAGGCGATATGAGAGGGAACCAGGGGCAATGATGTCAATGACACCGGCGCGTATGACCAAGAATATCAACGTCGAAGGCCACCGCACGAGCATGCGGTTGGAAACGGAAATGTGGAACGCGCTCGAGGATATCTCTCAGCGCGAGGGGCGGAACCTTCACGAAATCTGCAATCTCGTGCATCGGCGCCGTTACAAAACCAACTTCACCGCATCGATGCGGGTATTCATCGTGGCGTATTACCGGTCGATCATCGCTGGCGGCCAGCCGCTCGAAGCGGCCATGGACGCGGTTGGCGTTGGCCGCTCCTGAAGCGGCGCCATCAGGCGTCGCCGTTGGGTGGGTTTTCCCGGGCCGCGAAATAGTCGGGCCATAGCCGGCGCGAGATCGGGCTGTTCTCGGCATAGGCGTGGCAGCTGCCCATGAGGGGCGGGCGCTTTCCTTCAGGGCGCTTGCCCCGCCGGTCGATCAATGGCCACAGGGTCTGGAGCGCGGTCGTCGCCATCGGCCCGAGCAATTCAACGAGATGGGTGCAGCCCTTGGTGCCGCCGACGGTCGCCTGCACGCCGCGCCGCCAGCCGGGGCCGATCGTCAGGCCCTTGAGGGCGGTAAAATTCGGCGCTATATCGCCGCACATCCGATAGGGCCCGAACTCCGTGTTCGCCTCGGCCTCGTGAATCAGAAAGTCGTCGTCGATCGTCAGCCGCAGCCACATGCCGTGGAGCGGCACGCCCGCCTCGACCCGGCCGCGGTCCCGGTTGTCGAAGCCGTAGGTCTTCGAATCCACCAGATGGCCTTCGATATCCCACAGCCCGTCGGTCCGGCGGTATCCGCAGCACTCGATGCTGCGCGTATGGACATGCTCCCGTTCGGCGGGCGCGGATAGCGGCATTGTCGACTCCGTATTCGGTCGCGCGGCAGACTCTAGGGGGCTGCGGCGCCCGGTCAAGCGGCGCTCACTCCTCGGTGTCGGGCGGCACTGGCGGGGTGACGCGGATCGAGGTGATCTGATTCCGCACGCGCCGCAGGATTTCGAAGCGGAAGCTGTGGAAATGAAAGACCTGACCGGCCTCGGGGATGCTGCGGGCCTCGTACATGACCAGGCCGGCAATGGTTGCGGCTTCCTCGTCGGGCAGGGACCAGCCGAACTGGCGGTTGAGGTCGCGGATAGTGACCGCGCCGCGCACGATGACCGATCCGTCCTGCCCGAGGCGGACGCCGGCGACCGCGACATCGTGCTCGTCCGCGATCTCGCCGACGATTTCCTCGAGCACGTCTTCCAGGGTGACGATGCCCATGAGAGAGCCGTATTCGTCGACCACCAGGGCGAAATGCTCGCGCCGCTCGCGAAAGGCCTGGAGTTGGTCGAGGGCCGTGGTCGAACCCGGAATGAACCAGGGTTCTGCCGCGATCTTCACGATATCCAGGCCGGATACATCGCCGTTCTGCGCGCGGACTTCGCGCAGCAGCGCCTTGGCATGCAGGATGCCGACGATGTTGTCGGGCGATCCGCTCCACAAGGGCAGGCGCGTATAGGGGCTTTCCAATATCTGGTCGATGATCGAATCGGGAGCGACGCCGGCAGCGATCGCCAGCACGTCCTTGCGGTGGGTCATGATCTCGCCCACTTCGACATCCTGCAGATCGAGCACGCTGTGCAGCATCGCGCGTTCGGGCACGACCGCTTCGGCGTCCAGGGCGTGCAGATCGATCGTGCCGCGCAGCTCCTCTTCGGTGTTCGCCAGATGGAATTCCGCGCCGATGCGCACGCCGAACAGGCGGAGGGTCAGGCGCACGATGACCTGCACGGAATGGGTGACCGGGGCGAAGACGAAGACGATCGGGCGCAGGATGGGCGCGACGGCGAGCGCCATGCGATCCGGGTGGAAGATGGCATAGCTCTTGGGCAGAACCTCGCCGAAGATCAGCACCAGCAGGGTCATGGCGATGGTCGCGTAGATCACGCCGGCCTCGCCGACCAGGCCGATCATCACGCTGGTCGCGATCGCCGATGCGAGAATATTGACGAGGTTGTTGCCGAGCAGGATGGTACCGATCAGGCGGTCCTGCTCCCGGCGCAGGGCATTGACGATGCCGGCCCGGCGCAGGCCCTGCTGCTCGAGCCGCAGAAGGCGCGCGCGCGAAGCCGCCGTCATGGCGGTTTCGGAGCCGGAAAAAAAGCCGGAAACGATCAACAGCACGACGATCGCGGCCAGGGCGATCCAGGGAATTGATTCCATCTTGGGTTACGTAGACACCGTATGCTCAGGCCGCCTGGGCGCGCGTCAGAACGCGGCGCACCGCGTCCGCCCGCACATCCCGCGCGACGAATGCATGACCGATGCCCCGGACGAGCACGAAGGTCAAGGCCCCGGCCTCGGCTTTCTTGTCCTGGCGCATCGCGGCGATCAGCGAATCGGGCGAGCGATCGGCCAATCCGAGACCCGCAAAATCGGTCGGCAGGCCGACTTCGGTCAGATGGTGGCGGACCCGCGCGGCCTCCTCCGCAGGACATAGACCGAGGAGCACGGAGAGGTCGAAAGCCAGCGCCATGCCCGCAGCGACGGCCTCGCCATGCAGCACGCCGCCGTCATAGCCGGCCGCCGCCTCGGCGGCATGGGCGAAAGTATGGCCGAGATTGAGCAGGGCCCGGCTGCCGGCCTCGCGCTCGTCCGCCGCGACGGTGCGGGCCTTGGCCCGGCAGCTCTCGACGACCGCCTTGCGCCGTGCCGCCGCGTCGCCGGCGAGCAGCGCCGGGCCGTGGGTTTCGCACCAGGCGAAGAAGGCGGGATCGTCGATCAGACCGTATTTCACGACCTCGGCATAGCCCGCGGCCAGTTCGCGCGCCGGCAGGGTCGCCAGGGTATCGGTATCGGCGAGGACGAGGCGCGGCTGATAGAAGCCGCCTACGAGATTCTTGCCGTGGCGGGTGTTGATGCCGGTTTTGCCGCCGACTGAGCTATCGACCTGGGCGAGCAGGGTGGTGGGCACCTGCACGAAATCGATGCCGCGGAGGGCCACGCTGGCCGCAAAACCGGCCAGATCGCCGACCACGCCGCCACCCAGGGCGAAGATCGTCGTCGCCCGGTCGATGCGGCGGTCGAGCAATTCGTCGAGCAGGCCCTGCAGGCTGGCGAAGCTCTTGGTCTCCTCGCCGGCCGTCAAGACGATCTCCTCGACCGCGATGCCCGCTGCCTCCAGGCCGTGGCGCAGGCGCGGCAAATGAAGCCCGGCGACAATGTTGTCGGTCACCACCACGGTGCGCCGGCCGCGCATGAGCGGGGCCGCGAGGGCGCCCGCTCGGCCGAGCAATCCTGGGCCGACCAGGATATCGTAGCCGCGCGTGTCGAGTTCGACGCGCAGGGTTTCCGCCGCTTCGCCGCGGGTCACTGGGCGATCCCCGCCTGGCCGGCCTGCGCGCGCCGCGGTCGGTCTTCAGTCCGCTCATTCAGCGCGCGCAGCACCGCCTCGACCGTCTGGTCGGGTGGCCCGTCCTTGCTGTCGACGGTGAGCTCGGCCTCGGCATAGACGGGATAGCGTTCGGCCATCAGGGTCCCCATGATCTGACGCCGGTCGCCGTGCTTGAGCAGAGGGCGATTGTTCCGCCGGCTTGTGCGTTTGAGAAGCAAATCGAGTTCGGCCCGGATCCAGACGGAAACGCCATGCTGGCGGATCTTGGCGCGGGTCTCTTCGTTCATATAGGCGCCGCCGCCGGTTGCCAGCACAACGGGCGGGCCGTCGAGAATGCGCGCGATCACGCGCCGCTCGCCGTCCCGGAAGGCCGCCTCGCCATGGCTCTCGAATATATCCTCGATGGTGCAGCCGGCCGCCTTCTCGATCTCGGCATCGGCGTCGACGAAGGGACAGGCCAAGCGCGAGGCCAGGCGGCGGCCGATACAGGTCTTGCCCGCGCCCATCAGGCCGACCAGGACGATCGAGCGTCCGGGGCCGGTCTGGCCGGTGGATTCGCCAGTGGTCTCGCTGGGGTTCGATTCGCCCGAGTCGATGCTATTCATGTCCCGTTCCGTCGCCCGAGGGCGCAAGATTGCCTGTCTTCTTCGCGGGCGCCCTTGCGGGCGGCGACCCCTGTCGTAATATCGACATAATGCAACATTATCAGAAAAAGCCGACATCCGAGTCGCCAGGCCTTCGGCCGCCGGCCGGTCCCGGCAACCGACGCCTGCCAACTAACGCCCACAAACCAACGATTGATCGTGCCCGCCATGCGCAAACTCTTGGCCCTGTTCGGCATTCTGCTCCTCGCGGCCATCGTGGTCGGGGGGGGCTTCCTGGTCAGCTGGGATATCCCGCCCCCGACCGAGCGGGTCGAGAAAGTGATCCCGAATGCGCGTTTCTAGCCCTAGCGCCGGGTTTCTCGCTCTTGCTCTTCTTCTTTGTCCGGGCTTCGCCCAGGCTCAGGGCACACCCAAGCCCCTGGTGCCTCAGAATATCCTGCCCGGCGATGCGGCAAAGGCGCCCGCGCGGCCCACGCCGCCGGGGAACGGGGCGGCGGGCGGTGCCATCTCGGTGGATGTCCTCGAAGCCGTGGGTCCGGATTCGGCCGGCACCCTCGATGACGGCAATGGCGGATTGGGCGGCGATATGTGGGCCGGCTCGGACCGCGCCCTTGTTGAGGCGCTGCTGATTCGGCTGCCGACGGCCGCCGCGTCGCCCGCGATGCGGGACATGATGCGGCGCCTGCTGCTGACCGCGGCCCGGCCGCCCGAGGGGCCGGGGGGCGAGGAAAGCCTGCTGGCCCTGCGCATCGGCCGGCTGATCGCTCTGGGCGATTTCGCCGGTTTCGACGCCTTGCTGGTCCATAGTTCCGCCCGGCGCGACGATCCTCTGATCGCCGCCGCCCGGTTGGAACGGCGTCTGCTGACCGGCGATTTTGGCTCCGATTCTGGGGGGTCTTGCGAGACCGTGGCCGCCAATCCGGAACTGCGCGCCGGGGAGAGGTGGCACAAGGCGGCGATCTATTGCCAGATTCTGGCCGGCGACACGGTCGGTGCGCAGCTGGCCCTTTCGGTCATGGCCGATGAGGGGCTGCTCGCGGCCGATCCGCTCTTCACGCATCTGGCCCGGCGCCTGATCGCCGAGACGGCCGGTGCGCCTGTCGCGGCCGAAGATGAGGCCAGCGACATGACGGTCGCGGGCGCGGAACCCGGCGGCTTGCATCTCGCCATGATGGGCTCCCTGGGAATCGTGCCCGGCGCAGAGATTCTGACGGCGTCGGACCCGGGTGTGCTGCGGGCCGTCGCCCTGCGCTCGGACGTGGCGGAGGAAGTGCGTTTGGGCGCGGCCGAGCGGGCCGTCCTGGCGGGCGCACTGACGCCGGAGGAGCTCGGCGCGGTCTATGCCGCGACCCTGTTCTCGGCGGAGGAACTCGATGGCGCTCTCGGTCTGGCGGCCGAGTCCTACGGCCCGCGCGCGCGCGCGCTGCTCTACCGGGCCGCGGCGGAAACCAATGTGGCCGCCGCCCGCGCGGCGGTGATCGAAAAGGCCTGGGCGCTGTCCTATGGCACGGCGGATTACGCGGTCGCGGTCCATGGCACCCTGCCCGCGCTCGCCACCCTGCCGCCGAGCGCCGATCTCGTCTGGTTCGCGCCCGCGGCGGCCCGCGCCCTGTTCGCGGCGGGCGCGGAAGGCAAGGCGATGGACTGGTATCGCCTGGTCCAGCGCCAGGGCGCGGTCGATCCGGATATGGCTGCGGCGGCGGTTGCGCTCTGGCCCGTCGTCCGGCTGGCCGATCCTGGCGGCAAGACACGCTGGGAGCCGGAAAAATTTGAAGCCTGGCGGGCCGCCAATGCAGCCGAAGCAGGCGGCGCGCCCGAGCGAGCGGCGGAACGGGCCGCCATCCTTTATGCCCTGTTCCACGCGGTCGGCGACGATCTGCCCGAAGGCGTGTGGAGCGATATGATCGAGGCTCCCGTTCTGGCCGAAGCGCGGGTGCCGGGCTTCGCCATCTGGCGTGGCCTGGAGCGCGCCGCCGAGAGCGGCCGACGGGGCGAAACCGTGCTCTATGCCTTGCTTGCCCTCGAGGTGGACGGCCCCGCCAGGGCCGATTCCTCGACCCTCGCGCGGGTCGTGCCGGCCCTGAAGCGGATCGGCCTGGAGCGGGAAGCGCGGGCGGTGGCGGTCGAGGCGGCCGTCGGCCGCGGGTTCTGAGATGGCGCCCGCAGCGTCGAGCCTGGGCGGTCGGCGGGCGGAAGCCTTCCTCGAAATGATGGCGGCGGAGCGCGGGGCGGCGCAGAACACGATCGACTCCTACCGGCGCGATCTCAACGATTTCGCGGGGTTCCTGGCCAAGCAGGGCTGGGCCCTGGATGGGGCGGATGGCGACGATCTGCGCGCCTATCTCGCCGACCTCGACCGGCGCGCCTATGGCGCGCGCACCGTCGCGCGGCGTCTATCGGCCCTGCGCCAGTTCCATCGCTTTCTGGTCAGCGAAGGGGTCCGTCCCGACGATCCCACCCAGCAGATCGACGCGCCGCGCCGCGCGCGCCCGCTGCCCAAGATCCTGACCGAGGAAGAGGTCGAGCGCATCCTCGACGCCGCCCAGCGTATGGATGGAGCGGAAGGGCTGCGGCTCGTCGCTCTGATGGAACTGCTCTACGCCACCGGCATGCGGGTCTCGGAACTGGTCGGTATGCCCGTCTCCGCGCTCGATCGCGAGGGTCGTTTCATCCTGATCCGGGGCAAGGGCGATAAGGAGCGCCTGATCCCCATCACGGAATCGGCGCGGGCGGCGGTCGAAGCCTATCTCGCGGTCCGCGCCCGCCACACGCCTGGCAAGGGCACGCCTGGCAAGGGCACGCCGGGGGCTGCCGCAGGCGCGCCGGGGGCGCGCGCCGGCGGAAAATGGCTGTTTCCCTCGCGCGGAAGCCAGGGCCATCTGACGCGCCAGCGTTTCGCCCAATTGCTCAAGGAGCTCGCCGTGGCGGCCGAAATCATACCCTCGCGCGTCTCGCCCCATGTCCTGCGCCATGCCTTCGCGACCCATCTTCTGAACCACGGCGCGGATCTGCGCAGCGTCCAGCGGATGCTCGGCCATGCCGATATTTCGACCACCCAGATCTATACCCATGTGCTCGACGAAAGGCTCAAGTCGCTGGTCAACGAAGGCCATCCGCTCTCGGCCGTGCGACGGTGCTCCGGTTGACTTTTGCCGGAGGGCGCGGCACATGCTGCGGCGCAGCAGGCAAAAATAGCGAGTCCGGAAAGGTATCCGACATGAGTTTCAAGATCGTCGAACAGGCCACGCCCCGTCTCAACCGGAGCGAACTCGCCGTCCCGGGGAGCAACGAAAAGCTCTTCGTCAAGGCGCTGAATTCGGCCGCCGACGTGATCTTTCTGGACCTCGAGGACGCCGTCGCCCCGGACGACAAGCCGCAGGCGCGCAAGAACATCATCACGACCCTGAACGAGTTGGACTGGAGCAAGAAGACCGTCTCCGTCCGCATCAACGGCCTGGACACCCATTTCATGTATCGCGACGTCGTCGATGTCGTGGAACAGGCCGGCGGCTCGCTCGATCTGATCATGATTCCGAAGGTCGGCACGGCGGCCGATGTCTATGCGGTCGATATGCTGGTCACCCAGGTCGAGGACGCCATGGGCCTGAGCAAGCGGATCGGCTTCGAACTCATCATCGAGACCGCGCTGGGCATGCAGAACGTGCATGAGATCTCAGCCGCCAGCCCACGCATCGAATCGCTGCATTTCGGGGTTGCCGATTACGCCGCCTCGACCCGGGCGCGGACGACCAATATTGGCGGCGCCAATCCGGACTACGCCGTGCTGACCGATCCCGCCGAAGGCGGCGCCCGCGACACCCATTGGGGCGATATGTGGCATTATGCCATTGCCCGCATGGTCGTGGCGGCGCGCGCCAACGGCTTGCGCCCGGTCGATGGGCCGTTCGGCGATTTCTCCGATCCCGACGGCTATCGTGCGGCGGCCAAGCGGGCGGCGGTGCTGGGCTGCGAGGGGAAATGGGCGATCCACCCCTCGCAGATCGGTCTCGCGAACGAGGAGTTCAGCCCGAGCAATGCCGAGGTCGACAACGCCAAGCGCGTGCTCGCAGCGATGGAGAAGGCCCAGGCCGAAGGCAAGGGCGCGGTGGCCCTCGACGGCCGCCTGATCGACATCGCTTCGATCCGCCAGGCGGAGAACCTGGTGCGCAAGGCTGAACAGATAGGCAAGGCTTGATTGGCTAAACGGTAGACCGGCGAAAGATGCGTACCTTTCTCGATTTCGAAAAGCCCGTCGCGGAGCTTGAAGGCAAGATCGAGGAACTGCGCCATCTGAGCGATGGCGGCGATGTCAGTATTGCCGAAGAGGTCCGGCGCCTGCAGAGCAAGGTCGATCGCCTGCTGCGTCAGACCTATGCCAAGCTGTCGCCCTGGCAGAAGGTGCAGGTTGCCCGTCATGCCGACCGGCCCCATGTCCAACAGATCGTCTCGACGCTGATCGAGGACTTCGTCCCACTGTCCGGGGATCGCCTCTATGGCGAGGACGCGGCGGTGGTCGGCGGCATCGGTCGGTTCCGCGGCTATAGCGTGGTCGTCGTCGGCCAGGAAAAGGGTTCCGATACCGAGGGCCGAGTGCGCCACAATTTCGGCATGGCCCATCCAGAAGGCTATCGCAAAGCGCGGCGCCTGATGGCCCTGGCCGATCAGTTCGGTCTGCCGCTGCTCACCTTTGTCGACACGCCGGGGGCCTATCCCGGCATCGGCGCGGAGGAGCGTGGCCAGGCCGAGGCGATCGCGCGCTGCATCGACGCATCGCTGCAGCTTCGGGTCCCGGTGGTCTGCTCGATCATCGGCGAGGGGGGGTCGGGCGGCGCCATCGCGGTCGCCACGGGCGACCGCATCCTGATGATGGAACATGCGATCTATTCGGTGATTTCGCCGGAAGGCTGCGCGTCGATCCTCTGGCGCAGCGCCGAGCGGGCGACCGAGGCGGCCGATGCCCTGCGCCTCACCGCCGAGGACTTGGCCAAGCTGCGCGTGATCGACCGAATCGTGCCGGAGCCGTTGGGCGGCGCCCATCGCGGACCGGCTGCCGCGATCGCCGGTCTGGGCGATGCCGTCGAGGCCGCTCTTCACGAGGTCCGCTCTCTGGACGGCAGCGTGCTGCGTGCGCGCCGCCGCGAAAAGTTCCTGGCCATGGGACAGACCGGCCTGTCCTGAGCCGGCGCCGCGGCGCGAATGCGCGTCGCATTCTGCATTCTTTTCTGACCGACAGATGCAGCTTGCGTCGGCGCGCGCGCGGGGCCGCGCGGCGGAAGGATGCTTATCCGCGCTCCGGCCGACCCGCTCGGAACCTAAATCTTTAGAATAATTCGACGTAAATTCAATGAGTTACGCCGGCATCCCCGGCATGGCCACGACCATCTGCCGGGCGAGGCGGGAACTGGCACGGTGGTTGGGTTGTCATGAGTCAGGTGAAGTTGGGATTTCGGCTTTCGATTGTTCTGCGGGCTTCGAAGCCCTCGCCCGACGACACTTGGGGGTCGGCCGAAAGACAGCGCCGGTCGGCCCTCTAAAATTCGAGCCGCCTTCGCGCCCTTCGGGGTTAGTGAGGGCGACTCCTTTTTTTGGTTGCTTCGACAGGCTCGCCGGGACGGCGGAGATCAAGCCGGCAAGAGGCGCGTCAGGCCACCTTGCCGTGGCAATGCTTGTATTTCTTGCCCGAGCCGCAGGGACAGATCGAATTGCGCTGAACCTTGCCCCAGGTGTTCGGATCGGCGGGGTCGACCTGCTGCGCCGCTGCGCGCCGCTGCACTGGCTGGGACCGGGCCGTCTGGCCTTCCTCCGATGCGTTACCTTCGACGAGGGCCGGGTCGCCGCGGCTTTCCTGCATGGGCAGGGTGCGGCGCTGGGACAGTAACTCGTTGGGGTCGGCGGCTGCCGCGGGGCGCAGTTCGACATGGGACAAGACCTCGGTGATCCTGTCGCGCATGCGGACCAGCAACTCTTCGAACAAGTTGAAGGCTTCGCGCTTGTATTCGTTCAGCGGATCGCGCTGGCCATAGGCGCGCAGGTTGATGCCTTGGCGCAGATGGTCGAGCGAGAGCAGATGGTCCTTCCAGGTCTGATCGACGATCTGCAGCAGCAGGCTCTTCTCGACCATGCGCATGACGTCGGGCCCGATATTGCCCGCCTTCTCCGCCATCAGCCGGTCGGAGGCCTGCATCATGCGCTCCAGGATTTCCTGATCCGCGATGCCTTCTTCCTCGGCCCATTCGGCGACCGGCAGATCGAGATTGAGGAGACGCCGCCCCTCCTCGTGCAGGCCCGCGGTATCCCATTGCTCATGATAGGCGTTATGGGGAATGCAGCGCGTCACAATGCCCGAGACAACCTCATGGCGCATGTCGCGCACGGTCTCGGCCAGATCGGTCGCGCCCATGATTTCCTTGCGCTGCTCGTAAATGACCTTGCGTTGGTCATTCATGACGTCGTCGAACTTGAGAAGCTGCTTGCGGATCTCGAAGTTGCGCGCCTCGACCTTCTCTTGGGCCTTTTCCAACGCCTTGTTGACCCATGGATGGATGATCGCCTCGCCGTCTTGAAGGCCCAGGCGCTGGAGCATCGAATCCATGCGCTCCGACCCGAAGATGCGCATCAGGTCGTCTTCGAGCGAGACATAGAATTGCGAAGCGCCGGGATCGCCCTGGCGGCCCGAGCGCCCACGCAGCTGGTTGTCGATGCGCCGGCTTTCGTGCCGCTCGGTGCCCAGCACGAAGAGCCCGCCGGCTGCCTTGACGACCTCGCGCGCGGCAGCGATTTCGGCCGCGATGGCTTCGGACCGCTTGGCGCGTTCCGCGTCGTCCTCGATCTCGGCCAGTTCGCGTTCGACACGCATGTCGTAATTGCCGCCGAGCTGAATATCGGTGCCGCGCCCGGCCATGTTCGTGGCGATCGCCACCGCGCCGGGTTCGCCCGCATCGGCGATGATATGGGCTTCCTGCTCGTGATAGCGGGCGTTCAGCACCTTGTGCTCGATCTTGAGCTTCTTGAGCGACTCGGAGAGTTCCTCGGATTTCTCGATCGTCACCGTGCCGACCAACACCGGTTGCTGGCGGGGGTGGCACTCCTTGATCTGCTCGATGATGGCGTCGGTCTTCTCGCGTAGGCTGCGGAAGACCTGATCGTCGTTGTCGATCCGGACCATCGGCTGGTTGGTTGGCATCTCGATGACCTCGAGCGAATAGATCTCGGCGAATTCGCTCGCCTCGGTCATCGCCGTGCCGGTCATGCCGGCGAGCTTGGGATAGAGACGGAAATAGTTCTGGAAGGTGATGGAGGCGAGGGTCTGGTTCTCCATCTGGACCGTCACGCTCTCCTTGGCCTCCAATGCCTGGTGGAGCCCTTCGGAATAGCGCCGGCCTTCCATCATCCGGCCGGTGAATTCGTCGATGATGACGATTTTGTCGTCCTTGACGATGTAGTCGTCGTCGCGCGTGAACAGCTTATGGGCGCGCAGGGCCTGATTGACGTGATGGACCAGGGTCACGTTGGCGATGTCGTAGAGCGTGCCCTCGTTCAGTAAGCCGGCCTCGTCGAGCAAGCCCTCGATGCGTTCGACGCCCTTTTCGCTCAGGCTGACGGCGCGCTGCTTTTCGTCCTTCTCGAAATCGTCCTCGTCCAGCTTGGGGATGAGGACGTTCACGGAGCGATAGAGCTCGGACGAATCCTCGGCCGGGCCGGAGATGATGAGCGGCGTCCGCGCTTCGTCGATCAGGATCGAATCGACCTCGTCGACGATGGCGAAGTTGAACGGTCGCTGGACCATCTCCTCAAGCCGGAACTTCATGTTGTCGCGCAGGTAATCGAAGCCGAGTTCGTTGTTCGTGCTGTAGGTCACGTCGGCGGCATAGGCCAGACGCCGTTCCTCGTCGCTTAACCCGGGAACGATGACCCCGACGGTCAGGCCCAGAAACTTGTAGACCCGGCCCATCCATTCGGCGTCGCGTCGGGCGAGATAGTCGTTGACCGTCACGACATGGGAGCCCTTGCCTTCGAGAGCGTTGAGATAGACGGGCAGGGTCGCGACCAGGGTCTTGCCCTCGCCGGTCTTCATTTCGGAGATCATGCCCATATGCTGGACGATGCCGCCCATCAGCTGGACGTCGAAATGGCGCTGGCCGAGGGTGCGTTTGGCCGCCTCGCGGACCGTGGCGAAAGCATCCTCCAGCACGTCGTCCAGGGATTCGCCATTGCGCAGCCGTTCGCGCAGCAGGGCCGTGCGGCCACGCAGCTCGTCGTCAGCGAGCTCTTCAATCTCCGGCTCAAGGGCGCCGATCGCAGCGACCTGGCCATTGAGCTTCTTGAGAAAGCGCTCATTGGCGGAGCCGAAGATTTTCTTCGCGAGTCCGCCTAGCATCGCGCGCTCCACCGAACGTTTGTGATGAACGGCATGGAATTGCCGCAAAAAGGGATCATGGGTTGATTTGAGATAGGCATGGGGGGAGGCCATGTCAACGCTAGCGGCGCGACCCGATCGTCATATGGTCGGATCAATGGCCGGGATGAATGCTCAGGATCATTGACTCGTAGATGGATAATGCAATCATTTCGGGAGACTTGCAGCGATGGCAGGGGAATTCTCCCGGTCCGCGCTTGAGAATGAAGGGACTGGACGGTCGATCGGTGGATACGACCCGTTCCCATTTGTTAGAGCGCCTCAATCATCTGAGGACTCAGGAAGATTTCGGGACCTTCCTCCCCGGCGCCGCGGAAGAAATGGGTTTCGATATGTTCGCCTATGCGGGCGGAAGGCTGGCGGCCGATCGCGCGACGGCACGGACGGTCTTCCAACGCCCGCCGATCACTATGAGCAGCTTTCCCCGCGAATGGCTGACCCATGACGCGGACCAAGGTTATTTCAAGGATGACTACGTCGTCGTGCAGTCCTTGCGCGTGATCCTGCCCGACCAATGGCATGCCGAGCGGGGCGTGCGCGAAATCCGCCCCCGCCAGGCGCAGATCATGCGCGAGGCTATCGATGCCGGCCTTCGCCGCGGCTTTTTCGTGCCGATTCACGGGCCGTCCAACGATTTCGGATTGCTCAACGTCATCTGCCATGAGGCGGAGACCGGGTTTTCGAAGATCGTCGAGCGCTACAAGCACGAACTGCACATCTGCGCCCTTCATTCCCACGACGCCGTGCAGAAGCGCCTGCCGGCGAGCGCGGCGATCAGGCTGTCGACCGACAGATCCGGCCCGGCGGCCTCGGCGGCTTGGACGAAGAGGTCGGTGGTGTTGTAGCCGGCGATGGCCGGCAGTCCCGCGGCCTCGCCGAAGCGCATCTGATAGTCGACGAGCCAATCGGCGACCGGCTGCGGTGTGGCCGGCGGGTCCGGGATCGGCAGCTGACCGATGCCGTAAAGCCCCTCGACCGCCGCGCGGCCCAGGCCCGCGACCTCCGCGGTATAGCCGCCTGGGCTGACCAGGAAGATCGGCGCCCAGCCCGCCCGGCCGGCCTCCGCCATGGCCGCCATGGCCGCCACGGTCTCGCGGATGATCGTGCCCAGCACGACCAGTTAGCAATTGGCGCGGCGCAGCTTCGCGATCTGCGCGCCGAACCGGGCTTCGCCTCGGGCATAGGGTTCGGCCGCCGCCAGGCTCATGCCCCGCCCGGCCAGGAGACGTTCCGCGCCGTCGCGGACGCCCTGGCCATAGTCGTCGTCCTGATAGAGCGCACAGACGGTGAGCGCGCCGGTCGTGCTCAGGAGATGGTCGAAACCGGCGCCGACGGCGGCATCGGTCGGCACCACAAAGGAATATTTCAGCCGGTCGAGCGGCTCGAAGAACATCTCCGCGCCGGAGATCGGAAACAGGAACGGCACGCCGGCCTCGAGTGCGATCGGCAGGGAGACGGCCGAGGTCGGCGTGCCCTGGGTGCCGAGAACCGCGAAGACGCGGTCGAACTCGATCATCTTGCGCGTGGCGAGGGCGGCGCGGTTGGGGTCGTAGCCGCTATCCTCGACGATCAGGCGCAGGGGACGGCCATGGATGCCGCCCGCGGCGTTCACCTGCTCGACGCGCATCTTCATGCCATTGGCGATCGGCTGGCCCAAGGGGGCGAGCGGTCCGCTCAAGCTCTGGTAGGTCACGATGACGACTTCATCGGCATCCGGCTCGGCCGCATACGCGGTGACCGACGCTATGGTGGCAATGGCGAGGGCGAATAACACGGAAACTTGTTTTTCTAACATCAAAATGGTTTCTTTCGCAGCGCAACCGTCGGTCCGGTGCGATTCGGATCGCGATAGGGAAACGCAGGTTCATCGGCGTGCAAGTGGAGTGGATTTTGAGTAGCGGAGAGGGTTGCGACGTTATGAACGAATCGGAGATCGGCCCCATGCAGCCGCCGCGGCGACGGGGACGGGCATCCTATCGTCAGGATTTGAAGGCGATCGACCGCGCGGTCGGCGGCCGGGTGCGCCAGCGGCGCATCATGATGGGCCTCAGCCAGACCGCGCTGGCCGACAGCGTCAGCCTGACCTTCCAGCAGGTGCAGAAGTACGAATCCGGTGCCAACCGGATCAGCGCCAGCCGGTTGTATGAGTTCGGCGACGTGCTGAGCGTGCCGATATCCTATTTCTTCGATGGGTTGAGCGAGAGCGAGGGAGATCAGGTCTCGGTTGTTATTCCTGAAGCGAATGCCCTGCTTCAGGATTTCCGCAATCTGGTCAACAAGCGCGAAACCCTCGAGTTCATTCGCGCCTATTACAAGATCGGCGATCCGGAACTGCGCAAGCAGCTCGTCGAACTGGTCAAGCAAGCGGCCGGCGACGACTAGCCGCTTGCCCGCCCCGGCCCGATATGCTTTAAGCCGCCGCGTCGATTGACGACGCATGACGGGACGATACGAAGAAGATGGCCTTACGGTGTTTCCCAGGCTGGCAGTTGAGCCGGCAGACAACGTCCCCCGCCCGCGATGTGCCGGCGGCACGGCTCGCGCGCGCGCTGCGACGACGACGCCGACCCTGCCGTCACGGTATGCCGGCGGCCGCGGACTGATCCTGTCCCCGGCGGCTGGCCGAGCGTAGTTTTTTCAGGCTAGCAAACGCGGGATTGGATATAATGCCCAAGCTTTCACCTCTTGCGCCGTCGGAATTTCCGGCGCTTTCGCCCATCGCCGGCATCGTGCTGGGCGGAGACAATTGCGGGATCCGTTACAAGAACAAGAAGGATCTCTTCCTCGCCGAACTGGCGCCCGGCTC
>Ga0114999_10003714_pt1 | contig 18948 bp, 12 predicted proteins | sample ArcticOcean_MG_C_3_FD_89820 | JGI IMG/M metagenome (GOLD analysis project Ga0114999, IMG submission 89820) | Marine microbial communities from western Arctic Ocean - ArcticOcean_MG_CB8_126 | ecosystem: Environmental > Aquatic > Marine > Oceanic | place: Arctic Ocean: Canada Basin | collected...
CAATATCGTAGCGGCGCTCGTCTAACTTCAGGCGTACACAGCGCACCTTTTCACCCCGCTGCAAAAGGATGCGAATGGCATCGGTGAGCCACAATTCTCCGCCGAGTCCTGGTTCGATAGCCTCTATAGCATCAAATATGGCCGGAGTAAATACATAGCGCGCCGCCACCGCCAGACAACTGGGAGCGGCGGCAGAATCGGGTTTTTCTACGATGTCATCGATAACAAAATCATCGCTCGTCTCTCCCTGTGGTTGCACCACCCCGTATTTATAAGTCTCCGAACGCGGCACCTCCCAAACACCTATAGTGGCGGCGGCACCGTGGTGCTCGTGAGAGGCTATCATGCGGCTGATTACGCCTGGATTGTGCGGCGAAGAAATGATCGTATCGCCAAAACCTACCACGAAAGACTCCTGGCCAACAAATTGGGCCGCCAAACGCACGGCGTCCGCATTGCCATCGGGTCGCCGCTGACGCGCGTAGAGGAATTCCACTTCCGCCGCCTCGTAATCTACTTCGTCGATATCCTGTTTTTTATCTGATAGCCGGGCCTCTAATTCTGGATCGTCGTCGAAGTGATCCTCTATCGAGCGCTTCTTGCGCCCAGTGATGAAGAGAAATTTCTTCAGCCCCTGGGCGATCATCTCCTCGACCACGTACTGGACGACCGGCTTGTAACCAACCGGCAGCATTTCCTTGGGCTGGGACTTGGTCGCCGGCAGCAAGCGGGTGCCCATGCCCGCTACCGGTAAAACCGCTTTGGAAATGGTCATTCACACCTCGACCCAATGTTAAAAATAAGATATAAGACCCTGAAACTACCATAACTTAACGAATGAGAAGATATAATACATACGAGTTGAAATCAAGTCCCCTCTCCGCTGCTTGCCCAGCTTGACATAACGCTATCTCCCCCCTAGACTTCGAATATTTGCTCCGTGTACCCATAACGAGGAATTTGAACTTTCTTGTCAAAAAATGCATCTACTCTCCGCCCTATCCACTTACCATCCTATTTATTTAATGAGCAGATAGGGCAGTTATGCTGACGCCAAAACGCCTTGAGACTCTGCTGGAAACTTTCGCCGGATTGCGCATTGGCGTCGTCGGCGATTTCTTCCTAGATGCTTACTTCGACTGTGACGCCTCCCTCGACGAAAAGTCCCTGGAGACAGGCAGGACCTGCTACCAGGTGGTACGCACCAGACGCCAGGCCGGCGCTGCCGGTACAGTGGCCGCCAACCTCAAAGCGCTGGGTGTGGGCCGTGTAGATGCCGTGGGGTTTTGCGGCGATGACGGCGAAGGGTATGAATTGCGCCGCGCCATGGCGGCAATGAAACTGGATTTAACGCACTTTTTTTGCCATCCGAATCGCTTCACTCCTACTTACGGCAAACCCTGCTATATTAACGCCGCACAAAGAAATTCACCTGTCGTCATAGAATTGGAGCGCCTGGACATCAAGAACCGCCGCCCCACTCCAGTCGTATTGCAGGAAGACATCATCTCCAGTATACGCGCCCAATTAGATTCCTGGGACGGCCTAGTCCTACTCGACCAAGTCAGCGAGGCAAATTGCGGTGTCTTGACCAGTCGGGTACGTCGCGCTGTCCTGGCCGAATTGCGGCGGCGGCCCGATAAAATAGCACTGGCTGATTCTCGCGAGCGCATCCACCTCTTCAAGCATGTAATGATCAAACCCAATCAATTTGAGGCAGTCCAAGTCCTGCGCGATCGACGGCAAACCTCCTCAATGAAGGCGGCGGAACACGCCCGTGCTCTGGTACGGCAAACCCACCGACCCGTTTTCGTGACTTTGGGCGCAAAAGGCATGCTCGTCGCCACCGACGACCAAACTGACCGCGCACCGGGTGTATCTGTCTCCGGTCCCATCGATCCAGTCGGTGCTGGCGATGCGGCCTCCGCCGCTATTGTAGCTGCCATGGCCGCCGGTGCAGAGGCACTAGAAGCCGCCCACATCGCCAATCTGGCAGCGTCTATTACAGTGCAACAAATCGGCACCACAGGGACCGCTTCTCCAGCCCAAATCCGCCGCCGCCACAGAGAGGCCCGCCATGGCTTATAAACAGATAGACCACCGCCACATCGCCCTTGAACCGCTCGCAGCCCGAGAGAGCAAATTCGCAATCGACGAAATCCTCGTAGACCCTGACGCTGCGCCCCCCGATCCAGGTTCTATGGCAGACTCGATCCAACACCTTGCCGAGCGCATCTGCGCCGCGCGGCAACAAGGTGCCGCTGTCATGCTGGCCTACGGGGCCCACCTAATTAAAAACGGCCTGGGTCCTGTGGTAAACCGCATGTTGGAGGCAGGTTGGATTACCCACCTAGCTACCAACGGCGCCGGCACCATCCACGATTGGGAGTACGCCTTTCAGGGACGCTCGGAAGAAGATGTCGCCGCCAATGTGGCACGAGGATGTTTCGGTACTTGGGACGAGACGGGTCGCTATATTCACCTGGCCGTGCTCGTCGGCGCCCTACAAGACATGGGATACGGTGAATCCTTGGGCAAATTCATCTGCAAAGACGGGTGCGATGTGCCCGCCCGCGACGAATTAACTGCCGCACTGAATGCCTGGGTAAGCGCCCCTACCGATGCTCCAACCCTGCCAGCTTATGCCGAATTGCTTCAGGCTATGGTGCGCTTCGCTATTCCATCCGGCCCCTGCCGAGTCGAGCATCCCCACAAAACTATCTCGCTCACCGCTGCAGCCTACCGCTATCGCGTCCCCCTCACCGTCCATCCTGGCATTGGTTACGACATCATCTACAACCACCACCTGGCCAATGGGGCCGCCTTGGGGCGGGGAGCCGATATCGACTACCGTGTTTTTGCGGAGAGCGTGTGCCAATTGGACGGTGGAGTCTTCCTGTCGGTAGGTTCGGCCGTCATGGCGCCGCAAGTATTTGAAAAAGCCGTGTCACTGGCAAATAATCTGCGGCGGCAGCGGGGCGAGAAGGTCATTCGCCCCTACATCGCCGTCAACGACCTAGAACAGGTGGATTGGGACTGGTCCCGCGGCGAACCGCCCAAGGATAATCCAGCCTACTACCTCAGATTTTGTAAATCGTTCAGCCGCATGGGAGGGGAAATGGCCTATATAGGTGGAGACAATAAGAAGCTCCTGCACAATCTGTACCATACCCTAAACAAGCTTTAGTTGCGCTCGGACAAATTAGACGGCGTCGATGAGCTCCCGATATTGTTCCACCACTGCCCCCGGCACAATCTTCTTCAACCCCCGCGTTAACGTGCCCGCCTCTTCACTTAGCGGCTCGGGCAGCAGTACTATTTTCTGTGGACGTTCGTGCGTGGGCAGTCCAGCAGCGTCCGCCTCTTCCAGCATTAGTTGACGAATCCGCTGGGCCAATCTCTCATCACAACGCAAAGCGGCCTCGTCGTCTACTGGCAACCCCGCAATGCCTACCTGTTTCTTGGCTTCCTCTAAGTCGACAGTCGCCAAAACGAGATAAAAATCTCGGGTGTGGTCGCCGTAGATCAGCACATGCTCGGTCAGCGCAACTCGGGAAAAGACGCGCTCCAGTAACTCAGGATTAATGAACTCCCCGTTCTTGAGCTTGAACTGCCGCCCCATCCGCCCCTTGAACGTGAGAAATCCCTCAGAATCTATGCTGAACAAATCGCCGGTGCGGTACCAAATCTTGCCCTCGCGGTCCTCGACCAGGACCCGGCCGGTCTGATCCGGATCGTTGAGATAGCCCTTCATGACATTGGGACCATGGACCCAAAGTTCGCCGACGATATCCCCATGCGAACGGTACAAACCCGTAGCCGGATTGCCGTAGCCCACTTCTTCTCCCGCGGCGCTGATCATCTTGACCTCGATAAGAGGACGTCCCACCGTACCCACTTTGCGCCCGCCCAAGTGATTGGCGGCGATCATCGGGGCGCATTCGGTGGTGCCGTATCCTTCAAAAGTAGCGATATCTAAGACATCCTGGAAAAAGTCGAGTGCCTCTGGATCGGCTTTGGCTGAACCGATGATAAGCAATTCGAGATTGCCACCGACCCGACCGGCCAATTTTTCTTTGATAGCACCAATAACTTTCCGCCCCACCGTCGCGTCGATTAAGCGGTCGCCTACCCCGGCCTGGCCGCGGCTAATATTGCGCCGGGCCTGCACAGAGCGGGTGACTATATTGCTCTTGAAACCACCGACCGCCATTTCTTTGCGCACATTGCCATAGACCTTGTCGAGGATGAGCGGCACCGTGAGGAACCCCTCAGGAGCCGAATAGCGTATGTCGTTGAGCACGCGGTCGGGGGAGCGCGCCAGATCCAGCACCCAGCCCTTGGCCAGCGGGTAGTAGATATTGAGTACGCCCATTGAGTGGTAGTCAGGCACCGACTTGAACATGCGCAAGGGTTCGCGCCGGCTAATGACATCCCAGACCTCTTTGACATTGGCGACGATATTGGCATGACTCTGGATTACCCCCTTGGGCATACCGGAAGAACCGGAAGTATAGAGCACTTTGGACTCGTCTTCCGGACTCAATTCCACCTCCGGTGGATTGGCCACCTCCAGCAAATCATCCCAGGCCAGGGCATCCTCTTGCCGCTCCTCAGTCAGCACCAACCGAGGCGGGTGATCCAGGAAAGAATAGATGCGCTGGAAAATCTCATAGCCTTTAGGATCGACGACTAATACCTGAATGCCCGAGTGGTTGACATTGTGAATTAAAATCTCCGCTGCCGCCTTATTACACAGCGGTACGGCCGACAGACCGATCAGATCGGTGGCCAAAAAAACCAACAACGGCTCCAATCCTCCATCCATGAGGAGCCCCACGCGCTGCCCTTTGTGCAAGCCTATACCGGCCAAACCGGCGGCAAGCCGATCGCGCCGGTCTTTCAATTCGTCGTAGGTGAGAGGCTGATAGGTCAAATCGCCAGCTCTATCACCATCTGTTTGCTGCAATATGCGCACGGCAACACGATCGGCGTAGTGGATAAAACTGTGGTTAATTAGATCTCTTAAAGTTCGCCCCATAATTCGCTCTCCATACAGATCAGTCCAAAGTTCGTCAGAGGATATGATACGAGGTTTGAAGCTGTAAATCAATCCCTACATCGCATTATTTTACAACGGGTTATACAGTTAGGTGTCCCTTCTTCCTCAAACTGGGCAAACGAATTTTAGGTTGACAGAGAAGCGCGCATAGACCACTATACATATAGTTTCTGTATTCTCCTAATCATCGGCACCCTTGAGAGTCTAGGTCTTTATCAATGGCTGACCAGCACCCCGAAGAAACGGACACTTCTGCGGATCAGGATCTAGCCCAGGAAGATAAGGGCCTACTCGGCGATCTCGAATCCCTCCTCGAAGAAGAAGGAATGGGCCTCGATTCCGACGAGGACGACGAAGGCGGGGGAAAATCCGACGAGGACGAACTCGCCGATCTCTTCGCCGACGACGATGACCTTGAATTAGCTGGCCCGGCACCGACGCCAGCGGCCAGTCCGGCAGCCAACAGCCGCAAAACGCGCGACGATATACACTTGCTGCGGCGCAACCGGCGGCGCGACGACGTCGACACCTTCAAAAATATCGATGCCCAGATCCAGCTTTCCCCCAGCGGCATCAAAGTCTCCGAAGACAAACTTATCGCCGTCATCGACCGCATTACCCCCGACGACTCGCACGAACATATCCTCGACCTGCTCGCAGACCAGAACATTTGCGTGGGGATAAACCAGGAGAACATTCGCTCGACCCTAGCCAAGGCCCGCACTGGACAGATCCAGTACGAAATTACCGTTGCTCGCGGCACCCCCCCCAAAGTCCTCAAAGATGCCAAGATCGTTCACCAACTTTCCGCAGATATAATCGAAAAAGACGCCAAGAAGTCACACTCCGAACGCCTCAAAGCCATCCTCGAAGGCCCCCACGCCGAAGCCGCTAAATCCTGGAAGGAGAAGTCACACTTCGAACGCCTCAAAGCCATCCTCGAAGGCCCCCACGCCGAAGCCGCTAAATCCTGGAAGGGCATCACCAAAATAGTCAGCAAAGGCGAGGTCATTTCCGAACTAATTCCGGTGCAGACACAAGAGGGGGAAGACGTCTACGGCGAGATTCTGACTGTCGCGATGCCCGACGATTTAAAATTGGAAGCCGGGGAAAACACAACCCTGTCAGAAGATGGGACCAAATGCATAGCCGACATCTACGGCTATGCCGGCCTACTCGGCAGCCAGCCCACAGTGCTCTCCCCCATCTGGGTGTCCGAGGACCACATGGAGGCACGCTTCATCTTCATCTCTCCGCCTCAGGCCTGTCCCGTGCCCACCAAAGAGGAACTCGAGGAACTCCTGGAGTCGAAATGGATCGAGTTCGGTGCCATAGAGCAACAGCTGGACCTGCTGTGCGAGCGCATCAGGGATAAAAAACCTCTGCCCGCTTCCCTGCCCATAGCGCAAGGGGCGCCAGAAATCTCGGGCGAACACGCACAGATCAAATACACTTTCGATCCGTACTCGCTGATGAATTGGAATCAGATCCAGAGCCTTTTAAAACTTGACTCCCCAGAAGCCATCAGCGAGAGCCTGGCACAGGTGCGCGAAGAGCACTCGGACATAGTCTGCAACGCCTTCTACGGCGGCGACACTGTAGCAGAAAAAATCCCCGCTACCGAGGGCATCATGGGTACCGATATCCAAGGCAAGGAGGTGGTGCCCGAAGAAGGCCAGGATACGGTAATTAAAGTAGGCGACAATCTGACTATATCCGAGGATGGGCTGCGCGCCACAGCCGATTTCTGCGGTTATGTGTTCATGCAATGGGACATCCAGATGATCTTGCTCCCCCCCATCTGGATGAATGCCGACAAAACAGCCGCCTATTATCTTAACTTGCCCCAGGGCGTCGTCCCCAAACATCCCAGCCTCCAAGAAATACAGGAGCTGCTAAAGCAGTTCGAAATCAAGCACGGCTTTAGCGCCGAGCGCTGGGTGGAGATCCTGGCCCGGCTCGAAGCCGGCGAGCTCACCGATGCCGTTATCCTCATCGCCGAGGGCACGCCCACCCAAGCGGGCAAGGACGCTGAATTAGAATGGGCCATCGAGACAGAAGATAGACAACCGGGCAAGATCCTCGACGACGGCTCCATCGATTTTCGCGAACGCAACCTCACTACCGTGGTCAAAGAGAACGATCTGTTGGGCAAATTGGTGCCACTGCAGCCCGGCGTCACGGGCAAAGACATTTTTGGCAACGAGGTCCAGCCGCCCCAACATATCAACATCGAGGTAATGACGGATCCGCGCATCTACGCCGAAGCCGTAGAGGGAGGCATGGAATTCTTCGCCGAAATCGGCGGCGGCATCAGCAGCGACACCGAACTCAAGAAGATCAAGGGCAAGAGCCACAAGCGCATCAACATTTCCATCCATCCCATCTCCGAAATCGCCGGCGACATCGATTACTCCACCGGCAATATCGATTTCAACGGCGACGTGGTCATCAGCGGTTCGGTGCATTCCCATTTTTCGGTCAAGGCCACCGGCAGCGTCACCATTGGCGGCTACGTAGAAGCCGGCGCTTATATCACCGCCGGCGACGATATCTTGGTCAAAAGCGGCATCATCGGCGCCAACACCGAATTGGTAGCCGGCGGCCAAGTTATGTCCAAATACATCCAGGAGGCCAGCATTCGCGCCGGCGGTGATGTCAAGGCCGGCTCCTATATCTTCAACGCTTCCATCCGCTCCGGTGGAAAAGTGAGTGTGCAGGGCAAAGGCGAGGGCGAGGGCAAGTCCCGCGCCCTAGTAGGCGGACTCATCTGGGGCGCCCAGGGCATCGACGCGCGCGCCATCGGCTCCCCCTACAACACTAGACTCGATTGATCACTGGCGTCGACCCCGAACAGGTCAACCGCGCTGAACAGGTGCGCTCTAATATGCAGGCTTGTGAGGAAAAGCAGAAAAAAATGATGAAATCGATTAGTATCGACAATCTCGACGTCGCCCTGATCAAACAACGTCTATCCATGTGTCGCTCGCCCAAGGACCGCCAAAACGTCCTGCAGACGATCAAACGCATCGCCAAAATCGCCGAACTAGAACAAAACCAGCAAAAGGAACTAGAGGAAATCGCCGAAGCGCAGCGCCAATTAGCCACTAAAGTGAATATCGTTATAACCAATGAGATCTTCTCCGGGATAGAATTGCGCATCGGCGAAGAAAAACTCATGCTCCTGGAGGATCAGAGCAATTGCCGCTTCCGCCTAGTAAAGGGCGAAGACGAAGAATTAAAAATTAAAATGGATGCCCGATAACTTTCAAGTCTCAGCCCGATTCATTTCCTTGTAGCCCTCCGTTTCCCCTTAGACGGAAGGCATTTTTTTGGCTATTCGACTTCAACGCGGAGTATGTTATGCACTATATCATCCCTCATTTCATTGCCCGGCGAATACTCTTTCCTCTGATCGCTCTATGCACCCTTTCCATTGCAGCAGCGCAAGAGACCGGCCCCGCCTACAGCGGCAGCATGGGCAGCGTCACCGTAGGCGACCAACAACTTTACCGCCTCAGCATGCGCCCCGACATTCCGCTCGGCAAGTGGGGCCTGGCACTCGATATCGAGCTCTTCATTGACGAAGAAGGCGGCTTCAGCGACCGCGGCTGGAAGTTTGGCACCTCGACGGAAACTCTCAACACCTTCCTGCGCAAACTCTATTACCTGCGCTACGGCCGTCCCAACGACGATCTCTATTTCAAAATCGGCGCCCTCGACGAGGTTACTTTGGGCTATGGTTTCATCATGGACGGCTACCGCAATACGGTGCAGTATCCGGGTATCAAAAAGACCGGTGTGCAATTCCAACTCGACAATTTAGGATCCCAGCAGTTTAAGGTCGAAGGCGTAGTCAACAATATCCAGGATTTCCAAGGCGGCGGCGCCCTACTCGGTCTGCGCCTGTCCGCCCAGCCTGTCGGCAAACTCGAATTCGGCCTGACCTACGTCGTCGACATCGACCAGTACGGCGGCCTGCTCGACAGCGACGACGACGGTTTCCCCGACGACGTCGACGCCTTTCCCGGCGACGAGGACCGCGCCCTCGACAACGATGCCGATGGCGTCGCCGACGAAACCGACAGCGACGACGACAACGACGGCGCCATCGATATCGACGCAGCCAGCGGCCTGTCCGACGAGATACTCTCAAGATTGGGCGGCATCAATGCCGACTTTGGCGACAACGCCTTCCCGGTCGATCGCGACGTCAACCGCAAAAACCCCTTCAACAAGGACCGGGTAGACGGCGACCGCTTTGGCATCTTAGGCTTCGATGCGGCCTATCCCCTCATCGACAGCAAGAAACTCGATCTGCGTCTCTATGGCCAAGTCGCTCTGCTCGTCGACGACGACGACCAACTCAGCGCTGCCCAAGCCGACTCGCAGGGAGTCACCCGCAGAAACCGCAAAGCTGAGGGTTTTGGTATCGCCGCCCCCGGCCTCTGGCTCAAGGCGGGTCCGCTGACCGGCCAAATCGAATTTCGCCATTTCCAGGACGATTTCGACGCCGGCTATTTTGACAATCTCTACGAACTCGACCGCGCCCGTCTCGATGTAGCCACCGGCCGCGCCACCCCCAAAGATGCGCTGCTGGGCCGCGACGCCAGTCAGTCGGGCGTCTACGGCCGCATCGGCGCCAATCTAGGTGGTTTGCTCGATACCGCAGCCGACTACCAATACTTGAGCGGTGCCGACAACCCCAAGCAACAACTTCATGCCCGCGCCAACCTCAGCAAAAAAATGCTGGAAAACGTCCCACGCCTAACCCGGGCTCAGGCCTACTACCAGAAAAACAATATCGGCGCCCGCCTCAACGAGCGCGGCAACGGCGAAGATGACTTTCTCGAATCGACCGAGGACACCTTCTACGGCTACCTCGTCGGTTGGGAGATGAGCAGCGGCGTCTCTCTGTTCTGGGACACGCGCTTCGTCTTTGAACGCGGTGCCGATTTGCGTTTGCAGCGCCAGAAAATCATGACGATTGAAACCGTCTTCACCTTCTAGAAATACCAACTTATGAAAATCACTAAAGTCTCTGCTCTCGTCCTGCGCCTACCCCAAGTAACCGATGCCTGCGATGGCACCCAGGATACTTGCCTGATCAAAATCGATACCGACGCCGGTATCAGCGGCTGGGGCGAGGTCGACTCAGCTCCCACCGTAGTCAAAGCCATTGTCGAGGCACCCCTCTCACACCAGATCTGCAACGGCCTGGCCAACGCCCTCGAGGGCTGCGATCCCCTTGCCATTGAAGTATGCATGGCGCGCATGGACGAAAAAGCCAATTACTACGGCCGCACCGCCGTCGGTTCTCACGCCATGGCCGGGGTCAACATCGCCCTGTGGGACATCGCCGGCAAGGCCAATGAGCGCCCGGTGTACCAGCTCTTGGGCGGTCCCCACAAAACCAAATTTCGCGCCTATTGCTCCATCCTCTTCGGCGACACCCCCGCAGCGACCTACGAATTGGGCCGCCGCTTCGCCGACCAGGGTTTCACTGCCGTCAAATTCGGCTGGGGCCCTATGGGCCAGGACGAGGCCAACGACATCGCCCTGGTGCGCCAAGCGCGCCGCGGCGTCGGCGAAAACGTCGACGTACTCATCGACGCCGGCCAAGTCTGGGACTGGAAAACGGCGCGCAAACGCGCCGAGCAATTCGCCGAATTCCGCCCCTTCTGGCTCGAAGAACCCTTGCATCCCGAAGACGTGGCCGGCTACGCCGAACTGAGCTCAGCCTCCCCCATCCCCATCGCCACCGGCGAAGCCGAATCGCGCCTACCCGACTTCGAGCGTCTGCTGGTCGACGGCGACATCGACTGGGTCCAACCCGACCCCGGCCGCTGTGGCATCTCCACCATGGTCGAAGTCGGCCGTCTGGCCCACCGCTTGCACAAACGCGTGGTCAACCACAGTTTCAAAAGCGGCATCACCATCGCGGCCTCCCTGCACGGTCTGGCCGCCGTCCCCCACGGCGAAGTCTTCGAATACTGCATGTCCGACTCCCCCCTACGCCACGAAATAACCAATGAAGACTTCGAGGTAAAAGACGGTTATGTGCACGTACCCGAAGGCCCAGGACTAGGAGTAACCATAAACCAAGACACTATAGAAAAGTACCTGGTACATTAGACACAGGATACCATAGCACTTAATCAACCACCAAAAAAGATAGCGCAAAACTATGTCCGATAAACCCATACTCATCATCGACGGCCATCTCGATATGGCCTACAATGCCACCTTCCACCGCCGCGACCTGACCCAATCAGTCCAGGCCCTGCGCGAGCGCGAAGACCCGCCTCCTGTGCGCGACCCCGCCCACCCCGACTCCCTGCGCGAGCGCCGCGGCGTCGAGCCCTTGGGAAAAGGGGTGGTCACCGTAACTCTGCCCGCTATGCGCCAGGGACACGTCGGCATTATGGTCTCCACCATCATGTCACGCGTGCAGATGCCCATTGCCACTCTCAACGACGGCGTCCGCACTCAAGTGGCCTCCCACGCTATCGGCCAATCCCACCTATATTACTATAAGGCACTCGAACGCCGAGAAGAAATCATCTTTATCCGCAATGCGGACGACCTCGACGCCTGTGTCACAGCCTGGGACAATCCCGATCCTGACACCCCTATCGGGCTCATTCTTGCAATGGAGAGCGCCGACCCTATCCTCGGGCCCGACCAGGTGCAGGACTGGTGGGATGCCGGTCTGCGCTCGGTGGGCCTCACCCACTTCGGCGCCAATACCTGGGGCCACGGCACCGGCACCCGCGGCGGGCTCTATGACTGCGCCTATCCCTTGCTCGATGCCTTGAGCGCCACCAATATAGCTATCGACCTGACGCACGCCGCCGATCTGGCCTTCTGGCAGATTCTCGACTATTGGGACGGTCCGGTCCACGCCAGCCACTGCATGTGCCGCGCCCTCACACCCGGCCAACGCCACCTGAGCGACGAGATGATCCTCGCCCTAACCGAACGCGGTGGAGTCATCGGCATGGTGTTCTGCGAGTCCTTCGTCAACCCCGAGTGGAACTTTGACGATCCCACCTCCTTCCAACCCACGGCCCGGCGCACTATGGGAGCCGTGGCCGAACACATCGACCATATCTGTCAACTCACCGGCAATTGCGACCATGTGGCCATCGGCTCGGATCTAGACGGCGGGTTCGGCCGCGAATGGGCTCCGGTCGACTACGACACCATCGCCGACCTGCAGAAATTTCTCGACATCCTCGCCCGCCGTGGCTATAATCGCGCCGACATCGAAAAAATCGCCCACGGCAACCTCTTGCGCTTTTTCCGCACCGCCTGGAGCAAATGATATGCACCTCATCTTCGACAGCCATCTCGACCTCGCCTTTTCGGCCCTGCAAATCAACCGCGACCTGACCCAGCCGGCCGCCACCGTACGCACCCACGACCCGGTGGGCATCATGGAGAGCTTCGGCTCCTGCACCGTCACCTTTCCCGACTTGCGCCGCGGTAAAATAGGCCTTGTCTGCGGTACCGTCATGTCGCGTCTCGACCCCAACGATCGCTGGACCCGCACCGGCATGTACGACCAGAGCCAATGCCATGCCGTCGGCCGCGGACACTTGGCCTACTACCAGGCACTTGAGCGCGAAGGCCTGCTGCGCTTTATTCGCAACACCGCCGATCTCGACGCCACTATAGCAGCCTGGCAAGAACCGGCCGCCGACACTCCATTTGGCCTGATCCTAGCTATGGAAAGTGCCGACCCCATTCTTGGCCCCGACCAGGTGCCCGAGTGGTACGAGCTGGGCCTGCGCATGGTCAGCATCTCCCACTACGGCACCAGCACCTATTCCAACGGCACCGGCACCGAAGGCGGCTTGCTGCCGTCGGCCAAACCCCTGCTCGATGCCCTCAAAGAGGCCGGTATCATCGTCGATATGACCCACTTGACCGATCAAGCCCACTGGGAATTACTCGAAATCTACGATGGCCCAGTATGTGCCTCGCACCACAATTGCCGCGCCCTCACCCCCGGCCAGCGCCAGCTCACCGATGAGATGATCCACTCCATCGCCGAGCGCGGCGGTGTCATCGGCGCCGCCTTTGATGTCTGGATGCTCGACCCGGACTGGCAGCGCAAAGTCCCCCCCTACGAGCAACAGACCAAGGCCACGCTAGAAACCGTGGCCGACCACATCGACTATATCTCCCAATTACTCGGCACCTCGCGCCATTGCGGCATCGGCACCGACCTCGACGGCGGCTTTGGCACTGAGCAAGCCCCACGCGATCTCAATACCATAACCGACCTGCAAAAACTGGACAACATCTTCCAAAAACGCGGCTACTCGGAAGAGGATATCGCCGGAATTTTTTCGGGGAATTGGATTCGTCTGCTAAAAGAGGTGTGGAACTAAACGCTCTATAGAAAATTAGTTCTTCGCACAAAAGGCCGGCTCGTTTGAAAACGAGTCGGCCTTTTGTGTTTTTCTAGGACAACAATATATCAACCTAAAATACCCGATGTAACTACAGTAAAAGCCGACAAAATGCATCATTTGCCCGCCTTCATGTATCTCATTCTCCGGATATTGACCTTTTTTATATAAAACTTCCATCATTCTATCTCATATTTAAATTAAACAACTATTTCTATTATAAACTGACATTTTATTCTAATTTCTTCTTGCCATTATTCGATAATTATACTATAATTGATCATATAGAGTTACATAATATTATAATTTATCACTTTTCAAGGAAAAATCGTATGAGAGGTGCCGACAAAGTCATTGAAGCCCTCGAACGCCAGGGCGTGGAATATGTCTTTGGACATCCCGGCGGGGCAGCTATGCCCATTTTCGATGCCTTGGTGGATTCGAAAAAGCTGAAATTCGTCCTCACACGCCATGAACAGGGTGCCACCCACATGGCCGACGGCTACGCCCGCGCCACCGGTAAACCCGGCGTCGTCCTGGTCACTTCGGGTCCGGGTGCCACCAACACCATTACCGGCCTCTTGACCGCCCAGATGGATTCCAGTCCCCTGATCGTGCTCACCGGCCAAACCATCACCTCCATGCTGGGCAAAGACGCCTTCCAGGAAGCCGATATTTTCGGCATCTCCATGCCCGTCGTCAAGCACTCCTATCTAGTCAGAGATCCCAACGATATTCCCCGGGTCATGATGGAAGCTTTCCACATTGCCACTACCGGCCGCCTTGGACCCGTATTGGTGGATCTGCCCAAGGATGTCACTCAGGGACACCCGCTGCCCGAGTGCACCACCGACTTTCCCGAAAAAGTCTACCTGCCGGGTTACCATCTGCATCCCAAACCCGACCCACAGTGCCTCGAAGAGGCCGCCAAACTACTCATGGCCAGTCGGCGCCCCGTACTCTATCTAGGCGGCGGCTGTATCGCCGCGGGCGGTCACCAGGTCGCCCACGCCTTTGCCGAAAAAACGCGCATGCCCGTCACCAATACCCTCTTGGGCAAGGGCAGCTTTCCCGAGCAACACGACCTTTCGGTGGGCATGCTGGGTATGCACGGCACAGCCTATGCCAATAGGACGGTGGAACACTGCGACCTGATCATGTCGGTCGGCGGGCGTTGGGACGATCGCATTACCGGCAAACTTTCGGAATTCTGCCCCAATGCCAAAAAAATTCACATCGATATCGATCCGGCTGAACACGGCAAGATCGTTATGCCAGACGTCTTCATCGAAGGCGATGCCCGCCAGGTCATGGAGGAGTTGATCAATCTGGTTGGCCCCATAGACACCGAAGAATGGCTGGCCCAAATCGACGCTTGGAAGAAAAAATACCCGCTGAAGTACGGCAAGAAGGGCGGCCTCAAGATGCAGGCTGTCTTCGATCGCCTCTACGAATTAACCAACGGCGATGCCGTCGTCACCACCGACGTGGGCCAGCACCAGATGTGGGCAGCGCAATTCTACAAAACTAAACACCACCGCCAATGGCTTTCCTCTGGCGGCGCTGGCACCATGGGTTTTGGTTTTCCGGCCGCCATCGGCGCCCAATTCGGCCGCCCCGACAATCTGGTGGTGGCTATCGCTGGCGACGGTGGTTTTCAGATGACCCTGTGTGAATTGTCCACCGCAGTCCTGAACAAACTGCCGATCAAGATACTGGTCATGGACAATAAATACCTGGGCATGGTGCGCCAGTGGCAAAACCTCTTCTTCGACAACCGCCTTTCGGGGGTGGATCTGGAGGGCAATCCCGACTTCGTCAAATTGGCCGAAGCTTACGGTGCTAAAGGGCTGCGTTTGCGCCGCAACGCCGATATCGACAAGATCCTCACCCAAGCGTTGGAATACAACGATGGCCCCTGCCTCATTCACGCCGAGTGCGAAAAGGAAGACAATGTTTTCCCCATGATCCCAGCCAATGCCCCCCTATCCGAAATGATCATCGAACCGCCCAAACACAAATTGGCCGCACCTACAGGGAGTACTTGATGCAAAACGGAAGCTCGACCTCAACAGCCACAGCCGCACCCATCGTTGACCAGCAGACCGACCAGCAAGTTACCATCGGCCTGTTAGTCAACGACCGGCCGGGTGTACTAGTGCGCATTTCCCAGGTTTTTGCGCGCCGCGCCTACAATATCGAGTCCCTGGTGGTTTCGCAGGCGCACATTCCCAATAGCTCGCGCATGACTATCACCTGCAGCGGACCGGTCGACGTGCTCAACCAGATCATTCTCCAACTCAACAAACTAGTGGACGTCATCCACGCCTACGACCACAGCGACGACCAGGCGATCACGCGCGAGATGGGCCTATTTAAAGTCGCCTGCAGCGTTGAAGAACGCACCGAAGTCCTGCAACTCACCGAGGTTTTTCGCGGCAAGGCCGTGGATATCTCCGAGGAGACTATCACCCTCGAAGCCACCGGCGATTCCGAAAAACTGGACGCACTAGAAAAGCTCCTGAACAAATTTGACCTGCGCGAGATGGTGCGCACCGGCAAAGTGGTCATGGCCCGAGGATCTCTGACCACCTGATCGCCCGCCGAGCAAGCAAGAAAAAAGGGGACGGATTTTATATAACCCATCCCCTTTTTCTATATCTACCTGAAAACCCTAAAAAGCTATCCCCAATTGCGCCGAGACTAGGCGCCCCACCTCGGGCGCCCCGACAAATTCCAGATGTTTATTGTCCAGGATATTGTCAAAATCAATCTTCAGCCGCAAGTCCTGCTCTACCGGTAGCCGGTAAAGTAGGTCGAGATCGAGCACGGTATAGGAATCCACCTGCCCCACAAAAACCCCTGAATTCATCGGGAAACCATCCTGGTAGCGCGCCTGCCCGCCCAACTGCATATCCCATTGCGGCAAGGCGTAGGTCGCCCCGACCTTGACTTTGTGTTTGGATGCATTTAGCGCTATATCGGCTATGCCGCCCAGGTTCGGGAAGAAATCGTCGCTCACATAGGAGTAATTACCCGTCAGGCGCAGCGCCTTGGAGGGATAGTAGGCTAGGCTCAGATCCAACCCATTGAGCGTCACATCGCCGAAGTTGCGGTAGGTCAAGAGGACGTCATTGGGATCGTAGGCCTGCTCGGGCGATACCGTGCCGAAGGGGATACGGGCTGCGCCGGCCGCGAAAATCTGTGCCAATTCATCGACGGACGATCCATCGCCATTGCTCTGCACTCCTGGCAAGGCACCCGGTGGCAATTGATCTAACAGCGCCAAACCCGCCGCCAACTCTGGACTGGCAGCGAGGGCCTGAGTGAAAACCTCCTCCAAGCTCTGGTTGATTGGCCCAGGATTGAGAAAGACATTGGGCGTCTCCACACCTATGGGTCCGACAAAGTCCTCGGTCTGAGTGCGATAGAGGTCGGCCGCCACCACCAATTTTTCACCGATTATCCCCTTGTACCCCAACTCGAAAGTCTGGGTGATGGTCGAAGCGGTGCGCTTAACGTCCACGGCACCACTCACCGGATCGAATGACCCTGTTTCGAGGTTTAAACGAGCCAGGCTATTAGTGAGTCCGTCCAATTGCTGCGGTACGATGAGATCCAGGCCCGCGACCAAGGCCTGCACCTGTGCCTCGGCCGTTGCCCGGGCCTCATCGGCGGCCATACCACCCAATGTCAGCTGCAGGGCGATTAGCTCGGTGGCCTGGCCTGGCAATTGGTTAAAAACTGCCCCGCGACCGATCCCCCACATCACATTGGTGACCAATGGGTGGTCCATAACCATATAGCCGTCCGCATCGATGGCGTAACCAGGATCGCCCGGATTCAAACCCTGGGCCGCCAGTGCCGCGGCGATGGCCGGCTGGAACGACGAGCGGAACAGTGGATTCTGGTCGGCGTCGCGGCGAAAGGTAAAACCGTCGTCGAAACCTTTGCGGAAGGTCCCCTGGGCCCGCAAGTCGAGGGCGGGGTTGAACCCCAGCGCCGGCTCTAAAGCTCCCAAACCGAAAACATCCCGGCGCGAAACTAGGTCTAGGGATAGATGGTTCGTCGTCGGCGTGCTGAAGGCACGGTTGTAAGTCAGACGAAAGGTCTGCGTATCCTGCAGTTTGTAGACCAGGGCGGCGCGCGGCGAGATTTCGGCGTCGTCAAGGCGATTGTGGTCGTCATAGCGCAGTGCCAGCACCAGGTCGAACATCTTAGTCAACTCGCTCTCACTCTGTAAATAAAAGCCAAATTCGTCTATATCGTCCGTATCCTCATTCTGGCCATTAATAGAGCCATCCGTATCCGGCCGCGTCAGCAGCGCATCAAAACCGTAGATGAAACTTTGCCGCTGCCCCAAAGCAGCCGAGTGCTGCACCTGGAACACCGTCAGGGACGACTTGTCGACGGTCTCGTCACCAGTCGTCAGCAAGAAGGTCTCGCCGGCGTCGTTCCAATTTTGGTAAACCTGAGCGAACCAGTCTTGGTAGTTGAGACGCGCCTGGAAATATCCCATAACCCAGTCCTTCACCTGGCCGGCCCCCAGCCCGGTCAACTCTATATTATTCGCCTTATTGTAACCGGCCGAAACCACCGCCGTTACATCTTGCCGCGGTCGATAGTCCACTCGCGCTTCTAGCGACTGCCGATCAATGTCAAAATCTCGCGCCACCGTCTCGGTCGAATCTACCGATTTCCAATCGTTTCCCGTATAGTACTGGGCCGAGACCTTATAACCCAATTTGCTATTGACTAAACCGGCGTGGCGCGCCGCTATCCGGCGCAGGCTGCGCTCGCCCAAGCCCACACTCACGTTGGTACCAGCGGAGGTGAGCGGCGAATGTGTGATGATATGCATCACGCCATTGGCGCTATTGGGCCCGTAGAGCGCCGAGCCCGGTCCCAGGACCACTTCGATACGTTCAATGTCGTCATTGGTTACCGGAATGAAATTGTAGGAATTGAGCCTTAGGGAGGGCACCCGCGCAATGCGGTTGTCGCTCAGGGTCAATAAAGCCCCCGAAAAAATATTGTTGAAGCCCCGCACCACTACATTGCTCTGCGCCAGTCCGGTCTGGGCGTAATCTACCGCCGGCAAATTCTTGAGATACTCGCCCACACTCAATACTGGCTCATTCTGAATTTCCTTCGTTTCCAACACCACCACCGAAGCCGGGGCCTCCAAAACCTTCTCCTTCTTGCGCGACGCCGTGATCACACTTTGCTCGAGATCGATAATTCCTTCCTGCAACACCACATCAAGCCGGGTGCTCTTACCTTCCTCTATCTCGATCCCGCTCTTTACCTGCGTTTTATAACCGATATAGGTAATTGTCACGGTATACGTTCCAGCCATCACCCCCTCGACGCCATACTTCCCCCCCTCCCCCACCCCCCTCCCCCCCCCCCCTCTCTCCCCCGACCCCCCCTCCCCCTCCCTCTCCATCCCCACTCCCCTCCCCC
>Ga0114999_10003717_pt1 | contig 18936 bp, 14 predicted proteins | sample ArcticOcean_MG_C_3_FD_89820 | JGI IMG/M metagenome (GOLD analysis project Ga0114999, IMG submission 89820) | Marine microbial communities from western Arctic Ocean - ArcticOcean_MG_CB8_126 | ecosystem: Environmental > Aquatic > Marine > Oceanic | place: Arctic Ocean: Canada Basin | collected...
AAAGCATTGGGGAGAGCACACGAATCAACCTCCACGTCGGCTGCTAGTCTGCGCATTACCCGTTACGAGGTGATCCCTGTTCGTGTGCCGATGCATGAGCGTGTTCACGATATCTTCGCCGAGGTCTACCGCAAGCAAGGTATCAATCGCGACTACTACGATTCGACTCTGGTAAAACTTTATACGGATGAAGGGTTGGTTGGTATTGGCGACGCGCTATTGAATGTCGAAGATTCTTTAGGCAGCGTTCCTGAGGCCGAGGCGATTTGCCAGAGACTGATTGGCCATTCGCCATGGGAATTCCTGATGGATGACAGCTTGGGTGGTGTACTCATGGCAGTCTATGATTTGATTGGTCAGGCATCGGGTTTACCGGTGTCACGCTTATTTGCGCCCAACCCGAAGAAACACATCGTTCAGACTTGGTGGAGTCAGTGCTTCCCGTCGGACTTAATGGCTTCCGAAGCAACACTGGGTTACGACTTGGGTTACCGGGTCCACAAAGTGAAAGCTAGAGATTTTGAAGACCCGGTCGAGCAAGCCGAAGCAGTCACGTCGGCCGTACCATCTGACTTTCGAATCTGGGCCGATACGAACGGGTCTTGGAAAACAGTGGAACGCGCAATCAAGTTCGGTGAACGCCTGACTCGCTTCCCACAGTACTTCGCGATTGAGACACCTTGCGAACGCTACGGTATAGAACCATTCCGCCAGCTCAAAGGCCGTTTTCCATTGAAACTCGCCGAGCACTTTCCGAAGAACCCCATGCCATTCATTCGAGAGAAATTACTGGATGCTCTGGTCACCGGAGGACCGATCGGCAAGACCCTCGTTCAGCGAGCACTCATGGCCGAGGTGACTGGCATCCCGTTGTGGCTTCAACACAGTATTATTACCGGCGTCGCCCAAGTATTCCAAGCCCACCAGACAGCTGCCTTCCCAGGAATCCAGCACGCAGTAAGCATCACCCACGTCATCCAAGATAACCTCATGGTCGAGCCTTTCGAAATGAACAACGGTTACTACGAAGTTCCGACAAAGCCGGGCCTCGGCGTTCACTTCGATGACGAAGCGGTGGACAAATATCGGCGAGGATAAGGTGCACTATTTTTACCTAGGACAGGACCGCATCTATCTCCTCCTGCCAGTCTCCCAGGACTTTCTTTAAGGCACCGAGATCACCACCGCGTGCAAGAAACTGGGCGCCCTGTGACCGTCGTTGCCGAACAACATCTGCCGATGGAGTTGGCAGGCCCCAGACTTTGTTGTGTTTCTTTGCAGCTGTGGCGATCAACTCTATAGCTTCTTCAAGACTCGGATGATCCGGTGACTGCTTGAGACGATAACCCAAATCACCGGGGCCAATAAAAAAACCATCGATTCCTTCGATACTTGCGATGGCATCTACGTTTTCTACTGCTTCTGGTGTTTCGATTTGCACGACTAAAAACGTTTCTGCATTGGTTCGTTCCGGATAGTCTTCATCGAAAAACATGAAATCATTGTCCATACCAGCGCCATCAAGTCCTCGATCACCCAAAGGTGGAAACTTGCAGGCATCCACAAGTGCTTTGGCTTTTTCGGGAGTCGAGACATGAGGAATCATGAGGCCGGAAGCACCGTCTTCCAAATAGCGATAGAGCTTGGCCTTTTCGAGGGTGGGAGCACGAAGCATACAATCGATATCGTATTTATGGAAGAAAGCCATTAGAGCCTGGACTTCTCGCTGGTCCATGGCTCGGTGTTCAAGGTCGAGCCAGATGCAATCAAATCCGTGGTGCGCCGCATATTTTATATAAGCAGGAATCACATGACCCAGGGAGCAAATACGAACGGGTTCTCCGTTGCGAATGCGGGCGAGTGTTTTACTTTTTCTCATGATTGTTTTGTCGAGCTTAGGCTTAGATGGTGAGATGAATTAAGTAGGATGTCCTATTTTGTTTTTGGAAAAGATTTTGCAGGCCAGACTACCCGCACTAATTCCGACCACCAAAGCAACTGGAGATATCCATTGGAAACTGACAGGATCAAGCCCCTGTTCATTCATACCGAAAATAAGACCTGAGAAGGCTATAAGAACAGCGGCAGTAATACTGCAGGTCACTCCTATCCAAACACCGGGTGTATTGGCAAAGGGAACAAAGAGTGCGAAGAAAAAGAGAACGAATATCGGCACTGTTAGTAGATTCACCGTTTTCGTGGTGACTGCAGTGATGTTACCTGGCACGTGCTCCATCAGCGTACTGCACAGTACTACGATCACACCGATTCCTAGAGCTAGGCCGCGCGCGAAAATAACCTGTTTCGTTTGGCTCCCAGGTTTTGATCCGAATCGGTCGAGGAAGTCGGACATCACAACCGCTGTGATGGAGTTGACGCCGGAGTCGATACTGGACATGGCTGCGGCAAACAGCCCTGCGAGTACCAGTCCGGAGACAACAGGCGGAAGGTGAAAGGCTATAAAGTGAGGGAAGATCTTGTCCGCATTTTCGCTGAGCGTCATGCCGACAGGAAGAAGCTGGGGATCCGCTTGAAAATAGCCTAGCAGGGCGAATCCTGTAATACCCAGAGTAACTGTAACGGTGCCAGCAACACAGAGCTGCATACCGATCGCCTTTCGCGCGGCCTTTGCATTCTTGGTCGCCATGAAGCGTTGGATAGATACCTGATCACCACCCGCAGTTGAACAGTGCCAGACAAACACGGACAGGATGGATCCGACCACAGTGACACGGGTGGATGGATCGAGGCTGAAAATGGGTTGTGAATCCCAGATATCGGCCTGCCACTCAGTTGGGAACCAGCCGAATCCACCCATTTTCACGGTGATGGTCCCTATAACCAGCAAGGAGCCGCCGTATAACAGTATGGTCTGCATCAGGTCGGTAATGACTACTGCTCGGAGACCACCCAATGAAGTGTATGTAATGGCAAACGCGGCGGTTATGACTACGATCCAAGGAATGTATTTCTCATCAATGCCAATCATAATAGCAAGCGCCTTGGCGGTAAGGTAGACAAGCAAGGTCATCCAGAACAAGCGAAGAACAATAAAGAGTGAAGCACCCAGGAGACGGATGCTGAGGCCGAGCTTTTCTTCAAGCAATTCATAGGCGCTGGTGACCTTCACCCTCATGTAAATCGGCAGCAACACGTAACCAATCACCAAGAAAATGAAAGGATAGGATAGCATATTGGTCATGTAGACCGGACCCTTACCAAGCGCTTCACCAGGGATACCCATGTACGAAATGGTGCTCAAAAGCGTAGCGAACAACGAGACGCCGATCAGCAATGGATTCATATTTCCAGAGCCGACAAAATATTCGTTTGTGTCTTTTTGCTTACGGGAAAACCACCAACCTAGAAAGAGCGTCGAAAGAGCATAAGTCGCGATAATGATCCAGTCGATCGCTTGTAGACCACCGGCGCTCGCCTGGGTCGCGGACCCGTCGACCTCAGCTGCCTGGGCAACAATGGGGAACAAGAGCGCGATTGCAGAGAGCCAGCCGAGCTTGAAGAGCGAGTACTTCGATAAAGTGATCAATTCCATGGAGTCTTCGAGATCGTTGTGACAGGAAGAGAAGGTGTCGAGTCCGAGTTGCAGAAAAAACTCGTATTCGAGTCGGTCATGGAACATTTACTGGAACTCACAATCAATGGTCTCACGGCCATTGCCACATTTCTCAGAAGACATACTGTTTTACTACCGACATTCGTACATTTTTTTGTATAACCATGAGAATGAATCTTTGGAAATCTATCTTCCTCCCCTCCTTCTTAATTCCGCTTGCAGTAATAGCGGCCGAGCCAACAGCAACTATCCCTCCTGCCCCGCAATTCCGCATTGAGGAAACGATTGTATCTTACCGTGGAAAACTAGCGAATGACTACGTTGCTTTTCCGGCGCTACTCCGCACCGGTGACCAGGAAATACTGCTCTCATACAAACGAGGTTATGACCACGCCCGAGACCCGGGCGGCGTATTGGAATTCATTCGATACGATCTTGAAAGCGGGAGAACAATCCAAGGCCCGACCCGAATCGGCATGGCTGACAGAGTCATGCAGATGGGCGAGTGGATTCGTTTTCCAAATGGTACGATTGGTACCTTTATTGATGCACATGAGATCAATGACCAGAACGAGCATATACGGATCGGACTGAGATACAGTCTGAGCGAAGACAATGGGGAAACTTTCGGACCTCTTAAACGCGTGGGTGTCATTGATGGCGTGGAGTACGGCTACCTGTTTGATTCAGTAACCATTGGTAAACGGCTGTATGCCCTGATCATGACCTTCGAATACCTTGCGGGTGGTCGTCGAACCGTGGATGCTCTTTATACCGACGACAATGGTAAGTCTTGGCACTTCATTAATAATTTGAGTAAAGAATTTGGCGATGTGCTGATCAATGAAAGCAGCTTTATTCCGTACAATAATGGCTTTCTGGTTGCGACCCGTAGTTACGACAACCTGCAAAGGCTCCACCGAGTCAATAAACAGTTCAAATTAATCAAAGAAACCAACCTTACTGAGATTACACCAACTATCGCCAGTCATATCGGAAGGCCTCGACTGTTTACCATTGAGGACCAGTTATTTCTGATCGGCCGCAACCAAAGATCGACCGAACCCGGCACGCGCATGGAACTCGGGCTCATGCGAATCGATCCAGAAAGCCTGACCGTTGAAAAGCAATTTGTTCTCGATAACATTGAACAGGGTAACGTCACTGATGGCTACTATCCTTTCCCTATCCTCGTGGAGTCCGGAGACAAAACGCTTTTAAACGTATTCGACTACAAGGCGCTACATAGAAACTCGCCGGATATCATTCGGTTGCAGTTCAATAGCGCAGAGTTTCTCGAATAGGTTCATGAAATTGAGGTTTTTCAGTACATCTACGATTCGATCGATAAAATGCAGGAGCTGCTTCAGCTGCGAATCGTGTGCCAAAGAAATCGCAACTGAAGCAGCTCCTACATTGTTTATTTGAACCTCTTAATTGTAATCAAACTTATCTATCACCACATTAGTACCATCCTCTTCATATGAATATTTGGAAATCCCTTTTGCTCACCTCGTCCGCAATAACCCCTTGCCTGATTGCAGCGGAGCCAACCGCAACGATCCCCCCAACGCCTCAGTTCCGAATTGAAGAAACGATTAGGTCCTACCGTGGTACCGATGCGTGGGACTACCTGGCTTTTCCGGCCATTGTTTCTTCCGGAGACAAAGAAATATTGCTTTCCTACAAACGAGGAAAGTCGCACGCCAGAGACCTAGGAGCCAACCTGGAAATCGTTCGAATAGATCTCGAAACCGGCCGCACGATTCAGGATCCCATCCAGATCGGTATGCCTGATACGATTATGCAAATGGGCGAATGGGTACGATTCCCAGACGGATCACTCGGAACCTACATCGACGCTCAGGTAGACGATGAGCAGGATCAGCACAATCGAATCGGATTACGGCGAGCCATCAGTCGAAACAACGGAAAATCCTTTGGCGACCTGGAGCGCGTAGGTGTCATCGACGGCGTTGAGTATGGCTACCTGTTCGACGAGGCGATCGTGGGTCAACGTCTTTACGCGTTGATCATGACCTTCGAATATCTTGCGGGTGGACGGCGCTCCGTTGACGCACTGTATACCGACGACAACGGAACTACCTGGCATTTCATCAATAACTTGAGTCAAGAATTCGGAGATGTTCGGATTAACGAAAGCAGTCTCATTCCATACGAAGACGGTTTCCTTGTAGCCACACGCGGTTACGACAACATGCAGCGACTCCACCAGGTCGATATGAATTTCAAATTGATTCATGAGGCGAACATCACTGAACAAACTGCATCCATCGGTTCTTATATCGGCAGACCTCGGCTCTTCACCTACAAAGACGAGCATTTTCTAATTGGACGGAACTGGCGGAAGGCCAACCGCGAGATCCCGATGGAGCTCGGTCTCATTCGCTTCGACCCAAAAAGCCTGGCGGTCGAAAAGCACTACGTGCTCGACAATGAAGAACAAGGGAAAATCACCGATGGATATTATCCCTGTCCCATTCTCGTGGATACAGGCGAGAGGACGTTGTTTAACGTATTCGACTATAGAGCGCTATTTGGAAATCCACCAGACATTATCCGTCTTCAATTCGATAGCGCGGAGTTTCTCGAGTAGATTCATGCAATTGAGATTTTTCAGTACATCTACGATTCGATCGATAAAATGTAGGAGCTGCTTCAGCTCCTACATTGTTTAATTGAACCTCTTAATTGTAATCGTATCTATCACCACACTAGTATCCTCCTCTTCATATTAATATTTGGAAATCCATTTTGCTCGTCTCAATCTTGGTTCCTCTATGCCAGACAGCAGCGGAGCCAACCGCGACGATCCCCCCAACGCCTCAGTTCCGGATGGAAGAAACGATTGTATCCTACCGAGGCACCGGAACCATGGACTACCTGGGTTTCCCGGCAATCGTTCCTTCCGGCGAGCATGAGATCATGCTATCCTACAAACGAGGAACAGACCATGGTTGGGATCCTGGTGCTCAGCTGGAAATCATTCGCTTTGATCTCGAAAGCGGTCGTGCGATTCAGGATCCTATCCAGATCGATATACCGGACAGGATTATGGAGATGGGCGAATCTTACACCGAATATTCGCTGGCCGTTTTCAAGTATTCCCGTAGGCGATGTTCAACACATTTCGAAGCTATTCAAAGAAGAGCTTCTTTTTCTGATAGATGAAAACCCTCTAAACCAATGAAGCCTGACCTCACATCAATCGAGTGCGATATTTTGGTCGCTGGTGGCGGGCCAGCTGGGGTCAGTTGCGCTTTAGCTGCAGCACGATGCGGAGCGAAGGTCATTTTGTGCCAGGACCGTCCCGTTCTAGGAGGCAATGCCTCGAGCGAAGTTCGCATGCACATTGTGGGTGCCAACGGCATGAGTGAAGGAATCCCACTCCAGTGTGAAGCCCGCGAAGGTGGCATTATCGAAGAAATCCGGCTCCATCAATGCGTGCAAAACCCACAACGCTCTCCCTCCATGATGGACCTCCATCTCTACGATCTTTGCCGAACGGAACCAAACCTGACACTTATGTTAAACACGACTGTGAACGATGCGGTCGTAACGGATAAGCGAATACAATCGATCAAAGCAGTGCGACTGAGTACAAATGGTCGCTTCGAAATTACCGCTGATGTATTTGTGGACTGCACCGGTGACGGAAACCTCGGCTATGCAGCGGGAGCTGCCTACTCAATGGGCAGGGAAGCAGCCACGGAATACTCCGAAACACTCGCAACTGAGCAGGCAGACAATAAAACTCTAGGTTCAACGCTTCTCTTCCAGGCACGCAGACATCCCGCACCGATGCCTTTTACACCTCCTCCTTGGGCGCGCAAGATATCTGCTGAAAGCCTGAAGCATCGACCCTACGGCCGACCCGGAGGGGATCTCAATCTTGAGTATGGTTTCTGGTGGCTTGAGTGGGGAGGAGAGCTAGATACTATTAAGGACAATGAAGTCATTCGAGACGAGCTGTTGGCTGCTCTCATGGGAGTCTGGGATTTCATTAAAAACCATTCAGAAGTAGATGCCGACAACTGGGCCCTGGAATGGTGCGGGTTCTTACCCGGAAAACGTGAGAGTCGGCGTTTTATCGGTTTACACTGCTTATGCGAGGGAGACCTAATGGATGGTAGCGGATTCCCTGATTCAATCGCTACCGGTGGCTGGCCAATTGACACGCACCCACCCGGCGGGATCGATGCCGTTGAGGAGCAGCCATGCAATCAAAGCCCCTTGCCCTATCTCTATGACATTCCACTGAGGAGTTGCATTGCTCGTGACTTCGACAATCTCATGTTCGCGGGTCGTAACATTTCGGCAACACACATAGCCTTTGCATCTACACGGGTTATGGCAACGTGCTCGGCAATTGGTCAGGGGACAGGTACCGCAGCAGCCTTTGCGATACAAAATGGTGTAGAACCTTCCTCATTACCAAACGATTCTGGAGCGATGCAAAGTATTCGCCAACAACTTCTACGAGACGACTCACTACTGCTAGGCTGCCAGAATGAAGATTCTAGCGACCTGGCTCGACAAGCGACTGTAACAGCTTCGAGCGAACAAGTTAACGGCCCGGCATCCGCAGTTGTGGATGGTTGGACACGATCCCTCAGGAGCCTTTCCAAAAACCGTGGAGAAGGTGTGATTGGCGCACCGCCAGATCGCTTTCCCAAGGCAACCCATCGTTGGATGTCTAACCCCACGAAAGGTCTGCCAGCATGGATTTGTTTCTCTTGGGATGATTCGATCACAGTTGGGACTATTGAACTGATTTTTGATACTGGCATGCACCGACTCCTGACTTTGTCCATGGCGGACGGATACACCGATCGGATGCTCTGGGGGAAGCCCCAACCTGAAACCGCTCGCGACTATGTGATCGAAGCAATGGTGGACGGTCAATGGATTCTCGCTCAACACCAACAGGCAAACTATCAACGGCACCGAATTCACAATCTGACAACACCTGTAAAAACAAATAGCCTCCGGATCCAATTTATGAATACAAATGGGATCGATCACGCCCGACTTTTCGAAGCCAGAATTTACTCGCCCGACGCTCAAGGACTATTTTTGCAGTAGTAATTCGTGTTCCCGTGGAATTCCTAAATCGAGATAGGAGGGGGTCTCACGACCCCGCCCCTCTCACACCACCCGGCATACGGATCACGTACCAAGGCGGTTCGGTTAAGGGTGGATTCATGGTTTTATTCAAGTCTGTGATCTGAGGTTAATCAAACCCATTTTACGCCAGTGTTGGTTGTTCAGTGCCCAATTTACACCGGGCGTACGACTCAACCTCCATGGACCATGGGGTGCTTTGCTGGTTGCCCAGGCGGTTCTGCGATCCACGCCGAGGCGACGGAGTTTACGGTAGCCGCTTTTGCCCCATTGCTTCAGCTGGTAGCAACGCAGTTTGCGACGTACCCAACCATCCATTTCTCGGAACGGATCACGGGAATCAGCCACGTTGTAGTAGCCTTTCCAACCGCGCAGGTAGACATTCAGTTCAGCGATCACTCGAGTCATGCTCCAGCCCCGGTTGCGGCGAGTCAGGTCGCCTACGCGATCCTTAAACCGTTTCCAGAACTTGGGACTGACACGAATGCGATTATTCCAGCTGATGGTTATGCCCAGGAACGCTTGGTTCCATGGGCGGTCCACCCCACTCTTGCTTTCGTTTACCTTCAGCTTGAGTTTGCTCTGGAGGAATCGGGTGACACTGGCGAGTACTCGGAGACCCGCGCGACGGGTTACGACGTATATCGTGCAGTCATCAGCATAACGAACAAAACGATGCCCGCGCTTCTCCAGTTCCTTGTCGAAACGGTCCAGAAGGACGTTCGCCAGGAAGGGAGACAAAGGTCCGCCTTACGGCGTGCCTCTGGCAGTGGACTGCACTTCGCCGTTCACAACGACGCCAGCTTTCAGGTATCCACGAATCGACTTCAGAAGGATAGGATCGGAAACAAATTTCTTCACCTCTTCCATCAGTAGTTCGTGATTCACCTGATCAAAGAACTTTTCTAGATCCAGATCGACTACCCAGCGGTAGCCGTCATTCACGTAATCCCGAGACTTCAGGATCGCCTGACGCGCACTGCGCCCGGGACGGAATCCGAAGCTCGAGTCCGAAAAGTTCTCATCGTGATCTCCTTGCAGTATTTGCAGGATGGCCTGCTGTATCACTCGATCCATCACAGTGGGTATTCCCAGTAGACGGATCCCTCCGCCAGGTTTGGGGATCTCCACCCTCAACACGGGCTCGGGATGGTAACTACCGTCCAATAGACGACGGCTTATCTCGGGCCAGTGAGACTTGATCGCTGCCGGTAACTCTTCGATGGTCATCCCATCCATACCAGCAGCGCCTTTATTGGCCTTCACCTTGCGGTAGGCCTAGTTCATGTTTCCACGCTCTACGATGCGTCCCATTAGGGACGCCTCGTTCGAGTGCTCGTGTGCTCCTTCCCCATCGACTCGTTTGCCCTTTCGATACGAGGGCAGCCCTGCTGTCGCGGACGGCTTGCGGACGATAGTTTCGGGCAACAAACCCTCGGTTAACCGTTTAGACCTTCGTTCCATGTGAGGCCTCCGGATCCTTCGTCGGACGGATCATCCGTCGGCGACTACTCCCGGCTCGGGCCAAGGAACTACTATGTCTTCTGCTGACTTCTGCGAAGCGATCCCAGTCGCTCACGCGCCTGGCAGTCCTTGCGGACAACTTCGCAGATCTTCCGGAGTAAGTCATGACACTTTCGATACGTAAACGCCGGATTTATAAAACGTAGCCAATCTGCAGATGGAGGACTTCGCAATCACGTGCTCGCTGGTCCCAACTACGTCACACCTTATATCCGATTCCTGTTCGTCGTCCCGTATTTTTGGATTGGGCTTCCTCCCCACAACACCTCGCGGTGCTGCAGTTGCCCTTCTCCTAATCTTCGGCTCTGCTTTTACCTGATACATAGACTTGCACTATGCTAGTGTCATGGCATATCCGGCACACACGCCCACGAGAAAAGACAAAGGTGGTAACTTTGATCTTATTTAATTTGGTTCGGCATCAGAAGATACGTTTTCGATCACCTCAATTTCCCCGATTTCCACATTGGATTTGTCGTCGATACGTTTGCGAGTTAGTTTGCTGAAACTCTTTCCGAAGTAGTCACTGCCGACGACATTCATTTGCGCAATGGCGGTTTCGTAAGATTGGCCGGCAGAGCGAATATTGTAACGCGTGGACCAGAGTAGCTTTGACTCACCTTTTCTGCGAAGCTGATAATCATAAGCCATCAACACTACAAAATAATGGGCTTCTCGCATCATCTGCTCGAATTCGTAGTCGGAGGTCATATGCGAAGGTTTGTCGTATATATCATCTATTCCCAATATTTGAGCTTTTTGAGCCGGAGTCATACTATTGCCAGAGTTAACAATATGCTGCATTCCGAGAGCCGAGTTAAGCGCATCCATAAGATCGAACGATTCCACGCTTCCAATCGCTATCCCTTCGCGAGGCGTCACAGAAATATCAGCTAGACTGTCAATACCCATAAGCTCCATTTGGTCCACCTCAATATCAGTTACCCCGTAGTGGACCACGATGAGTAGATCGCCTTCGCCGAGTTTCGGGGCAGGATAATAGTCTTGTTTCACAAGGTGCTGAGCCAGATCGAGGATGAGGTCGTTGAAAGAAATTTCCTCGACTCCCTTATCTTTGGATTTGCCCTTAAAATGGTTACCTTTAAAAAATTGATACGTCTGGATTTTATCCTTCTTCAGAGCTCTTTCTTTAGTGTATTCCTCGGACGCCCAAGCCTTCACGGTGACAAAGTTTGCGGCCCAGGCATCTAAAGAAAGCAAGCTTGTAAGAATTAATAATCGGATTCCGTAAGCACTTAATCTGTTAAACATGGGGATTTTCTGAGTATTATTTTTCATGACAGTTATTAGGGGAATATGTTGCCATTAAGAGGAAATCGGCGAGAGCGTAAACTGATCCACCAGTCAGGGCAAGATGATATATAAGTAGGCTCTGATTCGGTTTTGATTAAAAGTGCGGGGTAAATGAATCTGGTTTGTAGGAAGGGAGATTTATCCGCAGGTTCGGCATTTAAAACGGAGGCCTCACTACCCCGTTGAATAATTTACGCCCCCGAATTTCGAAACGGTGACAATTTAATCAGTTAATGGAATAAAAGGCCGTTCTGTTGCCCAGCGTTTATACATCGCTACATTCTTTTTAACTACTCCGTGAGCCTTCCCTTTGTTTCTTCCAATTTGATATTCCATCTCGGAAGCGTAAACTTCAGGTGATTCTGGTCCGGGATCTTCCGTGTACTTCATCCAGGATTCGAGGCGCTGTCGCATAGATTTCAATACACTCTTATACTCAGGACTGTCAGCGAGATTAATCGTTTCGTAAGGATCAGCCTCAGCATCGTAGAGTTCTTCTATCGGCCTGTTGTTTGAGAAGAGAAGTTTCTCCTGAAGTTCATTCAGCTTCCCTGCCACGTGAAGCTCACGTAAACGAATCAGGATGAGCTTGGTATCTTTGTAATTGGTTGGTTGTAGGTGAGGACGATCCGGGAAAAAGTTGCGGATGTAATGGTACTTTTGAGTATGCACCGAACGGGTCATATCGACCGTTTCACCGCTGCGGTCTCGTGCGGCGAAGACGGCTTCCTTAGGTTTATAGTTTTTTTCGAGAATGTCATCGCCTTGCATCCACTGAGGAACAGATTCACCCGCTAAGGCCAAAGAAGTCGCTGCGAAGTCAATGTGTTCCACCAGGTCATCGCGAACCACTCCTCGATCAATTCCAGGTCCACTAATGATCAAAGGGGTTCGAATACCTTCATCGTAAACGAACTGTTTTCCCCGTGCATGACTGATGCCGTTATCGGCAAATAGAATGATAACCGTTTCGTCGAGAATTCCTTCAGCTTCCAATTGATTGAGAACCTCTCCAACCAGTTGATCCGTGTAACGAATCGTGTCCATGTATTGAGCCCAGTCGTCGAGGATGAGAGGATCTTGAGGATAGTAAGGCGGAAGTGTAATCTTTTGCGGATCTGTCGACGATCCTAGATACTTTTCAATTTCTTCTGTTCTCCACGTAGTACGGTGACGATTCTTCCCACCCCAGAGTTGAAGTTGTGCAAAAAATGGCTGATCACTTTTCCGACCTCGATAGTAAGGCGCGTCATACATCGCTTCATCCCATTCAAAGTTGTAATCGTTTTTGCCTAATCCTTCTCCTTTCTTGGGATAGTCTCCGTTCGAAGTGAAATACCCAGCTTCCTGAAACAACTCAGGAGTTGGAACCACATTCCCTGGGAGGTAAATTTTTCGCTCTCCTCGACCACTCAAATGATTGTGAGCACCAATTGTCGTTTGATACATACCCGTTATCATGGAAGAGCGGGCTGTTGAACATACGGGAGAAGTTAAAAATGCATTGGTAAATCGAATACCGTTTCTGGCTAGGCGATCGATGTTTGGAGTTTCAATTAACTCCTCCCCATAACAGGAAAACTCAAGACCCATGTCGTCGATCACAAGCCAAAGGATGTTGGGACGCTCGACAGCATGGATAGTGGAGCCAACACCAGCAACAAGGTAGATTAAGATTATTAGTTTCGATTTAGGCATAACAGATAATTGTATTTAGTGTAGAATATCGGAAATAACAGCGGCAGAGCGCGGACGCTCTTGACCTACCAAAACTCCGCGGTGATGGATAGGCCCCAAGGTAGAACAGGCTTCCAGCCTGTTTTTAACAGGCAAGATGCCCGTGCTACATTTTCTAGAAGCGGAACCTACCAATTGAATGGAAAACTCGGTCATTTCATTTTGATGTCAGTTATTTAAAGCGATATTCTCCACTACCCACTTCGTGCGGAAAACCTCCACGCTGTCGTATGATTCTAGAAGCTCATCCATTTCGGTTTCGTTTAGAATAAGCGCCAAGGTTGCCAAACCATCCGCTAAAGCACAACTCGTTGCCACGACCGTGGCAGCTGCGATTTCTGTCGGTACAGGTTGGCCGGTCTTCGGATTTAAGATATGCGAATAACGTTTACCCTCGTAAAAGAACGTGCGTTGAGAATGTCCACTGGTTGCCAGCGAATGATTATGTAGTTCAATCGATTGCTTTGAACGGACGTTTCGACCGCTTTGGAGCGGTTGATTGATCCCCACTCTCCAGGGTGTATGATCTAGGTCCAATCCTTGAGCTCTCACCTCTCCACCAATATTGATCAGAAAGTTTTCAACGCCTTCATCCATCAAACGTTCTGCAAGCAGATCTACAGCGAATCCTTTGGCGACGGCTGAGAAATTTACCTGAAGACCACCCACCGTTTTCAATAGCGTTCGATTCACAGGATCCAACTGCAGCTTTTGAATTCCGACCAGGTCTAGTTGTTCTGCAATAACCTCCGAATCAGGAATCGCACGCTTCTTGTCCGTGCCAAATCCCCACAGCTCTATGAGGGGCGAAATTGTAGGATCCAACATTCCATCAGAGCTCTTCGCCAAATCGATGCATAAGGAGATGACCTCAAAAGCAAGATTAGGCACGGGCACTGATTCACCAGCCGGTGCACTATTAAACTGATTCACCCAACTATCTAGCCGCCAATTCGAAAGCTCGGATTCAAAGTCATCCAGCAGTTTGTCAAAACCCGTAGTTAGCTTTTGGGTACTGATACCACGATCGCTCCAGAAACGAACCGTATAAAAGGTCCCCATGGTATCACCCTTGATATACACATCCTGTGGTCGCGACGTGCAGGACGCGACTAAGAGAGCTAGTCCAAGGCCAGCCAATACTTTAAAGCCGTTCGATCCGAACCAGGATTTTCTCGATGAGTTCACGTGCTGAAGTTAGTTGACTGGAGTCGTAGTAAATATCGCCACTTTGTTGACTGCTGCTTCCACCATGCCCAACAAACTCCATAAGGTAGTATTTCTTGGGTTCGTTGGGATCGATGTAGGCACTGTAAAAGATGGAAGGTTGTCCCACTCCAGGAAAAGTATAGCCATCGGCAGTCTCCTCCTGATCAGCGTGATAAAACTCGTTTGAATCGTTGGGAACGTTTACTTCCACTGAGAGGTAAAATCCCTCGGGATCTTCATCGATGTAACGTTCAACAGAAAAGCTATGCTCGGGTGTAGCCCCAGAATAGGTATCGATATCTCCATCTGGCTCAACGCCAGAGGCCAAGGTGAATTGGTGGCGCCAGATGGGAAGGATATCGACACGCCGCCGTTCGTTGCCTTCCCACTCTACCGTTTCAGAAAAGGCACTCTCCTCCGACACAAAGAATGTTTCTATGAGAGAACCCACGGAAGTTTCAGCCCAAACGCCTATTTGGGGGCGAGCTCCGGTAAATGGTGTAGGAAACTCCGCTACGGGGTCGAAGGCATCCCCCCATTCGATTTCTACAATTATGGATGCTTCAGTGGAGGTCTGACGCTTAAGCTGTGTTTCCCTATCGATCGAACGAGCTACCGATCCTTCTTCTGGTCGGAAAATGATCGATCGATTTTTCACTTCATGCCCGAGCCCTAAAAGTTGAGGTACAGGCCACCAACTTAGAAAAGAAGCCGACAACAAATACGCACAGGTAATAAGCGGAAGCAGCAACAGTCGGAGAGACTTCGAGCCACCGCCTTTTCGTCCCTGGCGAATCATTCGTGGGAAATAAGTTAATCTCGAAGTCAAATGCAGAGCCACAAGCACTAGCACGAAGGAACCAAACACGATATGGATTCGGGTGGTAATCAGGCTAAACGGCTGGAAGAAGCGAAGCAGCGCGCTAACAACCAGGATACTGAAAGAAAATAAAAGAGCAAAGTTAACATAGTGCTTCATGCAATTACGTCATACACAATCCGCTTTTATAGTATCTAATCAATTAATAACTACGCATTTTTGACCTCAGAGGGCTCAGGCAACTTCTCACTAGCACGATCAAACAAGGGTTTTAAATTCTCATCGTAACCACAAAGGTTGCGGAGCTCTTTTATATGCTTTTTTCCCACTTGTCTCGGATCTGTATTGTGCTTTATGCAAAGTGCAACTCCAAAGCCTGTGGCCACACCCATTTGTCCACAAGTATTCATCACCCGAGGTCCGCCCAGTCCCACATGTGTGCAGCTAAAACAGCGACCAGCGATGTGGAGATTAGGCACGTCCTTCGCATAGAGAGAACGATAGGGAATGTAGTAATAAGTGTGTTTGATTTTTTGGAAAATTGCCTCCGAGAGAAAGTCAACGGGTCGTCCCAACAATTTCTCCTGATAATGGACGTCTATCTTACGCTTTTCGGTGACCACGGTATCATGAAATTCAATAGAATCACGCGCGTCTAATCCGGTATAGATATGATCGCCCATAATCCTACGAGACTCGCGCTTCCCAACCAGAAATGAGATCCAGTCCAACTCCAAATTGGCGTTCTCCCGCCTTTTGTGGGCATTGGCGTAGGAACCATAGATTGCACGAAACATGTGGTCGCGGATCGTTTCGGCATCATGTATCTGGTGAAGGTCATTGTGTGAAAATTCCCACTGCCATTCACCTTCGGTAGCAATGTGGTTTTTAGCCACGGGTTTTGCCCAAGGTACCGAAGGAAACTTCACACGCTTATCCGTTTTTTGAGTATACCACATTACACTGGAACCCATCACACGGTTATCAGGTTCTTCAGGTGACCAAAGCTCGCCATGTTCTTCCCACACCTCGCCAAATTCGTTTTTGGATTCGCGGCCGTAACGGTATTCACATCCCGCCATATAGGCGAGCCATCCATCGCCGGAGGAGTCGAGGAACTGAGTACCCGTTATTCGTTTCAAGGTGCCATTCGCTACTTCCACCATTTTTACGGCATGTATGCGCCCATCCTGCTTTTCAACCTCGGTCATCGTATGGCTGAGAAAGACATCCACGTTTTTCAGGGCCATCATATTTCCCATACGCTTCTTGTCCGCTACCAGTGCAAGTGGGTCTGAATTGGGGTACCATGGCGTATCAATCAGATCGAGAATATCTCCAGCACGGCCATGGATGCCCTCGGTATGCACACGAATCTCACCACTGGCATTTCCTCCAAGTACGGGACGGTTATGAATCAAAGCTACCTTGATGCCCTGGGAGTCAGCAGCGATTGCCGCCGCACAACCCGTAATTCCACCACCGATTATCACCAAATCATAATGCCCCTGGTCTACTGCTGTAAATGGCAACCCCACTTTTTCGCGACGCCATTTAGGCAGTACTTCCTGGTCGATCGGTGGAACGTCATCGGCATCTTTACTAAAGTATATGGCCGAGCAACGGCCTTCAAATCCCGTCAAATCCTTAAGAGCAACAGAGGTTGAAAGCTTCCCTGCGCTGACGTCAATAGAACCGCCAGATTGCCAAGTCCAATCAGCTTTCGTTCCGAAGGTTTCAGACAGCGGTTTTCCATCGACCATGACCTGAAATTTGCCGGGTGAATCCCATTCACCGGGACACCAGTCCTTTGTGAGCGCCCAGACGTGATATTTACCAGCTGAAGGAAATTTTATTTTTCCGACCGCATTTTTGACCGGATTCCCTAAACCGTGAGCAAGCAGGTAACTAAATCCCAGGTGAAGCTCAAATTGGTTGTCCAGCATCCAACCTCCGAGGTTCTTAAAGTGGGCGGTCTCGACGAGGACGGATTTCTTATCACCGGATTTTGCGGTTTTTCCCCAAAGGGGATGCGACGATAGAAGAGCGACTGATGCCAGGCTCATTCTGCTTATAAATTCTCTGCGATGTAAGTTCATGATTCTAGTAATCTTTGCTAGGGTAGGCTATTGAATCCTCAATTGGTTCAATTACAAAGAGTTTTACCATTACTTGGGACATTAGACAGATTCTTAACTTTCTAAGCGCTTTCGAATTCTATTACGGTCAACCGTTGACCCTTACTTAAGCCACTTTAACGGGATCTAACGCCGCTTTATCGACACGCCGAAAAGAGAAAAAATAAAGCAACCTCAAAACGAACAAACTGCCCCGTTCTCCATTTAAAAGTGTTCGGATCGAGGGTATCGGATTGATGCTTTGTTCAATCTTAGCTGCCGTAAAGCCCAGTTAAGGTACCAGTGCTGCTGGCGAAGCGGTTGAGTCGCCGCGAAACCGATCGGCCCTGTTTCATGGCCATCGTTTCTTGCTCCTCGATTATTCTGCCCGCAAGTTCAGCCACAGCCACTACGCGTTCCTCCTGGCTCAATTTGCTTTTCTTTTTCGGCGGCATTTCGCCCGAGGCAAGACGATCATGAACCTTCACCCAAATATCGGTTGTGTGGGAATCCTTGAGATTCCACTTCAACGAAAAGAGATCCAAATCTCCTTTCATCTCCACATCGTCATGGCATTTCAGGCAGTGATTCTCGAGAAGCGCATCCAATGTTTTCGGCAAGCGTGCTCCACCACTAAAGGGCGCTGCCAGGAACAAGCACAACGCGACGATTCCAGAAAACCGCACCTGCGGGGATCTATGGAGTGGAGACGACAACATACGTATTCGATAGGGTAGGTTCTCTATTTAGCGATTCAAGGGCATATTCGTAAGACCTTCATGGAAGGCAATATCCTATTTTCCTGATGTGAGATGGAAAATCATTTTTAGTAGTTTAAAAAGTATCTTTGCGTTTCCTTAGATATGGATAATAAACGTATGCCATTTATCTGCCCACCAGATCGTGAACCCAACTCCTTAACTTCTCTCTGCTAGGAGTGTCGCGCAGGATCCAATCGCCATAGTGGTTGACCCAGGGAAAGGCATCGAAGGTGACCTTGGCTGTCGGATGATTTTGCAGAATGTGCGAACGTATTCCCTCCTGATCCAGTATGGATTCAATATTCAGGTGACGTTTCACTTCAGCGAGGGTTGCGAAGTTTCCTTCTTGAACCAAAGAGAGCAGTTTCTGGTCCTTGTGGTTTTCCGTAAGATGGTATTCACCACACACGTATTGAGGTGTGTTGCCCAGTCGAAGGAGTCGTTCAACACGGCGCACCTGTTCCGCTTCCGTCTGTCCCCAACGACGGTTGTCATAGTGACTTACCGGAACCATTCCCAGCCATAGCTTCGCAATCTTGTCGTTGCGCAAGCCAATGTAGTTGCAAGCAATAGCGCCTCGTGAATGCCCGGTCAGGATGACGGCGTTTGGATCTCCTCCCCAGTTTTCACAAATCGATTCAACGGCTTTTACGGCGTAGCTTGCTGTCCTGTCCGGATCTCCCCACCACCAATCCATATCAGTTATTCCATCCTCGCTCACGAAAGGTAGGGTGA
>Ga0114999_10003718_pt1 | contig 18929 bp, 17 predicted proteins | sample ArcticOcean_MG_C_3_FD_89820 | JGI IMG/M metagenome (GOLD analysis project Ga0114999, IMG submission 89820) | Marine microbial communities from western Arctic Ocean - ArcticOcean_MG_CB8_126 | ecosystem: Environmental > Aquatic > Marine > Oceanic | place: Arctic Ocean: Canada Basin | collected...
AGCCAGCCAAATGACAGCATAACCACTTCCTCCCATCCCACACATCCATGGCTCAACTACGTTCAAAGCAAACGCACATGCCACAGCAGCATCAATTGCATTACCTCCTTTGGCCATTGCATCAGCTCCTGCAGCTGCAGCCATCCAGTTTTGCGCAGCAACAACACCACGCTCAGATGAGACTGCATTTTTTCCCACATGCCACTGTTCAACATTTCGGTTCACACTATCTCCAGTCTAAATTTAAAATATTTTCCTAAGAATTTTTCAATAATCGATCCTTTTAAGAAAGAGTATTATTTTTACTAAAGTATTCTCAACAACAATATATTTAATCCAGTATCCATATAGTAGGAAAATGCCTGTCTTCAGAATTGATAAAATCAAAAATCTCCAATCTGAGAATTGTTATGGCTTACGCCTCAAATCAAAAGCTAACTTTCTATGTGCTGGCCAAATCGCGGAGCAATATTTTTAGCTAAAACCCGCATTGACGAAACCCACAATTTTGGATTCTTCGATATATCATGTGCTGTAACATTTAAATATCCAAAAGGCCCCACAATTTCATAAAATTCTATAAGCTTATCAAGAACTTGATCAGGTGTTCCTATAGTAACCTGTTCCTTTGCAATCAACAAAGCTTCAGAACGCTCACTTGCTGAATTAAAATCTCTACCTATCTCTCCCTTTGCCATCTTAAGATGTAAATTGAGATAAAAATAGTAATCGGTAAAAACACCCTCCCTATCGTTGATAATGTCGTTTGCTTGCCCTTCTGATTCAGTGACAAGGATGGAACGCCCAACTCGCCAAATATCAGAGTTTGCCACAATACCATATTTTTCTGCCTCCTCAGCATAGGTGGGCCAATGTGTCGCAATAGTTTCTGCTGGAATAAAATTACCTGAGATAGGGATCCAGCCCCTGCTACCAGCTAACCGTGCTAAACCAGAATGAGGGCTTCTTAGAGATACAGCAATAGGAGGATGAGGCTGCTGAAAAGGCCTTATAACTTGACCTATACCTACCTCGGGAATAATAAAATCTTTAACCTTAAACGGCCAAAACTCCCCCTCATTCCTTACTGTTGTATTCTCATTCCAAAGCCCAATAATCGCTTCAATTGATTCCATCATTGAGCGTCCACGCGCTGCATGGTCTAAATTATCAAAAACTTCCCAATCACTTGCTAAGCCACCTGAACCAATACCAAATAAAACTCTTCCATGAGAAAGCTGATCAAGCAATGCCACATGCCCAGCAACTATAATAGGATGCTGTTGAGGCAAACATACAACTCCTGTTCCAAACTTTATCTTTGGAGCCACATCAATTAATGACGCATTGAAAATCAAAGGAGACGTAACTGGCTCACCTGTTGACGTAAAGTGTTCTCCCATCCAAGCTTCTTCAAAACCAAGCTTGTCTGCTAAAATGACTAACTCTCTATCCTCAGACAATGCTTGAGCCAAATTACGATTTGGCGGGTGTATCGGCATCGAGAAAAGTCCAAGCTTGAGCATGTTAAATTCTGCCAAAATTACATTAACGTACTTTTACCTTCAGTTTATACCACTGAAGTTATTAAAGAGAACGTATTTAGTCGCTTGTTGCTCAAATCAAACACTCTATCAATGTAAACAACCTTTAGTCCCCATTATATCAAATTTTTTCAATTGGTATGTAAGCGACCATCTCCCCTAGACCAACCTACCCTTAATTTAGTACCTGCAATTACTTCTTTAAAGCCAATATTATTGGAAATATCTCTAATTACAACTTCTCCTCCATTAGCTAACGATAAGATTCCTGAAGAAATCAAACCTAAATAAACTGTCTGCCTATAGACTGCACCTAGCTCTTCAATTGGAGGCTCTAAGGCCCGTGAATTGTCAAGAATTTTTATTAGTTCTGATCGAATCGAAATTGACACCCTATCCCCAACCAAAACATCTTTGTCACGGCGAAAGACAGAAACTATTCCATAGCCAAGATCTACCTGAACATCCTCACCATTGATAGACTTTACTTCCCCATCAAAGATATTATTCTCCCCAATAAACTCAGCCGTAAAACGCCGACCTGGACTTTCATAAAGATCAATTGTTGAACCTGACTCAACCAATCGGCCATCAGAAATTATAGCTAAATTATCCGCAACAGTCATCGCTTCTTCTTGATTATGCGTTACATGAACAAACGTTATTCCTACTTTTTCCTGAAGGCGCTTCAATTCAATGCACATTTCCTTTCGAAGTCTTGCATCTAACGCAGCAAGCGGCTCATCCAAAAGTAAGATTTTAGTTTCTAAAACTAACGACCTAGCAAGTTGGACTCGTTGTTGTTGGCCGCCAGAGAGCTCATGGGGCATTCTATCGCCTAGCCCTTGTAATCCAGTTATCTTTAGCATGCTCTGTACTCTATCTAAAATTTCATCTTCAGGTCTTTTTCTTAAACGCAATCCATAACTTACATTTTTGGTAACAGTCATATGGGGAAACAATGCGAAACTCTGGAAAACCATTGATGTAGGGCGTAAATTAGGAGGAAGATTTGTGACATCTTTTCCATGGAGGAAAACATTCCCTAAAGTTGGTCGAATAAACCCACCAACTAAACGCAACAAGGTGGTCTTCCCTCCACCACTCGGCCCTAGCAGAACGAAATATTCACCAGCCTTTATTTTCATATCTAGTGCGTTTAGAGCAAACACACTGCCATAAGCTTTTGATAGCGAACGAACTTCAACTGCTATCTCTCCTTCACTACTCATATAAACTCGATCCTTCATCTACAAAAATGAACTATTAACGTGCCATAATAGGTTCAGCTTTAGCTTTCAGTTCGCGCTCCAGGCGTTCTCTGCGAACTAGAGTAAAAAGAATTATCGTACCTATTACTATAATAGCTATATAACTTACTAAGCTACTCATCGCATAAGATTGCTCTGACATTCCCTCATTTAACATTTGTGACACCAGTACTGTTGAAAAAGTATCAAAACCACCTTTAAGTAAGCTTGTTCTTGTATATTCATTAAAAGTTAAGATTACAGCAAAAGCACAAGAACTAAAAACACCCGTTCTAATTTGTGGAAACTCTATATCTTTAAAGGCTTGCCATGCAGTTGCTCCACAACTTCGAGCCGCCTCTGTTTGTTGCTCACGGTAACGCCCCATAGTAATTAAAATTACAATAAAAACATAAGGTAGAGTATAAATTATTAACCCTATGATTGCGCTCATATATCCCAAATCAAACCAAGTATCGAACCAACTCACCCCAATCAACTTTCCCAAGGCATTAAAAGCGATATTAAGATTTTTAAAGAAAACAAGAAGGGCCGACCCTAATATATCGGAAGGAACAAATAAGGGAGACAACATTAAAGAAACAACAACCATTGGATGGCTTGTAGTTTTGTACAATTTAGCAGAAATAATTCCCATAGGAAGAACTATAATGGTTGTTAGAAATGACAAAAATAAAGTGTCTCTCAATGCATCTAGCATAAGTAAGTCAGAGAAAATAAGACCATACCATTCCAGCGTAAACTCATAATCTCGTGCACCAAAACCATTTTCATTAAAAGAAATGTACATAACATAAAAAACAGGAAGCATAAGAGTAACGACTACTAATAGTGTGTACAGCCACTTTAGCCGATAACTCCAAATACTGCTGTAATCATCTTCCATAATTTTTAACTAATGGGTGTCAAAATACGAGTAAGATTAAATAATCGATGTCCCAAATACAAAAAACTTAATAATGTTGTCATCATTATTGCGCTGACAGCCATTGCAAGAGGGAAATCACGCGCACTGATTGCTTGTGTCGCTATAAGGCCTGCATTTACTGCACCAGGACCACCAAGAATGTTTGGCAATAAAGCTATTCCTAATCCATTTACAAAAATAAATAAGCTACCTGCAAAAATTCCTGGGGCAGCTAATGGCAAAATTATATCGACAAAGATGCTAATAGGTCCAGCACCAAGATCCTCACAGATTTCAAAAACATATTTAGGAATTGCCTCCATTGCTAAAAACCCTGAAAAGACTATAAATGGCAAAAATGACATTACTTCGCCAATAATGACCCCCGTTGGAGTAAACAAAATTGCTGTGATAGGTTCAGTAATGACTCCCATCTTAAGAAGTACGCCATTCACCAAACCGTTTCTCTGGAGAAAAGGACGCAAAGCAAAAATTCGAATAATTTCAGAAACTGCAAAAGGCAAAATAAACAATAGTATAACTCGGTGCTGAGCGACTTGGGGAATACGACGACGGACAAAAACGGCTACAGGGAACCCTATAACAAAAGCTATTAAAACTGAAATGCTAGAGTGCCCCATTGATGCCAGAAAATTTTCTACCCGCGCAGAATTAAAGAAATTCTCATATGAAAATAATGTTAATGCTGGCTTCATCCAAAACATTGTTCGTTCAAAAACACTCCAAACATAAGTTAATGCCAAAGGCAACGCAAAAAACCCCACCATAAAAATGATCGGCATAGCAAATAACACTCGTGAAAAAAAAGTTTTCATACCAACCTAATTCAACAGAAGTAAAGGAGTGAAATTGACCCAGTCCCTCACTTCATTCCAAAAACCGATATAACCCTCGATTTTTTTCTCCTCCTCCATAGGTCTAGGCTGCTTGAACCTTAGCCCACCAATCTTGATAATCACGCATATTTTTAGGAAATACATTTTGCCATGAATTCCCTTTAACGGCATTTCGAGCTGCTTTATTTTTGAGTCGAACCGCTATTTCTTGTTTAGCAGCGAGATCAAAATCTTTTGGATTTGCGCTAACGTATTCATTTACTCCTTCCATTTGAGGAGTAAACCCAAGCCCTTTCAACGTTCTTGCACCAAACCAAGTAGAAAGGTAAACATTCATCAACTTATAAAATGCCTCCTCCTGTCCTCGCGCCTTTCCTCCCTTGCTTAACATAAATACATTATTCCATACTTGATGACCTTCTTTCATAGTACCATAACGTATATCCTGCTTACTTTTACGAGCTGCAATTATTTGGATTGGCTCCCAACAGGATGATACGAGAACCTCTTCACTTGCCAATAGCCCTACGCCATTTTGAAATCCATCCCAAAAAGTTCTAAACTGTCCTTTTTTCTTAAGGGCAATCAAAAATTGGCAAACCCCCTTGACTTCCATCGCTGTCATATCTGATGGATTTACAATGTCCTGCTTTCCAGACTGCTTAAGATAGATTGCTGTATTTGTTAAAGTAGGACCAAAATCATTTTGCATTGCTGCACGTCCTTTGAATTGAGAGTCAAAAAGAGCCCCCCAACTATCGAGAGATTCTCCCACCTTATCATAATTATATGCGAGTGAATCTGCATTCGAAATATAAGGAATGGCTACAATCTTCCCATCGTGACTTATAGTATCGACTGCTGAGCCCCCCTCTCTATATCTTGGGACAATATTTTTCCAATTCGAGATACGTGATACATCCAAGGGTACAATGGCTCCTTGAGATGCTAAAGCATCTTCCATCCCACCTCCATTATCAGAGAGTGCGTCATAAAGCTTTGATCCATCACCGACAACCATCTTTTGTATCGCTTCATCAGCGCGAGCACTCTTAGCATTATAAGCGATCTTTACTCCCGCTTGCTTTGACATTGCGCTCCAATCTTTTGCGCCAACTTTAGCCACACCAATAGTCCATAATTTTAAAGGACCTTCCGCACCGACAGATCGAAAAGAAAATCCTCCCGCAGCCGTTAAGGCCAGAGCTCCTGACATACTTTTTAAGATTACACGCCTAGTAAATTCCTGTTGATTCATAATCTCTCCCTTTCAATATGACATTATTATTTTTTGTACATTCCGATAGAAAACTTAGGATTAAAATAAATTTTTTTTATTTTCTTTATATAAGCTTTTATTAATTCTTTTTACTCTAACACTTAAACAGTATTTTATCACAAGAACTTTTTTGGAAAATTAAATTATTTTAATAAACTAATATATTTTATACTCAAACTATTGCTTTAGGATTGATAAACCCCGTATCTAAAAACAGAAGCCCAAACAAAATATGTTTAAAAATAAAGACATCACCGACCAAGTGGTAGAGTTTCTCAGTGGAAAAATGTGTCCCTTAGAATGCCTTGAACGATACCTGAAGAAAATCATACTTTTTCAACCTAAACTTAATTGCTTTGTCCAGCTAGAAACCCAAGCTGCAACAAAAGCTGCGAGTTCTTCTAAGAAAAGATATCAACTTGGAAGCCCTCTCTCAGCAATCGACGGCATACCTATAGCCTTGAAGGATAATATTAATGTATGTGGAATGGAAACACGTAACGGTACTAAATCTTCATTTCCATTCACAAAAGATGCCGACATCACAAAAAGATTAAAGAATGCAGGTGCTATAATTTTAGGCAAATTAAATATGGACGAATGTGCTTTTGGCGCGACGACAAATAATCCAAATTTCGGGCCCACACAAAATCCTTGGAAAATTGGGTACACGGCTGGTGGGTCAAGTGGTGGAGTGGCTTCTGCTGTATCAGCTGGCCTTATTATGGCAGGAATTGGAACAGATACTTTGGGATCGGTTCGTTTGCCAGCGGCTTATTGCGGATTGGTCGGATTCAAGCCAACTCAGGGTTTGGTCAGCACAAAAGGCGTGATCCCATTAAGCTCTTCCCTCGACCATATTGGACCTTTATGTCTTAGTGTCCGCGACACAAAACTTCTTCTAAATGTTCTTACCAATGCCCGCTCCCAACCTTTTAGAAAACCTTCCCAAATTCTTCAAAACTTAAGTCATGTCAGTTTTGGAATACTAGCGCAAACTAATGATTCACAAGTAACCTCAGAAGTTGCAGCTGGCTTTGCAAGAGCAAAAAAAGATCTGATTAACAATGGTGCTAGAATTCAGGTTATTAAGAGACCAAATTTTAAATTAGAAAAGTTACGCCATCATGCATTGCTAATTCTTGAACTCGAGGGATCGAAGGTGCTTAGTCCTTATTTAAGGAATCAACCAAATTTATTTTCTGATGCTCTCAAAAAAGCTCTTGAATTTGGCGAAAATGCGCCAATAAAAAAAATTAAATCTGCTCAAAATACGCTAAACAAAACCAGAGAAATGATTGAAGTGATATTTAATGAAGTCGATATTTTAATTTCACCCACTGCCCCCCAAAATGCATTTTCTTTCGAAGAGCGCCCTCTATCTAATCAAGCACAATTCACGACTATCGCTAATGTTACTGGGTGTCCCGCGATTACTCTTCCTACCGGCCTAGATTTATCTGGAACTCCTTCAGCAATTCAATTAATAGGACCTCGTCATCAAGAGGAAAGTGTGCTAAAAATTGCCGCTTTCCTAGAAGCCCTATGGGGTAATTATCGTCCACCTATCGATCTTCCAGGCTAAATTATATTTCGTTTGCGTAAAGCATTTATTTTTTCAAAAAGTATATCCTGAATCTAATAAAATTTCATTGGTGTGCTCCCCACACTCGGGAGAAGCTATAGAAAAACTACTAGGCGTTCGATCTAACGTCATTGGCTGTTTCACAAATTCCATTTTCCCATGTCGTTTAGAAGTCAATGTATCGGTAACTCCTAAAAATTTTACTTGTGGATCCTGGAATGTTTGCTCCAAATTATTGATAGGACCACATGGAACGCCCATTGCATTAAATGTATCTATCCAAAACCCCACAGTATTTCTTTTTACTACCTCTTCAATTTTGTTATTAAGTTTATCTCTATTCTGGGATCGTAGTTCCTCCGTACAATAATCTTCATGATCAAAAAGCTCTTCACGGCCTATAGTTTGACAAAATCTTTTCCACATTATGGCTCCAGTGACTGAAATATTTATTTCCCCATCATTTGCTTCAAAAACACCGGTTGGAATACTTGTGGGATGATTGTTCCCAGCTTGCTCAGGAACCTCATCATTGACTAGCCAACGGGCTGATTGAAAATCAAGCATAAAAATTTGAGCTTGTAATAATGAAGTGTGAAGCCATTGACCTAATCCTGATTTCTCCCTCTCTAATAATGCAACTAATATTCCCTGCGCGGCAAACAACCCTGCAGTAAGGTCTGCGATAGGAATCCCTGTTCTAACTGGTCTTTGACCTGGCAATCCCGTTATTGACATCAACCCCCCCATTCCTTGAGCAATTTGGTCAAATCCTGGTCGATCCTTGTATGGGCCTTCTTGACCAAACCCAGAAATACTTGCAAAGATAATCCGAGGGTTATCAATCTTAAGTTTTTCATAATTGATCCCAAGCCTATGTTTAACTCCTGGTCGAAAATTTTCGACTACAACATCTGCTGTACGGGATAATTCTAGAAAGATCTTCAATCCATCTGGCTCTTTGAGGTTTATAGAAATCGATCTTTTATTCCTATGAAGATTTTGAAAGTCAGACCCTTCTCTATCCCCTCTCATTTGATTGACGGAAGCCATAACCTCAGGCATTTCAATTTTTATAACATCTGCCCCCCAATCTGCAAGTTGACGAACACAGGTGGGACCTGAACGGACTCGAGTTAAATCCAATATTTTATAATGACTTAAGGCACTTGAGGCTGGGGAATGGGGCATTTTAACTCCTTTTAAAAAAAAATTTTGTGGGATAATTACTTGCTCCATTACTTTAATCAAACCCCTCCATCTATAAATACCCCTAAAGTAAATTATTGCATGTTTGGAGAAAGAAAGTTTATACATTGTAATTTAATTCATTTAATGGGGGCCTACTATGGCACACTGTATCGCAAATGATGGAGTAAAATTATATTTTGAAGAGACTGGCGCAGGGACACCTATAATTTTTGTCCATGAATTTGCTGGTGATTATAGAAGTTGGGAACCACAAGTTAGATATTTTTCTCGCAATTATAAATGTATCACTTTCAATGCTAGAGGCTATCCACCATCGGAGGTTCCAGATGATCCGGAAATGTATAGCCAAGACTTAGCGTGCGATGATATTAAGAGCATCCTTGATCATCTCAAAATTGAGATGGCACATGTTGTAGGATTATCAATGGGTGGCTTTGCTGCTCTTCATTTTGGAATTCATTATCCAGATAAAGTATTTTCCCAAGTAATTGCGGGCTGCGGCTATGGCGCTAGTGAGGATAGCAAGATTCAATTTAAGCAAGAAACGACTGAAGCTGCAGAACGGATGGAATTGGAAACCATGTCTAATTTTGGAAAAACTTATGGATTAGGACCAACACGTGTACAATTTCAAAACAAAGACCCAAGAGGGTGGAGGGAATTTGAAACACAATTAAGAAGCCACTCTAGTCAAGGATCCGCCCATACTATGAGGGGAGTTCAACGGCGAAGACCCTCACTATTTGATTTGCAAAAAGAGCTTGAAAAAATAACCATTCCAACATTAATTTTAAATGGTGACGAAGATGACCCGTGCCTTGACGTCGGCTTGCACCTAAAACGTTCGATTCCTTCTTCAGCGTTAGCATTGATGCCTAGAACTGGTCACACTTGCAATCTAGAGGAACCTGCACTTTTTAATCAATTTTGCGAAACTTTTATCACACAAGTTGAATGTGGTAGATGGGAGTTACGTGATCCCCGATCTTTAACAAAGGGAATTATTTCAAATAAATAACAAAAAATTTCTTTTTCTTCGTAACAGGATAAAACTTGATTGTTTATGCATTTAAGGATTGATCTTGGTCACAAATGCTACAAAATGAACAGTTGGACACACCAAAACTAGTTAATTTAATGAAAATAATCCTTATTTTCAGCACTGAGTACTTGCGTGCTTCCAACAACTAGATCTAACCTCCAGCCTGCCTTATTTGATGACTGAATTAACATATGACAAAGTGCATGGAGAAGCTTTTTATTTAGCGTAAATTCAACGCCTGTATCGTTATCTAATTTAAAATTAACCTGGGTGAGGTTGTTTTTTAAACTCCTTACTCTTCCCCCAACAACTAACACCCCCCCCGTATCAAGAAGCTCTTCACGTTCTACATTCCGACTTGGCTTATAGAGATTTTTACTTCCCTCTTCTTTTTTTTCTTGCGTAGAGATATTAGCCATTGGTGTAACATTAACATTGTCAGTGGAATGTTTCTTCGTAAAATCACTCGATTGCACCAACTCTTGATGTTCCATTGCCATTATTGCTTCTTTAATCTTAGGTTGAAGCTCTTTACCCTTAGATAAATTTCCTTCTAAAGTCTTCTTTAGAGGCTCCCAAACACTTCTTACAAACCGCCGGGTAAGCCACAACCGATATTCGGTATTTTCTAACGTCCCAATACGCAACAATATTCTATCATGCTTAGGTGAATAGCTCATTGTTAATTGATGTAATTTACTAGACATAATTTGCACGGTATCAAACGTTATAAATATTGCACTAAAAACTTAAGAAGATGGCGCCGATTATATTAAACCTATTTATAACCTTATATAACGTTAACGTTCTATATAAACCAGTATACAAAATATTCTAAAAAAGTATTCTTAAATTTTTTAAATGCATTTCCAATTAACTAACTTCAGACAGTTATTAAAAACACCTGACTTCACATTTTTAGAATGGGGTATAAATAAATTCCTTTAAAATAGAATAGCTTTATCCAAGAAATGGTATTCGATTATTTCCCATGTAGATTCCCATTTTAAAAATCCTAGTTTTGTTTTTAACAAAAAATAGTCATATAAATATGAATTATGCTTTTATTACCGAATTCATAATACAATCACAAAACTAATTGATATAATGACACAGCGTCCAAATTATTAATCTATTACATATCTGGAGGGTAATGGTGCCCAGGGGTGGATTTGAACCACCGACACGAGGATTTTCAGTCCACTGCTCTACCAACTGAGCTACCTGGGCCTCGTTTAAAAAATCTTATCATAGACTAATTTTTAAACGATTCTTGCGATGGAGCTTATAGAAGATATGTGCACCTCTGTCTAGTATCACTTGCCTTATAATTAAAAGAATAGAGGAGTTAACACTTTCATTCACTCACATCCATATATTTCAAGGCATCATTTATAATCATCGTTTGAATTTTCATGCTCATACGCAGGTATACTATAAGTTCCATCCAACCAATTGCTAAGATCTAACTCACTGCAGCGTTTCGAACAAAATGGGTTAAACTTTAAGTTTGACTGATTGCAACACATTAAACACTTATTTATTTTAATTGGAACCACCTTATAGCACTCCATGCTATTTAAAGACCTCTCTACTTTGATGGCTTAATATAGAAACTATCTAGTCTGTTATTGGGCTCTTTCTTTAACTTCAATTTGATCCCCAAATTAATTTCAATCTCTTTAACAATTTCCGCGAGATCCCCCTCCAAAATATCTATTAGATCAGGCGCTGCAAAAATGGTAAAATTACTCTTAGAAGCAAGAGTGACTTCTTTCAAGACTCCTCTCAAAACTCCAAAACCAATTGTTTTTGCGGATTTCATAAAACCAAGCCCTTGCTCTGAAAAAATCTCGCTCAATGAGGGGCCTTTTCTGCGTCGAGTCATTTCCAATAAACCTAACTTTGTAAACCCAACGACATGAGGACGAATAGGGTCATCCGCTAAAAAAGCTTTAAGGGACTGAAAAACTTTTCCTTGGTTTTCACGTTTGCGCATTGTAACAAAATCAATAACTAGCAGCCCACTAAGATTTCTAATTTGAATTTGGTTAGCAATTTCTTCAGCTGCTTCCTGATTAGTCAGCAACGTATTTTGCTCTCTTCCACCATTAGTATTGGAACCTGTATTTACATCAATAGCTGTTAATGCTGGTGTTTCACTTATTATAATATTTCCACCTGACTTAAGTGGAACAACAGGACTCAAAACAGCATCAATTAGCTCCTCTATTCCCTGTGAGTCAAACAAAGCTTCTTTCTCGTCATAAAAACTAATAAGATCAACTAAATCCTCCATACCATCCGCAGCAAAATCACACAATTTCTTATAAAGATTTTTATCATCAACTTGAACCGATTCTAAATTAATTCCTCCAAACTCTCTTAAAATTGAAAAAGGCGCTTCCAGCTCTCTGAGCAAACAGGCAGGAGCAGCCGCTTTTTTTTGTGCTTCCTCAAGATCGATAGATCGCTTAATCATAACCTTTACTTCATTTTCTAAATCCTCAGCTTCAGCTTCTTGAGCAGCTACTCGCACAACAAAGGCCCCTTTAACTCCTTCAGGAACGGCTTTTTCGATAAGATGGGAAAGCCGTTTTCGCTCAGATTCATCACTAATGCGACGAGACAGAGTAACACCCGACTGCCCTGGAGCAAAAACTAAATCCCGGCCAGTTAGTGTAACTCTTGCTGTTAGTTTTGCCCCTTTATTTTCTTCAGGATCCCGGAGCACTTGAACAAGAATCTGATCGCCTTCACTAACGTGATCTGCAATCTTATCACGGTGATTTCTTTCCTTACTTTGCCCTCCTAAAGGACGAAGGTCTGCTAAAGATAAAAACCCCGCTCGCTCAAGGCCACACTCTACGAAGGCCGCCTGCAATCCATCTAATACCGCAGAAACTCGCCCTAAATAAATATTACCAACCACGCTCTCGTCACCTTGGCGAAAAACAACAAGCCCTGATAATCGTCCCTTTTCCATCAAAGCTATTCGTGTCTCTCCCGGTGAAACATTCATTAAAATTTGTTCAGCCGCCATTTTCAAACTTCCCTTCTAAGTATCCATTCCCCTTTAAAAGCGACATAGTTTCATATAAACTGAGTCCCATAACATTCGAAAAAGATCCATTAATTCGTTTTATAAACATTTGAGCACTTCCTTGAATTGCATATGCCCCTGCTTTCCCATACCATTCTTCTGATTTAATATAATTCTTAATTTCATCTTTAGACAATCGCTTAAATTCAACAATTGTTATAACTAATCGAGAGATCATCTTTCTATTTGGCAAAACCAATGCAATTCCCCCAAAAACCTTATGTCTTTTTCCACTAAGTAACTCAAGGTTCCTTATTGCCTGATTTTCATTCATGGCTTTTGGAACTTCTTTTCGACCACACGCCACCAATGTATCAGCTCCAAGCACAAAGTTGCCAATAAAATTGTGAGCGACCTTCGACGCCTTTTGTTGTGCCAGTCTAATTGCTTGTTTACTTGGAATTTCTTTTACCTCAGGTGATTCATCGATTTTTGAAGGAATAACATCATCTGGAAATACTCCAATTTGAGACAACAACTGCCTTCGACAAGCAGAAGCTGACGCTAAAATCAACCGACCTTTCATTGATTTGTTCCAAATATAATTTACTTATAACGGAAAGTAATCCGACCCTTACTTAAGTCATACGGGGTCATTTCTACATTAACCTTATCACCAGCAAGAACACGAATACGATATTTTCTCATTTTGCCCGCAGTATGGGCCAAAATCTCATGTTCATTATCAAGCACAACACGAAACATTGCATTTGGCAATAATTCCATCACAGTTCCACTAAATTCTAGAAGCTCTTCTTTAGCCATATTTAACTTTCTATAATTATAATCAGCACATAAAAGCTTCAGGAACCCCTTAGGGTCAAGGCTTTTTCGAATATAAAACAAATTTTTATTAAGACTTAGGTATCAGATGCACGGCCCACAGGAAACCGTTTTTTTATCTTTTCCATTAATTCATCGCGAATCTCCCGATAGGCATTAAGATGATCTTCTCTTGTCTCTGCAATTAAAATACTTGGATCAAGCGTATTCCAAAATTCAATTTCCACTGCCATGGTCCTAGTCAACTCGACCGCACGGTGCTGAGCCTCAGGAGATAATGATATTACTAGATCATAAAAACTATCTTCTAAATCATCAAATCTTTTCCCTTTATGACTTGAAAGATCAATTCCAATTTCATCCATAACAGAAACTGCGAAGCCATTAATATCGGATGAATGAACTCCAACTGAATCAACATATATATGATGGCCATGCAAAAATTTTAAAATTGATTCTGCAATTGGTGAGCGAATCGAATTCATAGTGCAAGCAAATAAAACGGAAGATGGAAGCCCTTGCATTCAACCTCACCCACGAATGTGTAGAACACAAATAAGAGTAAATAATCTGCGAGCGGTTAATCTATCAGTCAGGACCCACCCAGACATTCTATCCTGAAGAATCTCTGCTCCTTCATCGTGAATACCCCTCCGACCCATATCAATAGTTTCAATTTGAGAAGGGGTTCTAAATTTTATTGCCTCAAAATAACTTTCGCATATTAAAAAATAGTCCTTCACTACTCGACGCAAGGAACTAGAGTGCAAAGAAAATTTGCAGGAATCTTTAGTTAGCGGATTCTGGACATTAAATATAAGACGCGATTCTGCAATTGAAAGGTGCAAATCATATGGCCCACCAAATCCACCCAACAACTCAAAATTATTTTCTTCCAATAAGTCAAAAATTGCAATGCGGCGTTCATGTTCAGCCTGCGGACTCCTGCAGATTGCAGACCTTTCATCGAAAAAAATATTTTGAATTTTTCCACCTTCAGACACATCCTCTCTCCCATGAGGTTGTATAGCTTAACGCGTTAATCGCCTTGAAACTGAGAGTGCGTGCGCTCCCAACCCTTCGGCCTCTGCGAGTTTGATAATTGAATCCCCAATAACATCCAAGCTATTACTATCACATTCAATCAAAGATGTTCTTTTCATAAAATCGAAGACCCCCAACCCGGATGAAAATCTAGCTGTTCGAGCCGTTGGCAGAACATGATTAGGCCCAGCCACATAATCACCAACTGCCTCTGGGGTATGCCGACCTAAGAAAATAGCACCTGCATTTTTTACCCTAATTGAAAATTCACTCGGATTCTCAACTGCTAACTCAAGGTGCTCGGGAGCAATTGCATCAATTAAAGGTAGAGCGTCACTTAAATTGGTAACAATAATAATCGCACCAAAATCATTCCAACTTGCACTAGCTATTTTTTTTCTTGGTAATGTTAAAAGACATTTATCAATTTCACTTAATACTTCATTAGCAAACATCTCATCATCTGTTATTAAAATAGCCTGAGCAGAGGGGTCATGTTCAGCTTGAGACATTAAATCTATCGCAATCCAAGTTGGATTATTATTTCGATCTGCAACGACAAGAATCTCAGATGGACCTGCTATATTATCTATTCCAACTTGCCCAAAAACCTGCCGTTTTGCTTCAGCAACGTATTTATTTCCTGGGCCTGCAATTTTACTAACTGACTTAATTGACTTTGTTCCATACGCCATTGCTGCTATTGCCTGAGCTCCTCCAACGCGATAAATCTCACTCATTCCACAAATCTTAGCAGCAGCTAAAACTAACTCACTCCTTATTCCATCCTTTAAAGGACTACATATTACTATACGCTCAGCACCCGCAACCAACGCTGGGATCACATTCATTAACAAAGAGGATGGATAAGACGCCAGCCCACTTGGAACATAAAGCCCAACCTCCCTTATGGGAGTCCATCTATACCCAAGAGACACCCCAGCAGAATCTACATATTTCAAATCATTTGGAACCTGATGTTCGTGGAAACTCTTTATTCGATCATATGCAAAAATCAAAGCATCAATAAAGGATGGATCACATTGAGAATATGCGGCTTCAATCTCATCTTGGGAAACCAGCAAATTACAGGTGTTCAAATCAATTCCATCAAAACGGTACGTATAGTCAATTAACGCTTTATCACCCTCAGAACGAACATCGCCTATAATCCCCGCAACAGCAGCGTTGATATTGTAATCTACTTCCCGCGTTGTCTCGAGCAAACTTTGAAAATCGTCACCAAAGTTTATATCATTGTAATTAATCCTCAATGGCATCAACAGCACCTTTAAATTTTTCCACCCAACCACCAATTGAACTAGATTTTGTCTTCCAGGCTAATCGGTTCACAATAAACCGAGAGGTAACTTCACAAATTCGCTCGATTTCGACAAGCCCATTGGCCCTCAGAGTAGCCCCCGTTGAGACTAAATCAACGATCCGCTGGCACAAGCCTAGTTGTGGAGCAAGTTCTATGGCTCCACTTAACTTTATACACTCTGCATGAACACCCCTTTCTGAAAAGTATTTTTGTGTTAACTGAGGGTATTTTGTAGCAACATGAATTGAACTCCACTTAGCAGGATCATCACCACGAGAGGCTAACTCGGGCTCTGCCACTGAAATTCGACATTTCCCAATTCCAAGGTCTAGCGGAGCATAAAGCCCTGGATAATTAAATTCTAATAGTACATCATTTCCAACTACACCCATTTGAGCAGCTCCAAATGCAACAAAAGTTGCCACATCAAACGACCTTACTCGTATTATATCTAAATTAGGGAAATTTGTCACAAAGCGCAACTGGCGCACTTTTTCGTCATTAAAGGCAGGTTCAGGTTCGATCCCAGCCTGCTTGACTAGTGGCAAAACCTCACTAAGTATGCGCCCTTTTGGCAAAGCCAAGATTAACTTTTCGTTTTTCTGCACACAATGCGCCTTTCAATTTCGATACAACTCTATATCTTCTTAGAGATAAAAAAGAAAAATAAATTACTTTTATGTATAATTAACCTAGTAAACCGCCTCTTAACAATTACTTTTCTTATATTTCACTTTGAGTAAATTATTTTGCGTTCTACTCCATAAACTTTTACTTAACCTAACAAGGCAAAACAGTCACTCTTATTTGGTTAATTAAGTAAAACACCTCATAAAAAGTCTTTAAAGTTCCATAAAAAAGATTCCCGCCCTTTACTCTCTAGTGTGTTACAATGGAGTTGAATTGTTTTTGATAATATCCATTGCTAAAAATTATCTACCCCTACTTTGGAGTAAGAATGAATATCCCTAAAAGACCCTTTGGCCAGACTGGACACATGAGCTCCGCGGTAATCTTTGGTGCCGCAGCCTTATGGGATACAAATCAAAAAACTGCAGATCAGACCCTTGAATTATTACTTGAGTTTGGAATCAATCATATAGATGTAGCTCCCAGATATGGAAGTGCTGAACAAAGAATTGGTCCTTGGATGCGTGAATTTAGGAAGAACTTTTTCTTAGCAACAAAAACTGCAGAGAGAACATATAAAAAAGCAAAAGAGGGGCTCTATCGCTCCTTAGAATACTTGCAAACAGACTATTTAGACTTAATTCAACTGCACAGCCTTACGCATCCAGATGAATGGGACACAGTGTTCACTCCTAATGGCGCCCTTGAAGCCTTAATCGAAGCGCAAGAAGCGGGATTAGTAAAGCATCTTGGGATAACAGGTCATGGATGGACTGCAGCCGCTATGCATTATCGTAGTTTGCAGCAATTCCAGTTTGATTCAGTTCTACTTCCTTGGAACTGGTTTGCTGCACATCATAGGAATTATCCATTCGAATTTGAGAAACTTCTAAGTTTTTGTAAAACCAATAAGATTGCAGTGCAAACAATCAAAAGCGTTGCCCGAGGGGCTTGGGCCGCCGGGACCAAGAAAACTCATACAACATGGTATCAACCAATAGAGGATAAGTATAGTATTTCCCAAGCTGTACGCTGGGTCTTAGCACGACCAGAAATTTTCCTAAATTCAACTGGTGATCTCAAAATCCTCCCAATCATCCTAGAAGCTGCTTCAAATCTAAGGCATTGTCCAAGCAATGAAGAAATGAACCTAATGAGCAAGAAACTTGGCCTATCAACAATTTTTGGACTATAAAGGCATTTGAAATGATCAGGTTGAGTTCGACCCAAATTCTATTCCTGAAGTTTTAACCAAAAGCAAGCAGCCAACTCTAATGTCGATATGCTTAAATTTCTAGCCTAAAGCTTGATATATTTTAAATAGAAATAACCACATAATTTTCCCTCAAATTTAGCTATTAAAAAAACCTACTTTAAATTAACCTGCTATTCTCCCAATTTCAGCACCACAATCACGTAATTTTTCTTCTAATCTCTCATACCCTCGATCTAAATGATATACCCGATTAATTGTGGTTATTCCTGGAGCTGCAAGACCAGCCAAAACTAATGATACACTAGCTCGCAAATCAGTTGCCATGACACGAGCTCCCGAGAGTTTTTTAACACCACGCACGATTGCTGATGATCCATGCACATTAATATCTGCTCCCATCCGACACAATTCTGGAACATGCATAAACCGATTCTCAAAAATTGTTTCTGTAATCATAGATGCACCATTAGAGACAGCCATAAGAGCCATTAATTGAGCTTGCATATCAGATGGGAAGCCTGGATAAGGCTCAGTCATAATATCCACCCCAAGTAAGAGATTCTTATTACAATTAATCTGCAGCCCATTCTCAATTTCTAAAACTTCTGCACCTGCTTCTGACAATACATCTAAAACAGAGCCAACAAGATCTTTTCTAGTATCCGTAAGAGTTAAGTTGCCCCCCGTGATTGCCGCCGCCACAGCATAAGTACCAGTTTCAATTCTGTCGGGAAGCACTTTATGTTCAGCTCCGTACAATTCTTCTACACCATAAATGGTCAAAGTATCAGTTCCAGCCCCTTCAATTCTTGCTCCCATTGAAATAAGGCACCTCGCAAGATCGACTATTTCTGGTTCACGTGCAGCATTGGAGATAATACTTTTCCCTTTTGCTAAAGTTGCTGCCATCATAATATTTTCTGTGCCCCCAACTGTGACCATTGGAAAATTAACTTCTGCACCTTTAAGTCGACTTTTCACCTTTGCATTAACATATCCTTCCTCAAGTTCAATTTCAGCCCCCAATTGTTGCAATGCGCGAAGGTGAAGGTCAATTGGTCTAGTCCCTATGGCGCAACCTCCTGGCATAGAGACTCGAGCATGCCCCACGCGGGCCAGCAAGGGTCCTAAA
>Ga0114999_10003722_pt1 | contig 18920 bp, 15 predicted proteins | sample ArcticOcean_MG_C_3_FD_89820 | JGI IMG/M metagenome (GOLD analysis project Ga0114999, IMG submission 89820) | Marine microbial communities from western Arctic Ocean - ArcticOcean_MG_CB8_126 | ecosystem: Environmental > Aquatic > Marine > Oceanic | place: Arctic Ocean: Canada Basin | collected...
ATGTAAAGCCATCGTGGGTGCCCTTCGAACCGCCGACCCTGAGCCCTGTCGGCGGGGACAACGCGGGGTAGCGACGCAGCACCCGGTATCGTGTGGCTGATTCCCTGCCCCCTTCGATGACGGCCATGCGCCTGCGGTGGCGCGGGTGGCGCGCGATGTGGGCGTCGGCCTCTCCTTTGTCGTGGCGGAGGAGGCCAGTGGCCAGTGCCAGGTAGGTTTTGGCGGTCCGGCGGTCCTTGAGCTGGCCGCTGAGACTGGCGTGCGCCGCATCGGTCTTGGCGACGACGATGAGGCCGGAGGTGTCCTTGTCCAAGCGGTGCACAATGCCGGGGCGCTGCTCTCCGCCTACGCCATGGATGCCCGGCGCAAGTGCGAGGACGGCGTTCACTAGTGTTCGATCGGGATGTCCGGGGCCTGGGTGCACGGTGAGGCCCGCGGGCTTGTCGATGACCAACATATGCTCGTCCTCGTAGATGACACCGACAGGGATATTCTGGGCGACTAGGTCCGTTGGCCTGGGAGGCGGGACGGTGACCTCGATGACGTCATCCCTGTGCACCATCGACGACGGCCGGGCCGGCGCGCCGTTCATCGTCACGAAGCCGTCGCGGACCAAGGCGGCACAGCGGGAGCGGCTCAGGTCGGGACAGTGCCGTGCTACGAAGCGGTCGAGCCGCTCAGCTGGTGCGTCCGCGACGAGTCGCCGCAGCGCGCTACTGGCGGTTGGGATCGTCATGCCCTGCCGTTGTCCTCTCTGGCCCAACGGCAGCGACGCTGACGTCAGGTTCGTCGGACTCACCCAGCCCAGAAGGGTGCTCCTGGAAGAACAGGGCGGCCGCGGCGAGGATGACCACTCCAACGACGATGGCCGAGTCGGCGACGTTGAAGATGTACCAGGGTCCGATATCGATGAAGTCGGTGACGTGGCCATTCACCACCCGATCGACTAGGTTGCCCATTGCACCAGCGAGTAGCAGCGCCAGACTCAAGCGCAGCAGCAGGCGCTGCCCGGCCGCGCGGAAGAACCACAGGATGAGACCAACACCGCCCAGCGACGCGATGGTCAAGACCAGGTTTTGGCCCCCGAATAAGCCGAACGCGCTGCCCGAGTTCGCGGCCCTGGTAATGCGAAAGAATCCCTCGCGGGGCCACGACTCGCCCAGCACCAGCGCCTGGATGACGGCGAACTTCGTGAACTGGTCGAGCGCGAGAACGAAGGCGACCAGCGCGAGGATATAGGCGTTACGGCTGAGAAATGCGACCACGGCGTCGCTCTCAGTGTAGCAGTGCGGGGCAACACACACCGGAGACATTCTTCCACACTGTAGAATCGCACCTCGTCAAGGAGGTCCCCGTGACCAACGCCACCACCCACGTCATCGACCTGCGCAGCGACACTGTCACCCAGCCCACGCCGGAGATGCGCCGGGCCATGGCGGAAGCGGACCTCGGCGACGACGTCTATCGCGAGGACCCGACCGTGAATCGGCTCGAGGTCCTGGCAGCCGGGATCATGGGCAAGGAAGCCGCACTCTTCGTCACCAGTGGCTCCATGGGCAACCTGGTCTCTGGCCTGGCGTGGTGCGACCGCGGGACAGAGGCCATCATCGGTGCCGGCGCCCACATTCTCATCAACGAGATGGGCAGTCTGGCAGCACTGGGCGGCGTGCAGATGCGCGCCGTGCCGACCGATGTGCGAGGCCTGCCTGACCCCGCCGCCGTGGCCACGGCCATCCGTCCGACGTCGGGCTTCTTTCCTCGTACTGCGATGGTGGAGTTGGAGAACACGCACAACAGCGCAGGCGGCACGGCGCTCACCGTTGAGCAGATGCGTACCGTCGCCGACGTGGCCCACGAGCGCGACGTGCCGGTCCACCTCGACGGCGCTCGCGTCTTCGACGCCGCCGTGGCGACCGGCGTCCCGGCCTCAGAGATCGCCGCATGCGTCGACTCACTGACGTTCTGCCTATCGAAAGGGTTAGCGTGCCCCGTGGGCTCCGTCGTCTGTGGCACCGAGGAATTCATCGCCAAGGCACGGCGCATGCGCAAGCTCGTCGGAGGCGGCATGCGGCAGGCCGGCGTGCTAGCCGCAGCCGGCATCTGGGCCCTCGAGCACATGGTTGACCGGCTGGCGGAGGATCACGCTAATGCGCGGCGTCTGGCGGACGGCCTGCGCGGGGTTCCTGGCATCAAGGTGCGGATCGGCGTGGTCGAGACCAACATGGTCTACCTGTCGCCGGCGGCGATGTCCGCCGAGGCCTTCATCGCGGGCCTGCGGGAGCGCGGAGTGCTGTGCGGCGGCGGTTATGGGCTTGTCCGGCTGGTGACGCACTACGGCGTCAACGCCGAGGACATTGATGAAGCACTGGACGTCATCGGCGCGGTGGCGCGCGCCGGCTAGGGGCAAACAAAAGCCAGCGCGGCCTTACCGTCTCTTCGGCTGGTTGGTGTCCCGCCCTTTAAGGCAAGACTTGCCGCTTACCCCGTTGCCGCTCTCGGACAATACGTCCGGATCTTGGTGGTACGTCCTGATCGCGCCGGGATGAGCTCTGCCATGCTTTCCTGCAGTTCGCGGAGCCAGTGGCCAGGTTTCCCTTCTACCGGAATCCCTCGCTCCGGGCGTGGCCTTCTCGGTCACTCTCGTCATATCATCGAAATACTGCCCGGGAAGAAATACTCTCGACGATACAAGCCCGAATTACTTCCGTTTTCTCGGTTGTTAGCTCGGTTCAGTCGTTTTCTTGGCGGCTCGATGCCACCGCTCGATGCGCTCGCGAACCTCGGCCTCGTAGCCCTGGTCTGACGGCTCGTAGAACCGCTTGCTGGCGAGCTCAGGCGGCAGGTTCCGCTGACCTGAGAAGTGGCCTTCGAAGTCATGGGAGTACTCGTACCCCTGGCCATACCCTTGGTTGCGCATGAGGCCGGTGGCAGCGTTGCGCAGGTGCAGCGGCACCGGGTACTCGCGCCCTCTCTGCACTTCCTCGCGCGCCCGGTTCAGCGCGACATAGGCGGCGTTGCTCTTCGGTGCGGTGGCCATGTAGACGACCGCCTCGGCGAGCGGAATGGCGCCCTCCGGCAATCCCACGAAGTGCAGGGCCTGCTGCGCCGCCATCGCCACGGAGAGCGCATGCGGGTCCGCCATGCCGACGTCCTCCGCAGCGAGGATGACGATGCGCCGAGCAATGAATGCTGGGTCTTCTCCTGCCTCCAGCATTCGCACGAGCCAGTAGACGGCGGCGTCTGGGTCGGAACTGCGCATGGACTTGATGAACGCCGAGGTGGTGTCGTAGTGGCTATCGCCGGCCTTGTCGTACATCGGCGAGCGTCGCTGTAGTACGCCCTCCATGAGCACTCGGTCCACTCGCCGTGTGCCGTCGGCATTCTCGTTGGCCACCTGCGCCGCGAGCTCGACCGCGTTGAGCGCCACACGCGCGTCGCCGCCAGCGACGACCACCAAAAGCTCTTGCGCGTCGGAGTCGAGGGTTACGCGCAGCTTGCCGAGGCCACGGTCCTCGTCGGCGAGGGCTGCGACGACGATGGCGCCGAGCTGCTCCTCATTCAGCGACTCGAGCGTGAACACGCGGGCGCGGGACAGCAGGGGCGCGTTGACCTCGAATGATGGGTTCTCCGTGGTGGCACCGATGAGGACGACGGTACCGTCCTCCACGTGCGGCAAGATGACGTCCTGCTGCGCCTTGTTGAAGCGATGGACCTCGTCGACGAACAGCAGCGTGCGGCGGTGCTCGGTGACCCACCGGTCGCGCGCATCGGCGACGGCCTCTCGGAGGTCGGCGACGCCAGAGGTCACGGCCGACACTGACGCAAAGTACGCGCGGGTCATGTTGGCGATGAGTAGCGCCAGGGTCGTCTTACCGGTACCCGGCGGGCCCCACAACACCATGGAGGGCACGGCGTCGGCGCGGATGGCGCGCTCTAACACCGTGCCGAGACCCAAGATATGTTCCTGGCCGATGAACTCGTCGAGCATGCGCGGCCGCATGCGGGCGGCGAGGGGCTCGATCTCGCCAGCGCGCTGCTCGGCAGCGTGGGCGAACAGCGTCCCCTCACGTCGGCGCTGGCGTGCCATGGGCGGAGCATAGCACCGGCCTGGCATCCCGGCCCTCGCCTAGGGCAAAGAGCCCCACGAGGCTCGCTATAATCGAACCATGAAAGCACACCTGCGACTCTTCGCCACCTACCGCGACCAGGCGGGACGCGACCGCTTCGAGTTGGCGCTTGAGGACGGCGACACAGTCGCCCGTGCGGTCGAGCTGCTGTTGGACGAGGCGCCGTCACTCCCTCGCGACTTCACTCCACACCTCATTGCGGTCAACGAGGAGTTCGCGAACTTGGCCTACCCACTCCAGGACGGCGACGAGGTGGCGCTCTACCCGCCGGTCTCCGGTGGCGTCGACGCCCGTGTGGTCAGTGAGCGCATCGACGTCGGCTCCGTCACGGACGCCGTGCGGCAGCCGGGGAACGGGGCGATCGTCACCTTCGAGGGCACGACGCGGGATAGCACCGGGGGCAGGCGCGTGCTCAGGCTGGAGTACGAAGCGCACGTCAGCATGGCCGAGAAGGTTCTTGGGCAGGTGCTCCAGGAGACGGCAGTGCGCTTCGGCATCGACGACATCGCGGCGCGCCACCGCATCGGCCGGCTGAACATCGGCGACGTGAGTCTGGCTGTGGCCGCCGCGGCGCCGCACCGGCCCGAAGCCTTCCTTGCGACGCAGTACGCCGTCGACCGCATCAAGCACGTCGTGCCGGTGTGGAAGCGCGAGTCCTTCGAGGACGGCGAGGTGTGGGTCGGCGTGGCCTGCGACCCCGTTACCCACGCCCAGCACCAGGCAGAGGCGCCATACGCGGCGTTCCTGGCCGAGCGCGAGGCGCGTTAGGCCGGCTGACTGCCAGCGTCCTCCACAACCTCGACTCGGACGTGCCCCTCGGCGCCGCGAAAGAGGGGCCAGTACGGAAGCGTCCCCACGCAGGTCTCGCGCCCACACTCCGCTGCTGATCATCGCCTCGATGGCGCCGTCCACCGCGCGATGAGAGGCAAGCAGTCCCTCCTAGCGTCGTGCTGCTGCGTTTCGACGGCAGGCGCAGCGGTACAACGTACCAACTGGCCAGCGAGTGGAGGCACGGAGCAGGCAAGCGCTACGTGAGCGAGTTGAGAGGGGGAATACCGACGGTACGGACCCTCCAATGAACCCGAGCGAGATCGTCGAGCGCAAGCGGCGGGTGGGCGTGCAATTTAGCGGCTTCTGGGGTACCGGCGGAACGGCCACCGCACGCTCGTCGAATCCCATGGGACGCTAACGGTAGTATTGAGGCACCATGCCGCTGCGAACCAAGCGCATCTACGACCCGCCGTCACCTGATGACGGCTTCCGGCTGCTCATCATGCGCCTGTGGCCTCGGGGCATTCGCAAGGAGCTCACCGACGCCTGGGACCGGGGCCTGGCGCCGTCGCGCGAGTTGCTGGCCGAGTTCAACGCAGGCACGATGGACTCGCCGGCGTACCAACAGCGCTTCCTGCACGAAATGGCGACAAGGCCAGACTCCATCGATGCGCTGACATCGCTGAAGTCCTTGGTGGACACGCAGACGGTGACGCTGCTGTGTTCGTGCAAGGACGAGAACCGCTGCCACCGCAGGCTGGTCCGTGAGTTGATTGAAGCACCGCCTGCGTCACCGTGACCGAGCGCAAGGCCAGGCCACGCATCTACTACGGCTGGCACGTCCTGTCAGTCCTCACCGCGGCATCGTTCGTGGGCGCGGGCAGCAGCCAGGTCTTCTTCGGGGCGATGCTTCTCCCCATCACCGACGACCTAGGCTGGAGCCGGTCGGCCATCGCGGGCGCGGTCACAGCCGGCACCTTCGTCGGCGGGCTCAGCCAGCCCGTCACCGGCGCCCTGGCCGACCGGTACGGCACCCGCGTCATGACCTCCTTCGCTCTGGTGGTCCTGGCCTTGGCCTTCTTCGGCATGGCCTCCATGAACCAAGTGTGGCACCTGTTCGTGACCTACATCGTCGGGCGCGGCATCACCATGGCCGCGATCTCAGGGGTCGTACCCCGTACGGCGGCCGTCAACTGGTTCCGGCGCATGCGTGGCCGGGCCATGGGCTTCGTGAATACGGCCCCGGCCCTCGGCTCGGCGGTGCTAGCGCTAACGGGACGAGGCTTCGTCGGCGCGGGGACCGATTGGCGCACAGTGTTCGTCGTCTTTGGCATCGCTGCTCTGGCCATGGTCCCTCTGGCGGCGGTCGTCTTGCGGCGCAGGCCCGAGGACATGGACCTACTGCCCGACGGCGACACGCCGGCGGACGACGAGCCGGGTAGCGCTCAGCGCTCCGCGGCGGCGCCCGAGGCGTCCTGGTCCTTGGCGGAAGCCCGGCGAACGCCTGCGCTCTGGTTCATCACCTTCGGCCTGTTCACCGGCGCAGCCTCGACCGGCGCGGTCGGCTTTCACATGGTCGCCTATTTCACTGACCGGGGCATCACCGACTCCATCTCAGTGGTGGCCCTCAGCGCGTTCGCGTTCTCCGGCGCCATCTCGTCCGTGGCCTGGGGATTCCTAACGGAGCGCTTCTCGGAGCGCCTGCTCGCCGTCGGGGCCGTGGCCATGGGGGCGCTGGTGACCTTGGCGTTCACTGGCGTGACCACGGGGGCGGCGGCCATCGCGGTAGCGATGCTCTATGGCTTCGCGCTGCGCGGCGAGGGCTCGCTGTTGAACATCATCCTGGCTCAGTACTACGGCCGGGAGTCCTTCGGGACGATCGCCGGCTTCGTCTCGCCCATCCAGATGGTCGGGCTCAGCATCGGGCCTGCGGCGGCCGCCTTGGCGTTCGAGGCGACGGGCTCCTACAACATCGTGTTCGTCAGCTCGTCGGCACTGCTGGCATCGGCGGCGCTCGGGCTATGGCTGGCGCGGCGGCCCGCACTATCGGCGATCGAGCAGGCCGCTACCGTCTGACCAGGGTTGGCGCAAACTCGTTGGTTGGGATGGCGGAGGGAGCGGGATTCGAACCCGCGAGGGGGCTCAACACCCCCAACCCGCTTAGCAGGCGGGCGCACTCGGCCTCTATGCGATCCCCCCGAACCAGAGACATGATACCAATGCCAAGTGCGGCATCACCAGCAAGCAGCCGTGCTCTGTGTCAACGGCTCGGCAGCAGTTGGTCGATATCGAGGGCAGGGGCTGCACTACAGAGGGCGCGTTATCAGCCCAAACTGAGGCACCCAGCAGCAGCGACGTCCGCGGGACTATCGGCCGTAGAGGAAGTCCTCTTTGAAGGCAAAGGGCCGCTTCTTCTTGCCGCTACTCCACATCGAGAGCGCTCCATCCCTGTTCAAATTGTCAGTGTGATCGAGGACAAAATCGCACTGGCGGCGCTCATCAATTGCAGTTGGGAATCGAAAAGTCGACACCGCTGGACGTATCTCCCACGACGGTCTCGGCCGTAAATATCGCCACGACGATCAGGGCCTCTATTTAACCCAGGTGCGGTCTTGATAGTTTGGGCTCCGGAGGCTCGTCGCTTAACATGGCCTCGCCCGGCACGGATCAACCGCGCCGCCCGAGGAAAACAATGCAGCAGTTCTACATCTGGACCGTCGGCTGCCAGATGAACACGGCGGACTCCCAGCGCATGGGCGCGGCACTATCCCAGTTGGGCATGGAGCAGACCCTCCGGCCCAAGGAGGCCGACGTCATTGTCCTCAACAGCTGCGTGGTCCGGCAGAACGCCGAAGACCGCGTCGTCGGCATGCTCACCAGCCTGAAGCCGTGGCGCCAGGAGAACGAAGGACGCACGCTCGCGCTCATGGGCTGCATGGTAGGCCCCACCGACGAGGCACTGCGTAAGCGGTTTCCTTTCGTTGATCTCTTCATGCGCCCGCAAGAATTCGACCCACTCATCGAGCGCATGGGCTCGCAGCTCGGCATCGACACCGAGGGCTGCGTCGGTCCTTTCGTGCCCAGCGCTCCCAGCGTCACGACGCACGTACCCATCATCCACGGCTGCGACAAGTTTTGTACGTTCTGCATCATCCCGTACCGCCGGGGCCGTGAGTCTTCACGCCCGCTCCACGAACTGGTAGACGAGTGCCGAATGCTCGCGGCCCGCGGCGTTCGCGAAGTGACGCTGCTGGGGCAAAACGTCGACTCCTATGGCCATGACCTGCCAGAGCCGCCCGACCTGGCGGACCTGCTCGAGGCGGTGCACGATGGCGTGCCGGAGTTGGCGCGCATCCGCTTCCTGACGTCGCATCCCAACGACATGAGCCAGCGCATCATCGACGCCGTCGGCCGCTTGCCTCGCGTAATGAAGAACATCAATCTGCCGTTCCAGGCGGGGGACGACGATGTGCTAACCGCTATGCACCGGGGCTACACCAACGCGCAGTACCGTGAACTCGTGGGCCGCATCCGCAAGTCGGTGTCGGGCGTCGCCATGGTCACCGATCTCATCGTCGGCTTCCCCGGCGAGACCGAGGCCCAGTTCGAGCGCACCCTGGAACTCGTCGGCGACCTCCGTTTCGACAAGGTCCACTCCGCGGCCTACTCCACGCGCCCCAACACGTACGCCGAGCGCAAGCTCGTTGACGACGTGCCGCCGGAGGAGAAGCAGCGCCGCCTCAAGGCTATCGAGGCGCTCCAGGAGTCGGTCTTAACCCAGATCAACACCGGCTACTTCGGGACGACCCAAGAAGTGCTCATCGACGGCCAAAAGGGCAGCCGCTGGCAGGGACGCACGCGCACCGACAAGCTGGTCTACTTCGAGTCGGAGACTGCGGCGCTGGGCGACCTGGTCGACGTTCGGATCACCAAGACCACGCCCTGGTCGCTCCAGGGCCTCGCCGTGGTGCCCGAAAGCGCTGTCGTCACCGCCTAGCGCAAGCCCAGGGCCGCACCAGCCGTGCACTTGCGGGTGGCCATGGTATAATAGTTGTGTACGTACGTGATTCATTTCACAAGTTGACCCGCGGAGCCATTACCTGGCCTGCTGGGCATTGGTGGGGCGCTGGATGGCAACCAAACAACTGCGAACTCCCCTCATACCCGTGACCGAACTCGAGCAGGGCGAGTTTTGCCGGACCGACAAGGATCTCGGGGCGCGGCCACTCGTCGAGGAGATGGGCGCGAACGTCCAGTGGCAGCCGATCCCCCAGGAGTACACGAGCCTGGACGCCCAAGCGCTGGATGAGCGCATAGGCATCGCGCGAAAAAAGCTCGGCTCGCGATTAGTGATCCTCGGGCACCACTACCAGCGCGAGGAGGTCATCAAGTACGCCGACCTCCAGGGCGACTCCTTCAAGCTCTCCCGCTACGCCGCCTCGCTGGGCGACGCCGAGTTCATTATCTTCTGCGGCGTCCACTTCATGGCCGAGACTGCGGACATCCTGTCCTCCGACGACCAGCGCGTCATCCTCCCGAACATCACCGCCGGCTGCTCCATGGCCGACATGGCCCCGACGGACGACGTCCTCGATTGCTGGGACGACCTCGCGGGCCTGCTGGGCGCCGAGGCGCTCACACCGATCACCTACATGAACTCGACCGCCGACATCAAGGCACTCTGCGGGCGCAACGGCGGCATCGTCTGCACGTCGTCCAACGCGGGCCTCGTTATGGAGTGGGCGTTCGCGCGGCGCGACAAGGTCCTCTTCCTGCCTGACGAGCACCTTGGGCGTAATACCGCGCTGGCGCTCGGCGTTGACCCTCAACGGATCGTCGTCTGGAACCCCTGGAAGGCGATGGGCGGGCTGAGCCCCGAACAGATCGAAGCGGCGAAGGTCATCCTGTGGCGTGGCCACTGCGCCGTCCACACGCGCTTCCGCGTACACCAGATCGATGCGGCGCGCGAGCGGTTCCCCAATGTGAACGTCATCGTCCACCCGGAGTGCACGCACGAGGTCGTCGCGGCCGCCGACCTCAACGGCTCGACCGAGAGGATCATCGAGGCCGTCAACGGCGGCGCGCCGGACAGCGTGTGGGCCGTCGGCACCGAGATCAGCCTGGTTCACCGCCTCCAACTCAACAACCCGGACAAGACCATCTTCTGCCTCGACCCCGTCGTCTGCCCCTGCTCCACCATGTACCGGATCCACCCCGCCTACGTGGCCTGGGTTTTGGAGGAGCTCGTCGCCGGCAACGTCGTGAACCAGGTCGCCGTCGACCCCGTGACCAAAGCGAGCGCCAAGCTGTCGCTCCAGCGAATGCTAGATGTCACAGCCGAGCGCACAGCGGCGGTCGCACGCGACTAGCACCAGCACACCCTGCGCACGAAATCTGCATGTTGCACCAATGGCACGGAACTATCGATCTCATCCGGCGCGCCCTCGCCGAGGATGAGGCCGCGGCCGACGCCACCAGCGGCCTGCTGCCGGCCGGCATGCGCGGCACAGCCATCATGCTTGCAAAGCAGAATGGCGTGATCGCTGGCGTGGAGGTCGGCCTCGCCGTGTTCCGCGAGGTTGACCTGGACGTGGCGTGGTTTGCGTCCTTGGACGACGGTACTCGCGTCGAGGCGGGCCAGCACATCGTCACCATCAAGGGTCGGTTGGCGAGCATCCTGCGCGCAGAGCGCACGGCCCTGAACTTCGTCCAGCGCATGAGCGGCATCGCCACGGCAACGCGCGCCTACGTCGACGAGATCGCAGGCACGAACGCCGCGCTCATCGATACGCGCAAAACGCTGCCCGGTCTGCGCCTGCTGGACAAGTACTCGGTCCGCATGGGCGGCGGGCGCAACCACCGCATGAGCCTAGCCGATGGCGTGCTGATCAAGGACAATCACATCGCCGCCGCCGCAACGATCCGTGAGACCATCGCCGACCTCGTCGCCCGCGCCCGGGCGACCGCCCCGCACACGGTCCGTATCGAGGTGGAGTGCGACACGCTGGAACAGGTCAGGCAGTCGGTCGAAGCCGACGCCGACATCGTGATGCTCGATAACATGAGCATTGAGATCATGCGCGAAGCCGTGTCAATGTGCGCGGGACGGGTGCTGACGGAGGCATCGGGCGGCGTGACGCTGGCCGCCGTGCGCACCATCGCCGAGACCGGCGTCGACTTCGTCTCCGCGGGCGCCATCACCCATTCGGTCCAGGCCCTGGATATCAGTCTAGACGTGACGCCAGACGGCGCCGGGGCGTGAGGAGGGCCAGCGCCGCACTAGCCGCAGCAACTCTCTTCGCGATAGGCGCCTGTTCTTCCTTCGGATCGACACCAACCCTCGATCCGGATTCCGCGCCCTAGCCTGCCGGTCAACGAATCGTCTTCGCAGACGATGACCACGCCGTTTTCACCCTCGGCCGGGACGGCGGCAGAGTCCGGCGGGTCATCAGAGGGGCGGCCCCTATCACCGTTGCTCTCCGCCTGGCCGGCGACGCCCTGGCGGACGACCCCAGTTACATACTGGCCAATCTCGTCCTCAGGCGGCGTTTGTCGCCCGCGACGCGACGCGCCCCGCTATACGCAGTGGCCACCGAACGGACGCTTCGTCTCAGGTGAGGGCGCCTGGCGAGTCCAACAGCTTCGCCTCCTTGGCTAAGCGCGGCGGGAACGATGACGCTCGGCACTGTCCACCCAGATTGTCACCGGGCCGTCGTTGACCAATGAGACGTCCATCATCTCCTGAAACACGCCGGTCTCGACCCGCAGGCCGATCCCGCCGAAGCGCTCGACGACATCCGCGAAGATCGCGCCGGCCTGTTCGGGCGGCGCGGCGTCGGTAAAGCTGGGGCGGCGCCCGCGGCGAGTGTCAGCGTAGAGCGTGAACTGGCTGACCACCAGCAGGTCGGCTCGCTCCTTCAGCGCCGAGCGGTCGAACCGGCCTTCGGCATCGGGAAACACGCGAAGGTTGACTGTCTTATCAACCACGTAAGCGGCATCCTCAGCCTCGTCGTCCCGGCCAACAGCGATCAGCACCAAAAGGCCACGGCCGATGGACGCAATGGTATCGCCTTGCACGGCCACACTAGCGCTACGAACCCGCTGGATGACCGCGCGCAATACGGCCGCGCTAGTCGCTGGGGGAGGAGCCAGCGGAGGAGCCGGCGGAGGAGCTAGATGGCGAGCCCGAGTCGCTCGAAGCCGAGCCCGATCCTGCACTCGACGACCCTGAATCTGCACTCCGCGACCCGGAGTCTGAACCACGCGACCCTGGTTTGCGGGCGTAGTCGGTGGTGTAGAAGCCCGACCCTTTGTAGTGGACCGAGGCCGGGTGGAAAACACGCCGCGCCGGCTGGTTACAGGTGGGACATATGGAGAGGGGCTCGTCGTGAAAGCCCTGCCTGAGGTCAAACTCATGGCCGGCCTCGCACGCATACGCATAGGTGGGCAAGGGAAGAATCGCTCCGGCTGGCAGTTGTCGCTAACGACTGCTAGTACGGATACCATTCACCATGGTGCGCTGTCAATGACTCGGAGGTATGGGCAGTGCACCATGGTGCCCCAGCTGATTGCCCAGGCGTGCCGCCGTGTGATAGTCTAATTTTGTTATGGCATTTGTGATATTACGCGATGGTGAGAGTGGCGAAGGGCTCGTCGGCCGGTTTCGGTCGGCGGTCACCCGTACTGGCATCTTGAAGCAAGCCAAGGATCGCCGGTTCTTCCGCTCCAAGGGCGAAAAAGAGCGCATCGCCGCCCGGCGCTCCGCGCGCCGCCGCCGCCGCGCCCGCACCCCCACCTAAGTCTCGTATTCAAAACGGCTCATCTAGGCGCTCCGCGATGGGGCGTTTTTCTTTGCCTGACGCAGGCTGCGGATATGCTATAGTAGCATAGCGTGCACTAGGTAACGGCCTGGCGCACGCCATTTCGAACCGGAGGCGTCGATGCGCAAGCTGCGCATAGCCCTCGCGCAAATCAACCCCACCGTAGGCGACCTCGGCGGCAACACCGAACTCATCCTGCGCTACGCGCGCGAGGCCGAGTCTAGGGGCGCCGACGTCATCGCCTTCCCTGAGCTCGCCATCACCGGCTACCCGCCGGAGGATCTGCTCTTCAAGCGCCAGTTCCTGGACGAGGCCGACCGCCACCTTGAGCGCATCGTTGCCAGCAGCGGCGACGCACTTCTCATCGTAGGCGCCCCCCACCGAGAGGACGGCAAACTCTACAACGGTGCGGCCATCGCGCGAGGAGGTGAGCTAGTCACCGTCTATCACAAGGTTTTCCTGCCGAACTACGGCGTCTTCGACGAGCTGCGCTACTTCGAGCCGGGACGCGAGTGCCCAGTCATCACGCACCGTGGTGTGAAGTTCGGTGTGGGCGTCTGCGAAGACATCTGGTACGACGTCGGCACAAGCTCTGTGCAGCGCGCCGCTGGTGCTGAGGTCGCCATCGTCATCAACGGCTCACCCTATTACCAGGGCCGCGGCACGGAACGGCAGGCCATGCTATCCCAGCGGTCGCAGGACCTCGGCCTGGCCGTGGCCTACGTCAACATGGTCGGCGGCCAGGACGAGCTCGTGTTCGACGGCCAGAGCCTTGCCTACGACCACACCGGCCGGCTAATCGGGCGCGCCCCACAGTTTGAGGAGGCACTGCTGACGTTCGAGATCGACGCCGACGCCATCACAAAGGAGCGCCAGTCGTCCATAGACATTGAGAGCATGACCAAGGTCGGCACGCCTGTGTTCTACACGGCGTCGGAAGCACCTCCCTGCTCTCAGGGAGAGGCTGTGCTTGGGAGCGTCGCAGCAGAGTTAGACTCGCTCGCGGAGGCATACGCTGCGTTGGTCATCGGCACCCGCGACTACGTCGAGAAGAGCGGCTTCCGGGGGGCGGTCATCGGGCTCTCCGGCGGCATCGACTCTGCCCTCACCACGATGATAGCCGTGGACGCGCTCGGGGCGGACCGGGTCACGGTGTTCTTCATGCCATCGCAATTCACCGCGGACCAGTCCGCTGAGGACTCCGCCGCGCTGGCCCAGAGCCTCGGCGTGCGGATGGTAACGCTGCCGATTCGGCCGGTGTTCGATGTTTATCTTCGTGAGCTTGAGTCTCTTTTCGACGGCCGCGAGCCCGACGTGACGGAGGAGAACATCCAAGCCCGCGTCCGCGGCAACCTACTCATGGCGGCGTCCAACAAATTCGGCTGGATCGTATTAACCACCGGCAACAAGAGCGAGATGGCAACCGGTTACTCGACGCTGTATGGAGATCTGGCTGGCGGCTTCGCTGTCATCAAAGACGTTCCGAAGACGTTGGTGTGGGAGCTGTCATGCCACGTGAACAGTTCCCGTGGGCGGGAGGTCATTCCGCGCGCGATCATCGACCGGCCGCCGACCGCCGAGCTCCGGCCCGACCAGAAGGACGAGGACTCGCTTCCGTCCTACGCGGTGCTCGACCCCATACTCAAGGCGTACATCGAGGAGGACTCGACCGTCGAGGAGATGCTGGCCGCCGGGATGCCGCCCGCGGCCGTCGAGCAGGCCATCCGTCTGGTGGACCGTAGTGAGTACAAGCGGCGCCAGGCGCCGCCTGGCGTGAAGATCACGCCGCGTGCGTTCGGCCGCGACTGGCGGCTGCCTATCGTGAATCGCTTCCTGCCGCGCATGCAAGGGCCATCCGTCTAGGTCGCGGATCCCAAGGGCTTCTAGGCACAAGGAATTTTTCGCTAGCGAGGTTCATTGGCGTCCTGTTCCTTGGAGTGACTCTCGGAGCGTTCGCCAGTGCGACATGCACGCCTTGCGGCCTCTGCCTCCCTTCGGCACAATCGCCCTACACCAGTCTAGGCGCCGCCCCGCGGCGTCACCCCTCTGCTACAATACTCGGGCGTTGGATTGGTGAAGACGCGAGGCAAATAAGCGTGTCAGAGAAGGACAAAGACAAAGCGTTAGAACTGGCTCTTGGCCAAATTGAAAAGCAATTTGGCCACGGCTCCATCATGCGACTGGGCGAAGTGCACCAGCGCATGCACGTGGAGGCAATTCCCACTGGCTCCATTTCCTTAGATCTCGCTCTCGGCATAGGGGGTATCCCCAAAGGCCGGGTCATGGAGATCTTCGGCTCGGAATCGGCAGGAAAGTCCACGCTGTGCAACCACATCATTGCTGAGTGTCAGCACTTGGGTGGAACCGGAGCTTACATCGACGCGGAACACGCCCTGGACCCAAGCTACGCAGCACGGTGCGGAATCGATATCGACTCTCTCCTTATCTCTCAGCCGGACTCGGCTGAGCAGGCATTGGAGATCGTCGAATATCTCGTACGCAGTGGCGCGGTCGACGTAATTGTCATTGACAGCGTCGCAGCGCTGGTACCGCGAGTGGAGCTCGAAGGCGACATGGGTGATACTCACGTCGGCCTTCAGGCGCGACTCATGTCGCAGGCTCTGCGCAAGTTGACGGCCGCCACGAGCCACTCGAACACGGCGGTCGTCTTCGTGAACCAGCTCCGCGAAAAGGTCGGCGTCTTCTTCGGCAGCCCTGAGGTCACACCCGGTGGTCGCGCACTGAAGTTCTACAGCTCCGTGCGTATCGACCTTCGTCGGGTGGAGTCCATCAAGCAAGGGACCGAGGTCGTCGGCTCACGCGTCCGTGCACGAGTCGTCAAGAACAAGGTCGCTCCGCCGTTTCGGGTGGTGGAGTTCGACATTATGTTCAGCGAGGGCATTAGCAAGGCCGGCGATCTGCTGGACCTTGGGGTCGAGCAGGGTGCGCTACGTAAGTCGGGTGCCAATTACTCCTACGGCGAGACTCGGCTCGGCCAAGGCCGGGAGCGCGCCAAAGAGTTCCTGAACGCCCACTTGGACGTGAGGGACGCGCTGGAGAAGCAGATCAGGCTGACCCACGCGGCCGCCCACGAGCCGGTAGCTGTTCCTGATGAGTCTTTAGACGACGATCCTGAGCTTCTGGAGGCGGCCGAGCCGCCGTCTCTAGGGGCCGTCGCCGTCGCCGTCGAATAACGGGCCTCTTCTCAGCCCGTGCCTCGCGCATCTTCACCATCCTTCGCGGAGGATGGTGCATGCGAGTACCTCGACAACTGAGCCCCAAAGTCATGGCCCTTCTCATGGCCTGCTCCGCACGCCCTCGCCCACTTCGCCTAGGGCAAGCCCTTCGGCGTTGCTCAGGACAAGCTTTGAGGGTCGCTGAGGGTCGGAGCGCGATGGCTTGCTCGCCGCGTCAGCCGCGCGTGGCCCAGCACGCCGGGTTGGCTTCGCTCTCTTTGGCCCGGTTCCAGGTACGTATCGAATCCATCAACAGCGGTTCCGCTCCCTAATCACGTAAGGCCCGGCCACATGCTCCCTTGGAGTGCACCGCCGGCGAAAGGAATATCTACCGTGGACGCCATTACCGGAATCATCGCAGCGATTGTCGGGGTCGCCGTCGGCGCGGGCGCAGTCTTCGCATTCCGCGCCGTAGCCAGTAGTAAGCGGGCGCGCGAGGCCACTGACGCTGCCGTGGGCATCGTGCAGCGGGGCGAGAGCGAGGCCAAGCGCCTCCTCGACCAGGCTCAGGACGACGTCCGCGGCGCACGCAGAGAGGTCGAGGACGAGATCCGCGAGCGCCGGCGCGAGGCCCAGCGCATCGAGAGTCGGCTAGCCAACCGCGAGGAGACGCTGGACAAGCGCGAGGAGACACTGGATAAGCGCCAAGAGAGCACCGCACAGCAGGAGCTCCGTCTGGCTGACCTCGAGCGCGAGTTGGCGTCAATGGGGACGCACGCCGAAGAGCTTGTGCGCCAGCGCGTCGAGGCATTAGAGCAGGTCGCTGGCCTGACGGCCAGCGAGGCCCGCGACGAGATCATGCAACAGGCAGAAGGCGCCATGGGGCATGATCTCGCCAAGCGCTACTACAACCTGGAGCAGCAGATGCTCGCCGACGCCGACGAGAAAGGCCGCATGGCCATCTCCCTATCGATACAGCGCCTGGCGTCCCAGGTGGTGTCAGAGACGACCACTTCATTGGTACCGCTGCCCAACGACGAGATGAAAGGCCGGCTCATCGGCCGCGAGGGCCGCAACATTCGGGCCATCGAGGCCGCCACCGGGGTGGACTTAATTATCGACGACACGCCAGAGGCGATCACCATCTCATGCTTCGACCCGATCCGGCGTGAAGTGGCTCGCCTTGCCCTTACCAGTCTCATCTCGGACGGGCGCATTCACCCGGCCCGCGTCGAGGAAGCTGTCGAGAATGCGCAGAGCGAAGTCGACGAGGTCATCCGGCGCTCCGGCGACCAGGCGGTCCTGGACGCAGGGGTTCGGGGTCTGCACCCAGAGTTGATCAAAATCATCGGGCGCCTCAAGTTCCGCTACAGCTACGGCGAGAACATTCTGCTGCACTCCGTCGAAGTGGCCCGTATCGCCGGCATGCTGGCGGGCGAGATCGGAGCCGACATCCAGGTGGCGAAGGCCGGCGGACTCCTGCACGACATCGGCAAGGCACTGACCCACGAGGTCGAGGGTTCGCACATCGAGATCGGCGACGAGATTGCGCGGCGCTACAATCTGCCAGAGCCCGTCAAGGTCGCCATCTCCGAGCACCATGACGACGCCCGGGGCACGCCCGAAGCCTTCATCGTCGCCGCGGCCGACGCGATCAGCGCTGCCCGGCCCGGCGCCCGGCGCGACACGGTGGAGTTCTATCTGAAGCGGCTCGAGGCGCTGGAGGACGTGGCGAACTCATTCCCTGGTGTCCAGAAGTCCTTCGCCATCCAGGCGGGACGCGAGGTCCGCATCCTCGTCGCTCCGGAAGAAGTGGACGATGTAGAGGCCGCGAGCCTGGCACGCAACGTTGTTCGGAAAATCGAGGAGAACCTGGTCTACCCCGGAGAGATCAAGGTCACGGTGGTACGCGAGACGCGCGCTACCGAGACAGCGAAGTAACCGATGCGAACACTGCTTGTCGGTGACGTCGTCGGAAAGCCAGGGCGCCGCGCGCTGGAAGCCGTGCTGCCGGACCTGCGCCGTGAAGAGGACATCGACCTAGTTGTCGTCAACGGCGAGAACGCCGCGGGCGGCTTCGGGCTGACCCAGGAGACAGCAGACGCCATCCTGGATGCGGGGGCAGATGTGATCACCTCGGGCAATCACATCTGGGACCAACGCGAGATTATCCCGTTCATGGACGGTGAACTGCCCATCCTGCGGCCTGCGAATTACCCCACATCCGCACCGGGGCGCGGCATGCTGCGTATCGGGCCGGCCGCCGTCATCAACCTTCAGGGACGCGTGTTCATGCCCGAGGGCACCGATTCTCCCTGGACCGTCGTGGAGCAACTCCTAACCGAGCTGGCGGACGACCCGCCGAAGGTGACGCTCGTTGACTTCCACACGGAAGCAACCTCCGAGCAAAACGCGATGGGCTGGTTCCTCGACGGCCGCGTCTCCGCGGTGGTGGGTACGCACACTCACGTCGCGACCGCGGACGCCCGCATCCTGCCGAAGGGCACAGCGTACGTCACTGACCTCGGCATGACCGGGCCGGTCAATTCCATCATCGGCTCGAGCCCCCAGGACGTGCTCACGCGCTTCCTCACAGCCTTGCCGCGCCGTCTCAACGTAGCCGAAGGAGGCCCGATGCAGTTCAATTCCGTACTCATCGACATCGACGACCTGACCGGGCTGGCCACGAGCATCCGGCGGGTCGACAGGATCGTGGAGCGATGAGCAGCAGCACCGCACAACGAGCCGACCTCCACCTCCACACCACGTTCTCCGACGGGCTCCTGTCGCCGACTGACCTCGTGCGGCTGGTCGTTGAACGAGGGGTAACCGTGGCGGCGGTCACCGACCACGACTCGACCGAGGGGCTCGATGAGGCCTTCGCCGAGGCCGCGCGGCACCCAGGGTTGCGCCTAGTGCCTGGCATCGAGATCAGCGCCGACAGCCCGCTGGACCCAAAGGGGGACGTACACGTCCTCGGCTACTTCCTGGACCGGACCGACGAAGCACTCCAGCAGCGCCTGCGG
>Ga0114999_10003724_pt1 | contig 18916 bp, 10 predicted proteins | sample ArcticOcean_MG_C_3_FD_89820 | JGI IMG/M metagenome (GOLD analysis project Ga0114999, IMG submission 89820) | Marine microbial communities from western Arctic Ocean - ArcticOcean_MG_CB8_126 | ecosystem: Environmental > Aquatic > Marine > Oceanic | place: Arctic Ocean: Canada Basin | collected...
AGAAATAGGCCTAACTCCCCGTGCTAAAAAAGTTGTTGAACTAGCTGTAGATGAAGCTCGTAGAATGAATCACACTTATATTGGCACAGAACATTTGCTCATTGGATTGCTACGTGAAGGCGAAGGTGTTGCAGCAGGAGTTCTGGAAAGCTTGAATATTACATTGGACAAGGTTCGTGCAGAAACTCAACAAATTTCAAGTAATACTAAGCCAACTGGTGGATCAAACACCCGAACAACTACGAAAACACCCACTTTAGACCAACTCGGTATAGATTTAACAGTGGCAGCTCGGGCAGGTAAATTAGATCCAGTAGTGGGCAGAGATTCCGAAATAGAAAGAGTAGTGCAAATACTTAGCCGTAGAAGGAAAAACAACCCTGTTTTAGTAGGTGAACCGGGGGTAGGTAAAACAGCTATAGTTGAAGCACTAGCACAGCGAATTGCTAGCGGAGATATCCCTGAGACATTAACTGGTAAACGATTAGTCACGCTAGATATGGGATCATTAATAGCTGGCACCAAATACAGAGGCGAATTCGAAGAACGATTAAAGAAAGTGATAGAAGAAATAAAAGTAGCTGGGAATTGCGTTTTATTTATAGATGAAATTCATACAATTGTTGGAGCAGGTGCGGCTGAAGGAGCTGTCGATGCTTCTAATATACTAAAACCATCCTTAGCAAGAGGTGAAATTCAATGCATTGGAGCAACTACTTTAGATGACTACAGAAAATATGTAGAAAGAGACCCCGCATTGGAAAGACGATTGCAGCCAGTAAGAGTAGAAGAACCAGAAGAAGAAGCCTCAGTTCAAATATTGATGGGTATTAGAGAAGAATACGAAGAACATCATCAGGTAAATATAACTGATGAAGCGATCATATCTGCATGCGCATTAGCTACCAGGTATATAGCAGACAGGTTTATGCCAGACAAGGCAATCGATGTAATAGATGAAGCTGCTTCAAGAGTACGGTTGCGCGGTAGCATAACTCCTGTAGGTATTAAAGAAGTGGTAGAAAAATTAGAAGAAGTACGCGCTCAAAAAGATAATGCAATAGCATCTCAGCAGTATGAATTTGCAGCAGAGCTGAGAGACAAAGAAGTTAATCTTAATGAAGAATTAGAAATCATTAAAAAAGAATGGGACAATGATAAAGCAAAGAGTAGAGCATCGGTCCTAGAAGAAGATATAGCCCAAGTGGTGAGCATGTGGACTGGTATACCGGTTACTAGATTGGCAGACGAAGAAACCGCTCGGTTATTAAAAATGGAAGAAGAATTACATAATAGAATTATTGGCCAAGATGAAGCTATTACCAGCATATCTAAGGCTGTTAGAAGAGCTAGATCAGGCTTGAAAGACCCACGCCACCCTATAGGAGCATTTATGTTCTTAGGCCCTACAGGAGTTGGTAAAACAGAACTAGTCAGAGCTTTGTCAGAATTCATGTTTGGGAAAGAAGATTCAATGATCCGGCTTGACATGTCTGAATTCCAAGAGCGACATACAGTTGCAAGGTTGACTGGAGCCCCTCCTGGTTACGTAGGGTATGATGAAGGCGGCCAACTAACAGAGGCAGTCAGAAAAAATAGCTACTGCTGCATACTCCTAGATGAAATAGAGAAGGCGCACCCAGAAGTTTTCAATATATTATTGCAGATTTTTGATGCTGGACAGCTAACGGATGCCCGAGGACGAAAAGTTGATTTTAGGAATGCAATTATTGTAATGACAAGCAACTTAGGTTCTGACCTGATAAAACGAGATTCCGCACTAGGATTCTCCCTTAAATCTGAAGAATCTCAAGAAGCAGAACAACGACATGAACGTATGAAAACTAAGGTCATGGATGAGGTTAAACGATTCTTCAGGCCCGAATTCTTGAATAGAATAGATTCAACCATTGTGTTTCATCAATTGACCGAGGCTGAAATTTTAAAAATAGTTGACTTAATGATTGATATGGTCAGACTGGAATTAAAAGACAAGAACATTGGATTATCTATCACTAAGCGAGCAAAAAAATATCTAGGTGAGAAAGGATTCGATCCATTGTTAGGAGCCAGGCCATTACGACGACTCATTCAAGATGAAATTGAGGACGCCCTTTCTGAAGACCTTTTAGGCGGCAAACTAAAAGAAGGGGATACAGCTAAGATAGATTTTAAGAAAAACGGTTTGCAGATTACCACTGAGGGATCAGAAACTGTTCCTGTCCCGACTGGATAACTATTGATCATTTAAACATTGTGGCTGATGGATTAATAACATTGGCCACAAAACGGATTAAGGTGTAATATGGCTGCCCTTAGAGATATAGTATGGGTATGTAATGAATGTGGTTCTGAATTTAAAAGCTATAGTGGTTTCTGTCCTTCTCCCCTTTGTGAAAGCCGCAGCCCATTAAGAGAATACAGACCTGAAATTGTTTCTACTGCTAAGTCATGGCTTCCAAAATCATTTACTGCTCCAGTTAATTTGTCTGATGTATCTATCTTGGATGAAGACAGATGGAAACTTAATAATCAAGAATTAAACAGAGTATTAGGCGGAGGCATCGTATCTGATTCAGTGGTTTTATTAACTGGTGAACCGGGTATAGGAAAGTCTACTTTATTACTTCAAATAGCTGACAATTACTCTGAAAAACCTAATCCAGTAATTTACTTAAGCGGAGAAGAATCCGCTAAGCAACTTAAGTCTCGATCTGAACGCCTGGGTATTGCTGGAACTAACATCGTTTTATTTAGTAACACTAATTTGGAAACTTTTTTCTCTCAAATTCAGGATTACAATCCCAGCCTAATCATTGTAGATTCTATCCAGACGTTAGAAATAGAATCTAGTAGCGGTACTGCTGGAAGCGTATCTCAAATTAGGGATTGTGGTCTAATGTTAATGCAATGGGCTAAATCTTGTAACGTTCCTATCATAATATCCGGACATGTTACTAAGGATGGCACTGTGGCAGGACCTCGGGCACTAGAGCATATCGTTGATGTGGTACTGTATTTGGAGGGCGAAAATTTAAATAATTATAGATTATTAAGATCTACAAAAAACAGATTCGGATCAAGTTCAGAGGTCGGAGTTTTACAAATGACCAACCAAGGGTTGGAGGCAGTTTTGGACCCTTCAAAGAATTTAATTTCTAGTAGAGTCGACAATGCCCCTGGTTCTTGCCTAATACCAGTCATGGAAGGAAACAGATCGTTGATGATGGAAGTACAGGGTTTGACATCATTATCATTTGATTCACGGCCTAGACGAGTAGTAAATGGAATAGAATTTAATAGATTACTGATGTTGACTGCTGTTTTAGGGAAAAGATCTAAAATATCTTTTACGAATCAAGATGTGATAATGAACGTAGTTGGCGGATTCAAAATTAATGAACCGGCTGCTGACTGCGCTATCATTTGTTCATTGGTTTCCAGTTTCAAAGATATCGCAGTAGATGAAAATTTAGTCGCTTTCGGAGAAATTGGACTTACTGGTGAATTACGACAAGTTTCAAATGTAACGAAAAGATTAGAAGAAGCCCATAGATTAGGATTCAAAAAATGCGTAATACCTAAATCAGATGATCCAAAACTTACTGGTTTTGGAGGTATGGAAATTATTGAAGCAGTCAATATAAACGAAGTTATTAGCAATGTATTCTCTGAATCAAGAGAATTGAATTAAAGCTATGTTGTTAAATATAGTTCCAGACAAACAGGTGTAATATATTATTATGACCTGTTAGAAGGTTTATGAAGAGGAAAGAAAAATGACAAGAAGGACATTTAAAGAATTAGAACGAGTTTATGGCTTTGATGAAGTAGCAATAGTCCCTGGAGACGTGACTATTAATCCAGACATGACTTCAACAGCCTTAAACATAGGATCTCTCACTTTTGAAATACCAATTATGGCTTCTGCAATGGATGGGGCAGTCTCGCCAGAATTTGCTTGTAAAATGGATTCATATGGAGGCTTGGGAGTTTTGAATGGAGAAGGTATCTATGGTAGATATGAAGACCCGGAATCAGTCTTACAAGAAATTATCAATATGCCTCAAGACAAAGTGACTAGATATTTACAAGAAGTCTACAGCGCTCCTTTACAGGAAAATTTAATTGCAGACTGTGTCCAACGTATAAAAGAACAAAATGCAACTTGTGCTATATCTTTCACTCCTCAAAACACTAAAACTCTTGCAGCAATAGCTGTAGAGGCTGGGGCAGATATGATTTTCGTTCAAAGCACAGTTACTACTGCTAGGCATGTGTCTAGAAGTTATAGAGGATTGATTTTTGAAGATCTGATTAAAAATTTAGATGTACCAATAGTCGTTGGAAACTGCGTTTCATACAATGTTGCCTATGAGTTAATGGAAACAGGAATAGATGCAATTTTAGTTGGAGTTGGACCTGGCGCGGCCTGTACTACTAGAGAAGTAGTAGGAGTAGGTGTCCCGCAAGTTTCCGCTACGCTTGAGTGCGCTGCTGCTAGACAGGACTACTTTGATAAAACAGGAAAATATGTTTCCATAATAACTGACGGTGGTTTTAGAACAGGAGGCGACGTTTGTAAAGCTTTGGCTAGTGGGGCAGATGGCGTAATGTTAGGCACCCCTTTTGCCCAATGTGACGAAGCACCGGGTAAGGGATTTAACTGGGGCATGGCTAACCCACACCCAGAATTGCCACGAGGAACTAGAGTGTCCGTTGGAACTAAGGGCCCGTTGAAGCAAGTTTTATACGGCCCTACCACAATGACTAATGGAACACAGAACTTTGTTGGAGCTCTGAAAGTTGCTATGGGTATGTGTGGATCGTATACGATAAAAGACTTTCACTCTGTTGACATGGTTGTTGCTCCTAGTATAAAGACAGAGGGCAAATTTTTTCAAATGATGAATTAGTAAGGTTACGGAGGCGAAAATGGTCAGAATTTTATCACCGAAGTCCGAAGAATCTATTTTAGTAAAGAATGTTACCTCAAGAATTACTACTTTAGAAGGTAAAGTAGTAGGTTTGTTAGAAAACCGAAAACTGCATGCTGATACTTTTATGGAAGAATTAGAAACAATATTACTTAAAGAATATAAGGCTGATAAAGTCATATATAGAAAAAAACGAGCTTATAGTGAGGCTTGTGATCAAATTACTATGCAAGATTTGATTGATAATACTGATGTGATTATTCATGCCATATCTGATTGAGGGTCCTGCACTTCGTGGGGTCTCCATGACACAGTGATTACTGAAGAATCTGGCAAACCGTCGGTTTCTATCATAAGTAGCACATTTACATCCGCTGCTAAAGCCCGGGCCATGGCATTGGGAATGCCTGATGTCTCAATAGTAGTACTCCCGAGCCCACTTACCCCTAAAAGCCCAAGTGAAATCAAGGAACTTGCCCATTCTTATAGTAAAGAAATAGTATCTGCATTAATTGAACGGAACTAGGTAAGCATATGGATTTATTATCGAAAAGAATTGATATAGAAGATTCATGGGATACTATCCAGGATTATTATTATGATAATGGGTGGTCAGATGGTTTACCTGTAGTTCCAGCGACCGAGGAACTTGTAGAAAATATGATTAGTTCTTCTCGTTTTGATCCTAGAGAAAATTTAGGCATTATACAACCAAGTAACCGGTCAGTTACTATTGAAAAAATTGCTGTCAATGCTGTAATGGCTGGGTGTAAGCCCCAATATTTTCCTGTAGTCGTAGCAGCTGTAAAAGCTTTATTGAGACCAGAATTTAATGTTGGTGGTGTCCAAGCGACTACTGGAGGCGCTGCTTGCACTGTGGTAATCAATGGACCAATCAGAAATGACATTGGCATTAATTCAGATGCCGCGTGCTTTGGCCCCGGGTATAGGGCTAATGCAACAATAGGCAGAGCCGTTAGGTTAGTAATAAGAAATCTTGGAGAACTGATTCCAGGGATCATGGACAAGGCCACTTTATCAACTCCCGGCAGGTTTTCATTTTGCTTTGGAGAAAATGAAGAAAGAAGCCCTTGGGAAAGCTATCAAGAAGAATTGGGATATGATAAAGATACGAATATGGTAACTCTGGTAGGCGTCCGTGGTGTTTACAATATATTTGAATCGAGTTCTTCAGGTGATATAACATTGGCTACTTTAGTTCAGTCAGTAGTAACAGAGGGTTTTGCTAACTATTATCAGATCGGCTCAGGCTCTCAAATGACCTTGGTTTTGAGCCCCGAGCATGCCATCGAAATTGAGGAAGCTGGATTCACTAAATCTGATGTAAAAAAATACATATATGAGAATGCTCGCATGCCAATAAGTAGGCTTCGTGATAAAGCACATTGGAGTAATAGAGTTTGGCCTGATCATATTGATTTTGATGATGATAACACCATGGTACCTGTAACTGCATCTGAAAATGATATTGTTGTATTGGTCGCAGGTGGAGATGGGAGACACTCGGCTTGGCTGGCTGGCTGGGGCGTTACTAGAATAGTTTCAGAAGTGATATAAAATATTAAGATTTAGATGGTTCTTAGTAAAGCGTTAAAAATACTGTAAAATACACAGTGGTTATTATTGTAAAAAAACTTGATAATCTCTAGGCTTATGAATATATTGTTTTATAGAAACCTTCATCCATTCATTACGTTAAAAATGTGGTGATGTGTCGATAAAAGTACAGATTTAGGAGTGGTTAATGGCTAAAGAAACTAAAGATGAAAATTGTGTGCACCATTGGTCCATTCAGTCGGCCACAGGGCCATTAAGTAAAGGCGAATGTTTAAATTGCGGAGAGCAAAAACAATTCCAAAATTACGTAGAATCTTCTACTTGGGGAGAATCTTCTGGCGCTAGAGGAGCAAAAAAGGCTGCCGGAGGTAGTAATAGTAAAGACCCTGCTTAACAACAAAACAGATTACTAAACTCAATATAATTTAAAAAAACAGATCAAAATAAAGGTACTTGGTAGATAATTGGAACATAAATTCACGCATCTTCACATACATTCAGAATATTCTATGTTGGATGGTATAGGCAAAATTCCCGAACTCGTCGCTACAGCGAAAGAAGCCGGCATGGAGTCATTAGCTATAACAGATCACGGATCTATGTATGGCGCTGTTGAGTTTTATTCGGAATGTAAGAGAGTAGGAATAAAACCAATTATTGGCTGTGAAGTTTATGTGGCTCATAGTAACCGCTTTGAAAAAGGACCTTCTGAAAGAAGCCCTTACCATTTAGTGCTTCTTGCGCAGAATAATATTGGTTATCAAAATTTAATGTACTTAGTCACTAAGTCTCATGTAGAGGGATTCCACTATAGACCTAGAATAGATAAAGATTTATTAGAAGAGAGAAACGAGGGCTTAATTGTGTTATCAGGGTGCCCGTCTGCTGAAATCCCGAGATACATATTAGATAATAATATAGCACAAGCTGAAGAAACTGCTAATTGGTTCAATTCCGTTTTTAATGGTAGGTTTTTCTTAGAAATTCAACGCCATGCTAACGTCCCGGGATTAGACGACATAAACGCACAACTCATACAAATGTCCGAAAAATTAAACATCCCGTTGGTAGTAACTAACGATTCCCATTACGTTCATAAAAATGAAAGCCATTTACAAGATATATATATCGCAATCCAAACTAATACCACTATTAACGATGAAAAACGGTTACGAATGGAAGATGACTCGTACTACATTAAAACACCTGAAGAGATGTGGGAATTGTTTTCTGACCAGCCAAAAGCTTTAGAAAACACGCAAATAATAGCAGACATGTGTGATGTGGAGTTAGGCTTTGGACAAACACATTTACCTCGGTTTGATACTCCAGGATATGATACAGCTGATGACTATTTGAGAACTCTTTGCGTGGAAGGCTTGGAGAAGCGCTATTATGATATTACGGAAGACATACAATCTAGATTGGATTATGAATTAGACGTTATAAGAGAAACTAACTTCGGGAAATACTTCCTTGTAGTTTGGGATATCATTTCATTTGTTCGTAACAGTGATATTATGTTCGCAGTACGAGGGAGTGCTGCCGCCAGTTTAGTTTTGTATTGTTTGGGTATAACAGATGTTGATCCACTTAAATACAAATTAGTATTTGAAAGATTTTTGAATTTAGAACGGAAAGAAATGCCAGACATTGACATGGATTTCCAAGATGATCGTAGAGATGAAGTTTTAAACTACGTAATTGATAAATATGGTGAAGATAAAGTAGCCCAAATAATTACTTTTGGCAGAATGGCAGCAAAAGCTTCTTTGAGAGATGTTGGTAGAGGACTTGGGATACCGTATGGAGAAGTGGACAAATTAGCGAAATTAGTTCCTTTTAAATCTAGAACGATCCAAGATGCACTAGATGGAAGCGAAGAGTTCCGACAGATTTATAACGAAAACCCGATTATGAAAAACCTAATCGAGAATGCACAAGGCCTTGAAGGCACCGTTCATCACATAAGTATCCACGCTGCAGGGGTGCTGATATCTGAAAACCCATTGACGGAGACGGTACCCTTGCAAAGACCATCGAGAGCTACTGAAGAAAGCAAAGTATTGATGACTCAATACTCTATGGACCATGTAGCTAAATTAGGTTTGCTAAAGATGGATTTTCTAGGCTTAACAAACCTCACTATATTGGATAAATGCCTTAAATTAATTAACGCACAATGTGAAGAACATATAGAATTGTCAGATATACCGTTGGACGATACACAGACATTTGAAGTGTTAGGTACCGGCAAAACCACTGATATATTTCAATTGGAAAGTGCGGGTATGCAAAAATATATAGAAAAGCTAAAACCATCTAATTTAGGTGATATAGCTGCTATGATAGCGTTGTATAGACCAGGGCCAATGGAACACATAGATACATTTATTGATGCTAAGCATGGTAAAACTCCAATAATATATCCGGATGAAAGCTTAAAAACATTGCTTGATGAAACATATGGTGTAATCGTGTATCAAGACCAAGTGTTGAGAATCTTACAACAATTTGCTGGTTATACACTGGGCGAAGCAGATATAGTCCGTAAGGCAATGGGTAAAAAAATTCATTCATTAATGATGGAAGAACGGGAGAGATTCATTTTAGGGTCCCAAAACATGGGATATTCTAAAGAACTGGCCGAAGAAGTATTTAATCTAATAGAACCTTTTGCTGGGTATGCTTTTAATAAAGCTCATAGTGTTAGCTATGCTTTAATTTCTTACTGGACTGCGTATTTTAAAACACACTATAAAATGGAATATATGGCTTCAGTACTTAACGCTAAATGTGATAACCCTGAAAAGATGATTACTTCAATATTGGAATGTAATAATTTGAAAATCAAAGTAGCGGCACCTGATATCAACATTTGTGCACCTTATTTTGACATCAGTGCCACTGAAAGTGAACAGATCAATTTTGGTCTTTCTGCAATAAAAAATGTAGGAATGGCGTCTGTTACTGAAATAGCAGCTGAGCGAGATAATAATGGACTGTTTGAATCCATAGATGATTTCTGTACTAGAGTTGATTCTAAATATGTTAATCGTAGAACTTTAGAAAGCTTAGTGAAAGTTGGAGCTTTCGATGCCTTTGGAAATCGTGGATCATTGTTCGATGCGTTAGAATCAATGCTCGCTACGATTCAATTAGAGTCTAAGATACGTAATTCTGGGCAAACTAAGATGTTTGAGATGGAAGGCGACAATACTGCTGGAAGCTTAGCTAAAATACCACTGAATGTTTCAAGCACACCGGATAGTGAATTACTTTTGTGGGAAGAAGAACTACTTGGGCTGAAACTTTCAACTATTACAAACGCAGCGGTTCAGTCGTATTACGGTGTAACTCTAGATAGTACAGACAAATTAGTTATTGGATCCACGGTATCAGTTTTAGGGATTATAGAGAGTAAATTCAATGGCGTGACTAAAAGTAAGAATGAAGAATATCTTAGATTAGATATCAAATTTTCTGATGGCAATATGACAGGATGGGTGTGGCCTCAAAGCCTAAAACAAACACAATTGCAATGGATAGAAGGGGTACCATTAAAAATAACAGGTAAAGTTCGTCAAAGAGGAGATTCCCCGAGTTTCCAATGTGAAAGGGCTGAGAGTATGGATGTGATGGATAAAATAAGTGAAAAAGTAGATCAATTAGAAAAACCACCAATAGCTTCTTTTGAAACTGATAATGTAGTAAAAACTACTGTCGACGCTAAACCACAAAATGTTACTGCAGCCAATGGTTTTATTGCAATTAAGATTTTAGAAAGCGAAGATAGCAGTGATGACGCCCATAAATTACGGGAAGCTGTTAAATTGATGTTGGAGTATCCAGGGTCGAACAGAGTAGTATTTAAAATTTTGACTCTTGGTAAAATGATTACTATGGATTTACCCGTTGTGACTGTGAGCTTGAGCGATAACATGGTAGACCGCCTGATAGCACTTTTGGGACCAGATTCTGTTGAAGTATCGGACGGCTATAAGACTCTGCAAGAAGTAGTTTAATTACTTCTTGATATTCTGAAATCTGATAGAGTCCACAAAAGAAACTAACAGCTGATATTGTATGATGACGTCTGCCTACTAGCACCTCAATAAAACGGTGTGGAAAAAAATGCCCCAGATAGTAATATCTGAGGCACTTTCTTTAGTGGGATTGTTAAGCTTATTTGAAATGAGATGTGTTAAGCAGGATTCTTCGTTCACCAGGCATATTGGTGTAATCTAAATCTTTGTTAACTCTCCATACAGATACTATTTCCATTACTGGGATCTGATAGAGTCTGTCTGTGAATATCTCATAAACTTCTTCCATTAGCCTTCTTCGCTCTTCTCCACCAGCTGCGAGAGCCTGTTGCCCCAATGTGTGGGAATCAGCATCACAGTTTGAAGATCGAACTGAAGTACAGTTCATGTAGTAGTTAATTTGTCGACCGAAGTCAAAGTATTCTCCGCCCGGTGCGAAGTATACTAACCCTGGTGAAGCACCAGGGTCTGCAGGCGGTTCACCTGCATGCACTATATTAACCGCTTCTTCGTGAGTTTTGCCTTCTGCTAAAGCCTCTTTGTAAGCGACTGCTGGTCCAGCTTTGTGATATTTGGTCCATACACTAGGCTCAACAATGTTGATTTTTACGTTTATGCCTGCTTGTGCCCACATAATACCTAGAGATTCAGAGAGTTCTACGTCTTTCGCGTATCGTCCAGACCTGCTGTAATAGTTGATCTGGTTGTCGAAATTGTAGTCTGCATCGGCTAATAATTGTGTTGCTTTTGCTGGATCATATGGGTACTTAGGCTTCCAGTGGGTTTCTGTAATACCAATTGTACCTGGTATTACGTTAGGACCGCTAGAACATCTGCTGGTTGGTCCGAAATAGTTTCATCTGTTCTCTCTTATAATAAATTGAAGGGGAGGTCGCCCACCGACCTCCCCTTCGGGTTACATGCACGTTAGAAATCTTATTGAAGAAGCTTCTATCGCACTTGATGTTTGACTGACTTTACTTCAAAGTTATTGTCCAAGGGGCAGTGAAGTAAGGAACCAGTTTCCAAGGTTCGTAGTTAGCAATTCTCTTACCAGCTCCCCAAGGTACGTTAGAGTAGAAAGGTCCCCAGTGCATACCTTCATCTCTAATGAACTTGTAAGCAGCATTGAAATTATCATGCTGTTCTTGCCCTGTAACTACGTGATTCAAAGCCAAGTCTTGGATCACTTTGCAACGAGCAGCGCCGTCTGCGGTTTCTGGCTCGTTCATTCTCCAGCGGGTATCGTGGTTACAATAACCTCCAACTGTAATACTGGTGCCATCGTAACGAGCTTCGTTGTCTCTGATGAGCATGTCACCAGGCAAATTACGGTTGTTCCAGCTTTGCTTAATCGCAGCTTGGTCACCGATTTCGATATCAACATCGATACCAACGTTTTTCTTCCAGTCTGTCACCATTAATTCGGCAACTTGTGGTAAGAACGGGAACGAACCTGATTCCCAGGTCCAAATTTTGAAGGTTACACTATCGTCTAACCCTGCAGCTGCCCATAATTCTTTAGCTTTTGCAGGATCATAAGGGAATCCGTCTAAGTCTGAACTGTATCCCATTGCGTTAGTAGTAGCCCAGCCATGACCTTCGTGGGTAGCACCTTTGCCGTACAAAGCTTCTTGGATTGCACGGGTATCAGTACCATATTGAAGAGCTTGTCGTGACTCTTTTGTGAAGCACCACATGTCTTCTTCCCAGCAGTCGATGTAAATCATCCATAACATGGAGTTTTCTTCTTGCCAGAAAACATTCATCTCGGAATCAGCTTCTATACTTGGAACGAGGTTCATGTTAGCTTCAATGAGGTCAGCTTCTCCAGATTGTAGAGCAGCTAATCTAGTTGAACCTTCCAGGATGATTTCCATGTCTATTCCACCGATTTGAGGGATTCTGTCTTCTACGAAGCCATTGGCTTTTGTGAACCAATAGTCATCATTTCTATCAAAGGAGTATTTAACCCCTAAGTCGTAACTCTCCAAACTGAACGGTCCTGTTCCAATTGGATTCTCTTCAAATTCAGTGAAGCAGTCCATTTCGTTCGAGCCTTTTGCTTCAGCCGCAGCAATCATAGGGCGGACATATGCAGCAGGTAAAACCATGCCTTTTTCATCCTGACCGCTTTGAGAGAAGTTGAACGGGAAGTTCAAGGCAACTCTGTTTTGTGCGTACGTGATTTGGTTGTCTCCAGGACCAAGGTCCAAAGACTTGGTGTATTTAACATAAGCAGTTTCAGTTACATTGAAACATCCAGCTTCTGCCATATCAACAGCTAATTGGCCTCGTTCTTGCTCTAAGCTGAGCATGACGTCATCTACTGTTAACGGATCTCCATTGTGCCATCTGATCCCGTTGTCGTCGCTTATATCGATAATCCATGTGGTTCCATCTTCAGAAACCTCCCATTTACTAACGATACCAGGCACGAGATCTCCACCACCCATTGTAGAGACCATGTCGTCCATAAATACTCTTAAGTATTTAACGTCCGGTCCTCCTGCTAAAGGTGGGAATACTCTTTCCTCTTCGAGGTCCGCTATCAATACGGTTATCCTCTCATCGGAATTAGTTGCTTGTGTCTTTGTAGCTGCTGCGGCTGCTGGTGCTGCCGTGGGAGCAGCAGCTGCAGAACTTGACGAACTAGATGTATCAGATCCGCCGCAAGCGATTGCAAACATCGCTAGTAGCATGATTGATAAACTCATCAAAGCTAAACGCTTGATGTTAAGTGTAATCTGTTTTGCCACTGGGTTCCTCCTTACTCATGTCTATCCTATTAGGAGACACTACTATTTTTCAAACGAACACTAACTATTCTATAACGCAATACTCGTTGTAACGCTTAGACTAATGTATTGCAAAAAAAATGTCAATTAGAGTACTGAAAAATTTCATGATTATTTCCGATTTGTAATGTTAATTTAGCCATAACTTACGAATCGTAATACATAGAGCAAAGACGTTATTGCTACTGTTTTAGGTTATTCATTGAATTTAATTGAACCAGTTTCTAACAGAACTTGTTTAGCGGAACGCTAAGAAAAAAGAAAAACCTCCTTTCGGACATTGAACCGAAAGGAGGTTTTTGTACAGGATTGTCTATCTGAAATGGGTTGTGTTAAGTAAAATTCTTCGTCCACCAGGCATATTGGTGAAGTCTAGGTCTTTGTTAACTCCCCATACAGCTACGATTTCCATGACTGGTATTTGGTACAACCTGTCACTAAAGACATCGTACACTTCTTCCATGAGCTTCCTTCTCTCGTCGCCAGCAGCTGCAATTGCTGTTTGCCCAAGAGTGTGAGTGTCTGCGTCGCAGTTAGATGATCTTACTGAAGCGCAGTTCATATAGAACTTAATTTGTCGACCGAAGTCAAAGTATTCTCCGCCCGGTGCGAAGTACACTAATCCAGGTGACACTCCAGGATCTGCAGGCGGTTCACCTGCATGCACGTCTGCAACAGCTTCTTCATGAGACTTACCTGCCTCTAGTGAAGCGTTGTATATGTGCGCTGGTCCGGCTTTGTGGTATTTGTTCCAAATAGTGGATTCAACCACGTTGACTTTAATGTTAAGCCCAACTTGATCAAAATAGATAGCTAAAGATTCTGCTAATTCAACGTCTTTTGCCCATCTGCCTGATCTAGTCCAATAACTAATTTCATTTGATGCGTCATAGTCAGCTTCCACTAACAATTCTCTTGCTTTAACTGGGTCATACGTATATTTTGGCTTCCAGTTAGTGTCATTTACTCCCAGTGTTCCAGGGATGCCGTTAGGACCACTAGAGCAACGACTTTGCTCTCCGAAGAGAGCTAATGCTATTTCTTCGCAATCTATTGAGTGAGCGATAGCTTGTCTAACTTTTAACTTTTTGAGCTCTGGGTGCCAAATTGTGTCAACGTCTAATGTGTTGACTTCACCGGAAACTATTTTGACCCATGCCCCGTGATCACTCTTGTCCAAGTCTTCTGCCATATCCCCGGCCATGCCCCAAGCGATATCAGCTTCTCCTGCTTGGATCATAGCAGATCTCACAGTTTCTTCTAATCTCCATACGTACTCTGCAGTATTTATGGTTCCAGCTTGGGTTAAGAAAACACTGTTGTCAGCATTGTATTTATCCCATTTGTTAATAGTGAACTTTTCTCCTCGAATCCATTCACCAAAAGTGTAGGGTCCCCAACCTATGGTATTACCAGTAGCTGCCTGGCTATCTCCGTCGTGTTCAGCGTGGTCTTTAGGGGCTCTAAAAATGGTGTACTGTGCGAATCTAGGAAGTGCTGGATTTGGGTTTGTAAGAGACCATTTAATTGTGTAATCATCAACAACTTCAGCGCTTGAAGCTCCAACTTGACCATAAGGCCCGCATTCTACGCAGCTACCTAAGTAGTCAATTGAATATTTAGCGGCTTCAGCATTCCAAGGTTCTCCATTGTGGAATTCCATTCCTTCTGCAAGGTTGAACGTCCACGAAGCGCCTCCATCATGCATTTCCCAACTTTCAAATCCCACTGTTGAGTGGTCTACGAAGTCTGGTCCTAAAAAGGATACAGGTTGGGTAATGTTATGGGTTATTTGGTTTGGATATAAAGTAGTTGATTTCCAAGTGTCTGGGTCAGACGGCTCTTGGTTAATAACCACTACTATGCTGTCTTTGGCAGGCTCTGCTTTAACAGGCGCTACAGTCGGCTTGATAGCAGGCACTGCGGTTGGAGCAGCGGATACTGCTGGAGCTGATGCTGCTGCTTTGGGAGCTGCTGCTGCAGGCGCAGAATCAGAATCATCAGAAGTTCCGCAAGCCACTACAAATGCTATTACTAGCAAGAGTGACGTCGAAATCAGAGCTAAGCGTTTGAATGAGGGTTTAATTCGTTGATTCACAGGTTGTCCTCCTTTACTTCACTGCCAGCCAATATAGGCGGCAAATTTATTTTCACAGTCACATTGAAGACGTATATATTCCTACTCCAAGTCCTATGTAACGGTAAGCGTAAAATAATTGTTATTATTTGTCAAATTGATAATGTCGATATCGTACAAGGCAATCATAACGTCCTATTAGTCGGTACATGTGACGAAATTCGTATTAACGGAAAAATGTATTTGGGCAAAAGAAAAACCCTCCTCTGGCTTATTCAGCCAGAGGAGGGTTTTTGCATTAGAAAGACCTATTTAAAGTGTGCAGTGTTTACTAAGATTCTTCGTCCACCAGGTTGGTTTACGAATTCTAAATCTTTGTTAACTCCCCATACTGAAACAAGTTCCATTACTGGAATTTGATAAAGTCTGTCAGTGAACACTTCGTAGACTTCTTCCATTAATTGTCTTCTTTCGTCACCGCCAGCTGCTAATGCTTTTTGCCCCAAGGTGTGGCTGTCTGCATCGCAGTTAGATGATCTGACTGAAGTACAGTTCATGTAGAAGTTGATCTGTCGACCGAAGTCGAAGTACTCTCCACCGGGTGCGAATGTTACTAATCCAGGAGATGCTCCCGGATCTGCAGGTGGTTCACCTGCATGGACTGCAGCTACTGCTTCTTCGTGACTCATTCCTGTTTCTAAAGCAGCTTTGTAAGCGATTGCAGGTCCAGCTTTGTGGTATTTGTTCCATATGCTGGATTCTACTATGTTAATTTTGATGTTGATGCCAGCTTGCGCCCACATAACGCCTAATGACTCTGATAATTCAACGTCTTTAGCGTAACGTCCGGATCTACTATAATAGTTGATTTGATTGTCGAAGTTGTAATCTGCTTCTTCGAGCAATTGTTTAGCTTTTGCTGGATCATAAGGGAATTTAGGCTTCCAGTTGGTTTCGTTTACGCCTAATGTGCCAGGTATACCGTTAGGACCACTAGAGCATCGACTGGTTGGTCCGAAGAGAGCTAATGCTAATTCTTCGCAGTCAATAGCATGTGTTATTGCTTGTCTAACTTTGAGTTTCTTTAATTCTGGATGCCAAATGGTGTCTGCATCCAAAGTGTAGACTTCACCTGAAACGATTTTGACCCATGCGCCATGATCGCTGTCATCCAATTCTGGAGCCACGTCGCCAGCCATACCCCAAGCAATGTCTGCCTCACCGGCTCGAATCATTGCAGCTCGGACTGTTTCTTCATTTCTGAATACGAATGTTGCTGTGTTAATTGAACCAGCTTGAGTTAAGAAGCTGCTTGAATCTGCGTTATAGCCATCAAATTTATTAATGACATATTTTTCTCCTTTGACCCATTCTCCGAATTCATAAGGTCCCCAGCCGATCGCGTGCCCTGATGCAGCTTGAGCGTCTCCAATGTTTTCAGCATGATCTATAGGTGCTCTGAACAAGCTGTATTGGGAAAATCTAGGAAGAGCTGGGTGTTTATTGTCGATAAACCATTCAACAGTATAGTCGTCAATAACTTCAGCGTGAGAGTCTCCGACTTGTCCGTAAGGTCCGCATTCTACACATTGACCTAAGAAGTCAATGGAATATTTTGCGGCTTCAGCATTCCAAGGTTCTCCATTGTGGAATTCCATACCTTCATTTAGGTTAAGAATCCAAGATGCTCCATCGTCTTTCATTTCCCAGCCACTGAAACCTGCGGTTTTTGTGTCGACAAAGTCAGGTCCTAGGAATGACATTGGTTGAGCGATGTTTTGTACCAATTGGTTAGGGTACAACGTAGTAGAAAGCCACGGATCTGGTTCTGTGGGCTCTGTGTTGATAACCACTACTATGCTGTCTTTTGCCACTACCTCTGCTGCCGGTGCTACTGTAGGTTGTACTACTGGTAATGCAGTCGGTTCAGCCGATACTGGAGCAGCAGCAGCTGCTGCTGGTTGTTCTGCTGGTTTTTCTGCAGGAGCAGCAGCTGGAGTTTCTCCACCACTACATGCCACAATAAAAGCAGCTGTTAGCATCGATAACATTGATACCAACGCTATTTTTTTGATGCTTGATTTTGATAATTGATTCACAGGTTTCCTCCTCATGTTGTAAAACATTTATTTCTAGCCTGGCAATGCAGTTTGCGTCTATAGCATTGGAAGCTAGATATATAAGAAGTAAGGTTACTGGATAGAGAATAAACTTGTCAAACGAATTAAAACACTAATTTAACTAAATTATCTTAATAGACGTTCAATTGTTACGAATTGAGTAGCTTCAACAACTCAATTACGAATTAATGCATATTTTAGAATTGAATTAGTGAAGGAATCGCTTCAATATAATACTTATTGCAGATTGCCAAGTTTTGCTGATTTTATTGGATGTCGCATGTTATACTTGTACTTTATAAAATTCCCCCTCTATAAGGAATGTAACTTGGCTGAAGTCTCAGATATCAAAGAAAAAATAGATTTGGTCGAATATGTTTTGAGGCACGTGCCCCTACAAAAGTCTGGACAGAATTTTAAAGCTAATTGCCCATTTCATCAAGAGAAGACCCCTTCTTTCTATGTATTCCCAGATAAACAAACTTGGAGATGTTTTGGAGCTTGCGCTGATGGAGGCGATGTTTTTAATTTTGTTATGAAAAGCCAAAATTTAGAATTTTCTGACGCTTTAAGCCAATTGGCCGATGAAACTGGTATAATTTTGCGAGTCAGAAATGTAGAAGAAACTCAAAAAAAAGAAACCTCTAAATCTATTAACCAAGCCTCGTATGAATTCTTTTGTGAATGTCTTCAATCTTCTTCTGGGAGCAAAGCACTCGAATATCTGGCCAATCGAGATGTGGACCAGGACACTATCAAATCATTTGGCATAGGGTATAGTCTTTCAGACAATAAGTCCTTGATTCAAAAACTCAGGCAGATTGGTTATCAAGATGATGACATGATAACAGCTGGTATTTGCAGAAGAAATGATGATGGAAGTATGTCAGAAGTCTTCAGAGGAAGACTAATGATACCGATAAGAATAAGAAATGGAGATGTTGTAGGTTTCGGAGCTAGAACTTTGGAGGACCGACAGCCCAAATACCTTAACTCCCCACAAACTGATATATTCGATAAAAGTAAAATTCTTTATGGCATAGATAAATCTTTCCAATCTATCAAAAAAGAAGGCACCATTGTGATTGTAGAAGGTTATATGGATGTTATTCGAGCCCATAAACATGGATATACCAATGTAGTGGCATCTATGGGAACGGCTTTGACTAGAAATCAAGTAGAACAAATTAAAGTTATGGCCGATAATGTCGTTATGGGATTGGATTCTGATGCAGCAGGGCAACAAGCCACTCTTAGAAATTTGGACTCTGCATGGAAAGTATTTCAGATGGACAAGTTATCTGTAAAGCGTACAACCCGAGATATTTTTAGAGCTTCAAAAAACCCAGTAATTAAAATA
>Ga0114999_10003725_pt1 | contig 18914 bp, 16 predicted proteins | sample ArcticOcean_MG_C_3_FD_89820 | JGI IMG/M metagenome (GOLD analysis project Ga0114999, IMG submission 89820) | Marine microbial communities from western Arctic Ocean - ArcticOcean_MG_CB8_126 | ecosystem: Environmental > Aquatic > Marine > Oceanic | place: Arctic Ocean: Canada Basin | collected...
AGCGCGTGGCCGATGATGTGAGCAATATGTCGTGCCGACTCATCCAGCAGATGCGGGAAGTTCGCAGTAAAGCCGCCTTGTGCCATGCTCATGATGAAGCAGTTGGGGAAGCCGTGAGACTGAACGCCGTGAAGCGTTCGGATGCCATCGGCCCAGTGTTCGGCAAGTGAATTGCCGGTGCGCCCGTACGTTTGGTATCCGGCGCGGCGCGAGTAATCTGTGCCGACCTCGAAGCCCGTTGCGAAAATGATGCAGTCCACCTCGTATTCGACGCCATCGTAGACGATGCCTTTCTCGGTGATCCGCTCAACGCCCTGACCGTTGGTGTCTACCAACTGGACATTGGGTCTGTTGAAGGTCGGCAGGAAGCCATCGTTGAAGGTCGGACGCTTGCAGAACATCGCATAGTAGGGCTTGAGCTTCTCGGCGATCTCGGCATTGCCGACCAGGTTGTCAACGCGCTCGCGAATCTCGTTCATCTTCTCGAAGTTGGCGAGTTCCATCACCTGACCGACGTTGCGCTCGCCCTCACCGCCCTTGCGGAATTGCTCGAGCATCTTGCCGATCAGATCGGTCCAGCCGTCGTCGACCAGATCTTTCTCCTGCGGGACGCCGGAGACAAGCGCGTTAAAATTCTCCATGCGCTCTTTCTGCCACCCGGGCTCAAGGCTTGCGGCCCATTCCGGGTCAGTCGCCGCGTTGCCACGCACGTCGACCGATGATGGCGTGCGCTGGAAGACGTACAACTGCTTCGCCTTCTCGCCGACGAACGGAACTGACTGAATGGCGGTTGCCCCGGTGCCGATGACGGCAACGCGTTTGTCATGCAGTTTGTCGAGGTTGCCGTCAGGACTGCCGCCGGTGTAGTCATAGTCCCAGCGGCTGGTGTGGAAGGTGTGGCCCTTGAAGTCGTTGATGCCCGCGAGGCCTGGCAGCTTCGGTCGATGCAGGGGGCCGTTTGCCTGGCCAACGAATCGCGCACGGATTTTGTCACCCTGGCTGGTCGAGATGATCCACCGATTGGCGGCATCGTCCCAGCGCATCTCCTTGACCTCGGTCTGGAACAACGCATCTTCATAGAGGTTGTAGTGCTTACCGATTCGCGCGCTGTACTCCAGAATCTCGGGCGCGTGCACATATTTCTCGGTCGGTATGTAACCCATCTCTTCGAGCAGAGGCAGATAGATGTAGGACTCGATGTCGCACTGGGCACCCGGGTAGCGATTCCAGTACCAGGTGCCGCCGAAGTCACCGCCCTTCTCGATGATGCAGATGTCCTTGACGCCTTTCTCACGGAGGCGGGCCGCGGCCTGCAAGCCGCCAAAGCCTCCGCCGACGAGGACGACGTCGATCTCGCGTGTTACCGGTTCGCGCGCAATGTCCGCATCGATGTAGGGATCGACCACGAAGTGCTCAAACTCTTCCTTGATCTCGATGTACTGGTGGTTGCCGTCGTCACGCAGGCGCTTGTCACGCTCGGCGGCGTAACGCGCGCGCAGTTCGTTGGGATCGTAGTCAAGGTCAAGGTCATCGTAGGATGGTGTAGCTTCGCTGTCTTCGGACATGTCGGCTCCAGTGATTTATCGGGGAGGGGTCGTCTTGGCGTAAGGGCTAGTTTCAGCGTGAGAGCTGGTTTCGGCGCAAAAGATGCCTCGAACGCGCCGCTAAATCAAGGTTTGCGGGGCCAATGGCAGGCGCAGCTATCGGCTCAGCCGAGTTCGATCAGGTCGATGATGTCTGTTAGTTCCCGAAACGTCGTCATTTTGAAGTCGGCGGCGGGGACGGCGTCGAGCGACCGGGTCTTCCAGATTGTGCGCATCCCGAGCGCCCTCGCAGGCTCGATGTCGGCGCGCGGATTGTCGCCGCAGAAGATGCAATCTGTGGCCATTGCGTCGAGGGCGACCATTGCAGCGGTGAAGATAGCCGGGTCCGGCTTCTTGACGCCGTAGCCGCCGGACGTGATGATGACATCGAAAAACGGCGCGAGTCCCAGCGCTTCGATCTTGGCACGCTGCATGAAGTCGCGACCGTTGGTGACGCAACCCATTTTCATGCCGCGACCCCTGAGTTCGGTCAGCGCATCGAGCGCACCGGGAAAGAGCGTGGCATCCTCAAAGAAAGTGGCATCAAAACGCTTTGTCAGCACCGCACTCATGCCGGCGGCAAGGCCAAAATAGTGGCATAGAACGTTAAACACCTGGTCTTTGGGCTGGATGATCTGGTGATGGGTGACAAACGCATCGGCAAACAGTTCCGGGTCCGCGTCTATGCTGAACTCGTCCTGAAACCGCCGCGCGCAGAAGGCGAGCGACGCCGACTTGTCGTGCAGCGTGTCGTCCAGGTCAAAAAGCAGGAACATGATGCTTCTTTCGCTAGTTGGGATTTGGGGCGAGGACTGTGATTGCGTTCGGTGCCCGGGCGTTATGCGATCGCACCGAGTGCGAGCACGGCGGGGATACCCGTGGCGACGCAAGTCCACTGGCTATCCGTATTGACGCGCCAGACCTCGCCAGTGTCAGTACCGATTACCACGCCGCCGCCTTCCGACGGGTCGGGTGTCAGGCCATGGATGTTGGCTCGCGAAGGTGAATGCGCCGCGTCCATCAGGGAACGCCAACTCTCGCCGCCGTCAACCGAGCGAAACAGCATGGCTCCGGCACCGTCCGGCTCTTTGAAATTTGAGAACGCCGTGGGCGCGGAGGCGACCGTGAGGGAAACTGGCTGGCGCGGGTCGATGCACATCGGCCGCGAGTAACGCGGCGTGATGCCGCGCCACGCGTATTGCCAATTCCTGCCAAAGTCCTCTGACCGGAAAACCCCGGCATTGCCCTCGACCATTTCTGCGACGCCATCAAGGCGCCCATAGCCGGTCGAGGCAAAGACAGTGTTGGGTTCAGTCGGGTGAAGCGACAGCATGTGCAGATCCGGGTTGTCGCCCGGTAATGTCAGCCGCCAGCTTTCGCCGCCGTCTTCGGTTGCCATGATGCCGCCTACCTCGACTCCGACCAGCACACGGCGGGGATCATCCGGGTCGACCACAATCGCGCGTGCGCGCCCCGGCAGTTTGGGCTCAACCGGCACGCACCAGTCGCTTGCCTCCGGTGCGTTCATGAAGCTGTCAACGGGTTCCCAGGTCGCGCCGGCGTCGGTGCTGCGATAGAGCCCCGCGGGCTGGGTGCCGGCATACAGCAGGTTGCCGACCCCGCGTACCTGCCAGACCTCCTCTTCTTCGAAGCCGACCTGTGTCCAGGAGTCGCCGGCGTCAGTCGATCGATACAGACCCGCGCCAGTGCCGGCGAAGCAAATGGGTGCTGACCCCGCGTTCACGCGGTGCAGGTACAAGTCGCGAACGCCTCGGCTCTGCAAAACAGACTCGGGTTCGCCACCACCTTCATTTCCTGCATTGGTATCGTTTGAATCGATCACGAAGACGCCACGGCTCGTGCCGGCCAGAATTCGCATGTCAAAATCTCCTTGGCTGAGATGGGGCGAGAAAGCTGCCGAAACGGCTGATGGCGGCTTGTTGATGGTTGGTTGCAGTCCAGACGTCGCATCATACGCGCAGTCTGGTCCCGGATGCGTCAGTGGCGGGGAGTCCACGCCGGCGGGGCACGCTGTCGGGCCAGGCGGTGGGGGCAGGTACTAACGGGTCAATCGACCAACAAGCCCACCAAGGCGCCGCACGAATCCACGAGGCTGGACTCTGGCGAGTTCAACCGCGGCTTGATAGCCGGCGCCGGGAATGCACACCACCTCGCCTGCCAGCATAGCGTCGATGCCGGCGGCGGCAACCGACGTCGGCGTCATCATGAGTGCATCGGGTACCGGCAGACCCGCAGACATCGTTACCCCCTCCGTATCAGTCAGTCCGGGGCAGAGCGCCGTTGCCGAAACGCCGGTTGATCTCAGTTCTTCGGCGAGCGATTCCGTAAATGAGAGCACGTAGGCTTTGGTGGCTGCGTATGCGCCCATGAAAGGCACGGGGTGAAACGCGGCGACGGATGCCACGTTCATGATGGCACCCCGGTCGCGTTCGAGCATCGAAGGCAAGAGCCCGAGGGTGAGTCGGGTCAGGGCACCGACGTTGAGGTTCACCATACCCATCACCGTGTCCACGCTCTGCTCACCGATGGCGCCGTGCAGGGACAGGCCGGCGTTGTTGACGAGCAGGTCGACAACAAGGCCGTGACCCGCGACTTCGGTCAAGAGTCGCTCAGCGCCGCCGGGTGAAGTGAGATCACAGGCGAAGGTGGAGACATCTACGCTGCCTGACAGTTCTTCGGCGAGATCTGCGAGTCTGCTCTCGCGCCGGCCGGTCAGCATCAGATTGTAGCCGCGGCTCGCGAGTTGCCTTGCGATGGCCTCGCCGATGCCCGCGGTCGCGCCGGTGACGAGCGCGCGCGGGGAAGCCTTTGCAGTCGTTGTCATAGGGTCCCGTTCCTGTCGCGAGCAAACGTGCCTCCGCGACCTTCAGAAAAAAGGTGTCGTCGAGTTTGTCCCACGAAGCCGGGCCGGGCAAGGTTGCCCTTGGGATAGAGATTGACCGTGCGCCCTTCAGCAGTGATCATCGCGCATTGCAGTTGGAATGCTATGCCCGAATCAAATTCTGAAGACGACGCGTCCGCCTTTGAGATTGCGGCCATCGCGGTCGATCTTGACGGCACCCTGCTCGTGGGCGATGAGTTGCCCGACGCTAATCGGGGCGCGTTGCAGCGGGCGCGCGAGAAGGGGCTGAAGGTCTTCATTGCCACGGCACGATGGCGGCAGATGGCGGATCGGATCAATGATCTGGTGGGTGGCGACGACGGTCTCATTGCGTGCAACGGTGCCCAGGTGCGCGTCGGCGAGGTGGACCACGTGGACCTGCGCTTGCCGGACGACTTGACGCGTGACCTCTTTGGCATTGCCAATACGCACCGGTCGGTTGTGACTGCCACCTTTAGTGAAAGCTCGGTCATCAAGATGGACGGCAAATTATCGGGCCCGCTCGAAGTGCCGGAACTGGCGCAGGTCGATGAGTTGATACCGGGGAACGATCAGCCGCGCATCGTCACCATTCAGGGCTCGGTCGCGGTCGCCGCAGCGGGCGAGCTGAAAGTGAAGTATGGGGAGGTCGCAAACTTTGCGGACTCCATCGGTCCAAGCGGTCGCGTGGTGTACACGGTTACCCATCACCTTGCGCACAAGGGTGAGGCATTGCACGTCCTCTGTGCGGCCGCGGGGGTGAGACCGGAGCAAACGCTCGTCTTCGGCGATGCTGAAAATGATATCGCGATGTTCCGCGCGGCCGGGATGTCGGTCGCGATGGGGCAAGCGCAGGCGAGTGTACGCGCCGCCGCTGACCATGTGGCACCGCCTAACGACCAGGACGGCGTGGCAGTCATGCTGGCACGCTTGATCTAGCCGAACCGGCGTCCATGTCTCTGTGGCAGTCTGGAAATCCGCCCTCAATACCAGAATACGACCGATAGTCGGACTTCAGGTTCGCTTCGTGATGGACGCGCGCCCGAGACGCAGGCGCTCAGCCGTTGGATGTCACTTCAGTATCGGAAAAATACCGACGGTGTCCCGCGCAGGCTGATGCGGCGGATAATGCGGGTGTCTTCATCACAGGTTGCCGCGGCAATGGGGCTCGCGCTGTGCATTGTCGTCGGGTTGTCCCACATCAGAATGTCGCCGGGGCGATGCTGGTGGCTGGTCAGGAATCGAGGTTGAAACGCGTGCTCGCAGAGTTCAGTAAGGAGTGCGCGGGCCTCCTCGGGACCCATGCCGACGATCCCCTGACTGGTTCCGGTGATCGCGTACAGGGTCTGTTCGCCCGTGATCGGATGGCGCCTGACCAGCGGGTGGGTGACGGTGCGGCTTTGGTCCCAGTTTCCGGGTGCGATGGGCGTGTGATCGCCGGGGCGGGCAACAATCGATACACCGTGACGGTGTTCAACGATCAGATCGGCGAGCGCGGTCTTTCGCTTGCGTGGCAGGGCCTGCCACGCGGCGGCCATGTCCACGAAACGAGTCTCGCCGCCGCTTCCCGGCGCTTTTACCGAGTAGAGCATGGTGACCGAGGCAAGCGGGCGCGTGAATGACTGATCCGTGTGCCAGTGTGCCGCGCCCCGTCCGGTTTCCTGCGTATCGACGCCAAGATTATCGATCGGGATGATCTCTGGGAACGCCGGTTTGCCGGGTATGAGCAGTGGATCACCCACGCGGCGTGCGAAGTGCACGTATTGCGCCCGGGTTAAACCGGGCGTGCGGACGACGCCGATGCGGTTTGCGTAGAGCGCCATTAAGAGGGCCCGCAGATCATCGTCCGTCAGTTCCGGGATGTTGATGTCCCGGATCTCGACGCCGAAGTTGCCGGGTAAGGGACCGATCTTGAAGGCGTCACTCATAGCATCTCACGGTGCTGGTTTGCCGCGCTGTCGCGCAGGGAACACCGCAGCATATTGCTTTAGTTCCATGGAAGGGTTCTTTTTCGAAGCCTTTGATTGGCGTCATTTGCCTGGCGTTACGTACTCTCGATTGAAGAGCACTATTTATTGAGAAGCGCTATTTATTGAGGAGCACTATTGATAAGCGGCACTTGAAAAGTGCTGCTTGAAAAGCACCGGCAACGCACAGGTATCACCCGTTGCGCGCGGCGTAGTGTTGACTATCGAGCATTAACAAGACAAGACTATTCGGCCAGGTCGGAAGATTTGTCTGTTAGCCGGCTGTGATGTGAGGCAGGCAACCCGTTGCTCCGCGCACTGCTATCAGCAAGAGGCGCATGTGGACCGATCACGTGATCTTGGAACGATTCCAAAGACGTCGGACGACGCGCTTCGCCCATACCGGAATTTCCTCACCTCAGGCGAGCCGCTCGCATCCTTGATGCGGAGCAACCCGTGGCTGCGCCCGCCCGGCGCCAACGACGATCTAGAGTGGGGCCGGGGCACTATTACGGTACGACGGTTCCGGGCAAGCATGGCTACTGGAAACACTTTCCGTTGCCCGTGCCAACGCGCAGCCTTAAACAGCTTCGCCATGACCTGTTTGAGGGGGGCTATTGGCTGATCGAGGACGGCCTGTCCGGCGCCAGTTGCGAGATCCTGCGGGCACGGGCGGGCACGGGCGGACGAGCAGGGCGAAGGCGAGCGCGTCGCAAATGCCGTGCAACGGGCTTCGGCTCAATTCAAACCGTATCGGCCGCCAGCAGAGAAGGCCGCGCGGAAGGTTGGCAAGGGCGTTATTCAAGGCGCAAATACGGTCGGCAAGGGCGTTGAACAGGGTGCAAGAGAGATCGGCAAAAGCGCGCAAGCATTGGGCAAAGCGCTTGGTTTTTGAGCCGGATTTGGTGTTTCGCTTGATCCCGGCGGTGTTGGGTAGCTGACATCGGCGCGCCCCCCTCTCTTCCCCCGAGGGTTCACGCACGATCCTCGTTCTGCCAGTCGAGTTCCTCCTGCATCCGGTCGATCTCGGCGTCGGAATAATCCGGCTCCAGGCGCAGGTCAGTAACCTGGCGACCCGGCGAAAGGGGGGCAAGATACTCGCGATGATTCACGGCATGTCTGTCCAGGCATCCGCGACTTCTCCGAATTCGGGCAGGGCAGGAAAGCCACCGGCGCGCGTGGTCGTCAGTGAGCCGCATTGAATGGCGAATTCGATCAGGGATTTAGACAAGGCAGCTGGAGGCTAGAGCGTCTTCCAGGCGAGTTCAAATTCGCCGCTTGCAGTCGCGACGTAAGCGGATTGCTCAGAGATAGTGACGCTCATCTGCATCGTTCTCTCCATCTGCGTGGCCGCATTGGCAACATCCGCTGACTCGAACTGAAAGACCTCGGCACGGAGTGCGCGACAACGCGCCTCAATGCTAGGCCACCAGACAGACACCTTGGTGTTGAAGCAGTAGATTCGCACCTGCGCGGCCTGGCTCGATGCCTTCTTGATGCGCTCGATCTTCGGTTCACCGACCTCGATCCAGAGGCTGGTCTGTCCATCCAGCGTGTGGGACCAAAGGGCAGGTTCCTCTGTGTCGCTGAGCCCTTTGCCAAACGCCAGCTCGTCGCCAGCATTGATGCAGAACGCCATCACGCGTACGAGCATGCGCTCGGCCGATTCTGATGGATGCCGGGCGACCACCAGATCAAGCGCGTCGTAGTGGTTGCGGTCCAAGTCGGAGAGATCGATCGCAAACTTGTAGATCGTGGGCGTCAAGGCCATCGCGGTCGTCCCTATAAATGCTTTTGGGTGCGTGCGCTCCGAGTGAGCGCATTCGAGGAAGCGCCACCATCGGCGCGGTCACAGGGCGATAGCGGGAGAGGCGAGCGGGCCGGGGCACTCGTTGTCGTGAGCCGCGATCATACGCCTGACAGACCGCGATTCAGTGCCGGATCGCTAACACCCAGTAGTGATGCTCGCGGCCATGTTCCCGCACTTCCGCAAAACGGGCGACAAGCCCGCATCGTAAACTGCTTGTCTTGTCACCTTCGGATGCGGATGGCTCCAGAACATCGGTGCGGCGTAGAAGTGCTCGACGTCCTCCCACTCTGAGTGGCCACTGCTGAAGAGCAGGACACCACCAGGGGCGAGCAGATCCGCAAAGCTCGCGATGACGCGTGCGTGCTCGGCCATCGGCACGTGAATCAGGCTGTAACAGGCAATGAGGCCGTCAAAAACCGCGGGCCTGAATCCGAACTGCTGCATGTCCATGTGTGCCAGCCGCACGCCGGGTGTTCCCGCCGCGGCCAGAGACAGCATGCGCTCCGAGATGTCGACGCCGGTGACCGCAAAGCCGGCGTTCGCGAGGCGCCCGGCTACCGGTTGCCCGCTTCCACAGCCGACATCCAGAATACGCCCGCCAGGACGGCATGCCGACTGTAATCGGGCGAGCACGTCGTTGATGTCGAAGCGATGTCGGTCCGCCGCGTAACCGTCCGCCGACGCGTTGTAGCCATCGATGACAACCTGCCGTCCGCCGGTATCTTCGACCGTCACAGGGCTCGTTTCATTCTTTGCATCGTGTGCCTCATCGCAGCGTCATTTCTGATCGAGTGCGCGCGATCGTGCGGGCAACCGGTGTATCAGCATTGCGCAGATCAAACCCTCCCGACACGCATCCGCATGCGCGATTTCGGGCTGCGCGATGACTCTTGGCCGTGAGCCACGATCTGGCCAGGTCGCCCGGTGTACAAGGAATGGATGACATACGTATACGTCTCCTGCGGTGCCGACCGAGAGCGTGCGAGATGCGTCAAACAATGATTTCGGTGCGGCTGGCACGACGTCACCGAAGAAGACACCGTCAGGCCCATAGGGTGCGAGGATTGTTGGTATGTGCATATGCGAACCCGGAATGATCTCGGTGGGCGCGTCGTCCTCGGTCACATCACTGAACAGGAACAGCGCCAACAGGCCGCGCACCCGGCGGTTCACATTCACCCGGTACTGGCCGTTCACATCATAGCTGCCGTCAATGTGCCACCCGGAGTCGCCCGGATCGGCAGTCCGGGAAAATCGGACCGGGATCGTGCCGCCCACGCCTGGCCGTTGTCGCCAGCGACCAGACCCCAGCAGTTGGTCATAGACTTTCGACAGGTCGGGCGACGTGCCCGCAGTCGCAAACACGGGCCCTTCGGGACAGTTAATGCGCGTTACCGGGTCACGCCAACTCGACGGGTCGTTGAGATCAATGCCGCAAGCCCGCACCTTATGCGCAATTACCTCGTAACATGCGTCGATCGTTGCGGGGTCGATCGCGCCTCGAACGATGGTGAAGCCATTCGTCTCGAAATCGGTGATCAGCGAGTCCACGAGAAGGGGCCAACGTTGCAGAATGGGTGCTGCCTCGCGCGCGTCGCGGCTCTGATCTGGCCGGTTTTCTCAATGTCTGTTCCGACGCGAACCATGCGGGTCCCTTTCTGCAAGCGGCTTGAGGGTGAGACTCGTACCAGACTTCGCCCGGTCCGCTGGTGTGGTCATTGTATATTTGGTTATCAAAGCTCCGGCATTGCGTTGGGATGTAGCGTTTCGATGTCTCTTATGACCGCTGCTCGATGGATCCACCTTGCAAGCATGTATTTGAAACACCAAGATTTCTTCCGTATTAGATAGTCCAGCTAGCGGCCGAGTCCCGCGACAATCCTCTCGATGTCTTCGCCGCGGAAATCCAGCTTGGTGCGAATGAACGCTGATGAGTCCAGTTGTGCAAACTGCGCCGCTTTCGCACCGGCACGGGTCAGCACATCGTCGCGAGCGATAGCTTCATCGAGAAAGCCGGCGGCAACTGCACCGGCCGGGTCGTACAGGTTGGCGTTGATTGTCGCGTTCTGCAGGTGGTTGCTGGCAAGGCGGGCGCGGGCCAGCATCAGTCCGAATGGCGGCAATGTCATACCAATTGCTACTTCGTTCAGGCCGATGGTGAAATCCCCTGCGGCGCCGATACGGTAGTCGCCGGTGAGCAGCATAAAGCCGCCCAGCGCCACGCTGTGACCTCGGGTTGCAAGGACAAGCGGTTTGGGCAGGCCGTACAGTCGCATCATCAGCCTGGCACCGCCGAGGGACATGGCGCGGGCGGCTTCCGGGTCCCCGCCACGAATAATCTTGAGATCAAATCCGCCAGATAGTACGTTTTCGCGCCCGGTCAAGATGACCGCTTTGGCGTCCCGTTCGGCCTGGTCGAGGCAGTCGTTGACCGCGCCGATCATGGTCGGGTTCATGGCGTTGGCCTTTCCATCGTCCATGGTGATGATGCCGACGTCGCCGTCCTGGTTGTAGGTTGCTGAAGACATGGTCAAAAAACCTCCCTAGTTTTAATGATGTGTGGACCGTCCGAAGAAACGGAACACTCGATGTGCGTTTGGGCCGAAGCATAACTGAGGACAGGTGCCGCCGTTGGGGCGATCGCGCCGCGAGCCAGGTCAGTCCAGCGTCGCGACCTGACAGTATGGACGGGACCCGCCGCTGCTGACGCGCATCCTGCGCAATCTCCTGAGGAATGAGCTCCGCTATACCGATCGCGGGGGCGTACTCCTCGGCGGTCGGGTGTGCGGTGACCGCGTGGTGATCGAGGTGTGGGATACCGGCATCGGCATCCCGCAGGATCAATTGGTGCGCGCGTTCGATGAATTCGTGCGGGTGCACGGACGTAGCTCCAGGGGGATGGGCCTTGGTCTCGCGATCGTCAAGCGTACCGCGACGCTGCCGGAGATAGAGACCGAGGTGCATTCAGTCGTGGGGAGGCGCAGTGTCTTCAGACTGTCGCTGCCCCGAGCGTTAGCAGGGGCAGCGTCGCCGCGGCAACGCCACGGTATTCAGAACTTCGCGGATACGCGGGTGTGGGTGTGGGTTGTCGATGATGATGAACTCGTCCTGCCAGCGATGTTGGCGCTGCTTGATTCCTGGGGTTGCCAGGCGCGTGCCTTCCAGACGCCAGAGCCCGTCGTCGCAGCGATCGGTTCGGGCGAGTTTCCAGATCTCTTGATCACGGCTGCCGACCTCGCGGACAACAAGTCTGGATTCGATCTGCACGATGTCGTTGAACAGAAAGCTCGAACAAAGAGATGAGCAAGCGGTTGGGCATCACGCACAGCAGCAGATGGCCCTGACCCGGGTGGCCATCATCACCGGCGACACCAGCGCAGAGATGCTTGAACGGGCGCGGCGGCGCAACAACACGCTGCTGCTGCACAAACCCGTCAATCCGGGACAATTGCGTTCGTTGATACTGCACGCAAAGGCAGATGAACGGGCAGAGTCGGCCTGACCGGTCGGGCGTGGCCCCATCAACTGTTGTGGCCCCATCAACGGTTGTGGCCCAGAGCGTGGGTTGCACCGGACCGAACGACCCGGCACGCCCGACCGGTTGATTGGCGTTCAAACCGCGTATGATCGCCCCTCCGCAGCAGTGAGACCGAGTGATGAGCGACAAGCCAGATGTGAATGAAGGGCCGCTTCGTGGCGTGCGGGTGCTTGACTTTTCCCGAATCATTGCTGGCCCCCTCTGCACCCAACACCTGGCCGACATGGGCGCAGATGTCGTCAAAGTTGAACATCCGGTGACTGGCGATGATGGGCGCCGGTTTTCGCGGGACGATGACGACCGGGGCTATTTCTTTGTCGCGTTCAATCGCTCCAAGCGGAGCGTTGCCATGGATGTGCGCAAGGACGGCGCCCGGGCACCCCTCGAAGCGCTGATCCGATGGGCAGACGTCTTGATCGAAAATTTCAGGCCTGGGGTCATGACCCGCCTTGGCCTCGACCCGGAAACCGTGATGCCGCTCAACGAGCGACTGATTTACGCCTCGGTCTCTGCGTTCGGGCAAACGGGCAGCCAGTCCCACCGACCGGGACTTGACCCCGTGTTGCAGGCAGAAACGGGCATGATGGCGGTGACGGGAGAACCAGACGGGGCCCCCATGCGTACCGCGCAATCGTTGATCGACACACTGACCGCAGCCCATGCGACGAGTGCGATCACCGCTGCACTCTTTGCACGTGAGCGCACCGGGTGTGGCCAGTACGTCGAACTGTCACTGCTCGATACGGCAGTGACCGCACTCGGCAATGTTGGCACTTACGTGCTGGACCACGGCGAAGACCCACCGCGATCCGGCAATGCACACATAACGGCAACGCCGACCGGACTCTTTGAGACCGCGACAGATCCAATCTATGTCGCGATGGCGACGGATCGGCTTTTCGAGCAACTGTGTCGTGACGTCCTGGAACGGCCGGACCTCGTCGAAGATCCGCGTTTTTCAAGTTCAGGCCGGCGACTTGAGAACCGGCCCGCGCTGTTCGAGATCCTGAACGGCATCTTCAGTGCCGAATCGGCGGACAGTTGGATGGAACGATTGCGCCACCTGCCGGCAGGCCGTGTCCGCAGCGTGACTGATGCGCTTGCTTCACCCGAGATCGCGGAACGCCAACTGGTGCAGACGATCCGTGACGGTGACAAGGACCTGCAAACCCTCGGGCTGCCGTACCGCTTCAGTGGAACACCGCATGTGGCGTTCCGTCCACCGCCGCACCTCGGGGAGCACACGGTTGAGGTTCTCGCCGATCTCGGCTTTGGCGACGATGAGATCGCCGAGATGCTTGAGAGCGGTGTACTGCGCAAGTCGTAGCCGGGGCCAACAGTCCGCGTGTGGTGCGAGCCGGCAGAGCAATCGCCCGCTGATGTTTGCGACTCACACCGCCTGACTGATCAGCCCGGCACTGCGTTTGTCCAGTGCATCGATCGCGGGTATCTCGAAGCGGTTGCCATCGACGTCCACAAGCAAGAGTCGGTTGGATGACAGCCAGCGCGCGTTCTCGGCGATGTTCTGAACCACAAAGTCGCGGTGCCCGCGGTGTGTGTCGACATCCCAGTAGGACGTGCCGAACTCGTTGCGCACGTCGTTGATGACGACGATCAATGACGTCAGGTAACGGGCGGTCAGCTCAGATTCGGCAATCGCGCGGGACGCAGCGGGAAGGGCGCCGATGTGTTCGACCATGCAGATTTCCTGGTCGCGGTCATCCAGGAAGGTGATGAACTGATCGGGTAGCGAAAGCGGTGCGGCGCGAACGACCTTGACCCGTGCGAAGGACACGTTGCCGACAGTCAGCCTGAGCGACCACGCGGGCTGGTGGAACAGATGAACGTCGTTAGGGTCCACAGCGTCGCCCGGGTACCGGTATTCTAATGGCGAGTCCATTGGCGATTCGATTGGAGAGTCGATTGGGCTTTCCATTGCCGAGTCCGTCGGCGCGTCAGCAAGGGTGCGACCTTCATCACTCATGGTTCGATGTCTCGGTTGTGCCTTGTGCCATTACTGCAGACGATGCCTGTTGGGTTTGCACCAGCCGGTAAAAGATGCCTTTTTGCGCCATCAGTTCTGCGTGGGTTCCTACTTCTTCCACGCTGCCACCATCCAGAACCACCAGTCGGTCGGCGCTGCGCAGCGTCGACAATCTGTGTGCGATCGCAAAGGTTGTTCGACCGCGTACCAGGCGCGCGATCGCTTCCTGGATCTTCTTCTCGGTGGGCGTGTCGAGCGATGAGGTGGCTTCATCGAGGATGAGAATCCTGGGGTCGTGAAGGATTGCGCGGGCGATGGCAATGCGCTGTTTCTCGCCGCCAGAGAGCTTGCCGCCCAACTCACCGGCGAGCATGTCGTAGCCGTCGTCCCTGGCGACTATGAACTCATGCGCGTTGGCAGCGCGTGCGGCCCTGATGACATCTGCCATCGGTGCATCTGGGCGGCCATAGCGAATGTTGTCCGCAATAGAACCATTGAACAGAAACGACTGCTGCGCGACGTAGCCAATTTGGCCCCTCAGGTCCGCCAGACTCACGCGGGTGATGTCCACGTCATCGATCAGAAGCTGGCCCCGGCTCGCGTCGTAAAACCGTGTTATGAGGTTGACGAGGGTGCTCTTGCCGACACCTGACTTGCCAACAAGGCCGATCATCTCGCCGGCTTTGACGTCGAGATTGACATCATGAAGGATCATCTTCCCGGGGTCATAGCCAAAGGCGACATTATTGAAGCGGATCGCACCACTCACCTCGGGCATGGCAATCTCGCCCGGCTTGTCGAAGGGCTCGGACGGACCGTCGATGACCTCAAAGATGCGCTCGGCACCCGCGTAAGCGCGGACCATGAAACTGTAGAAGTCGCCGAACCAGCGCAGTGGCTGATATAGCATCCAGAGATAAGCGATGAACGCCATCAGTTCGCCAAGCTGCAGGTCTCCCGCGAGAATCTTGCGCCCGCCAAAGTACCAGACGAAGTACGCACCGAGGCCCATGAAGAAGTTCGTAACCAGAAAGAACACGAGCCACGATCGTTCAGCACTCACGCTGACGTCGCGCAGGGCATGGTTGCGACCATCAAAACGGGCACTCTCGCGTGCCTCCTGGGTAAAGGCCTTGACCACCCGGATTCCGCCGATCGACTCATTGAGGTGGGTCGCGAGGCTCGCCCAGTGGATGGACCAGCGGCGCCAAAAGCCCTGCATGCGGGCCCACACGAGACTGCCGCCGAAGATGATGGGTGGAATGGGCAGCAACACGAGCAGTGCGAGTTGCCAGTTCATCGCCATCAGGATGCTGAGGATGCCAACGATTATCACGGCGTTTGACAGGACAAAGGGCGCATCGAATATCAGGTAGTCCTCAACGAGGTCAGAGTCGTTGTTCATGCGCGAGACGAGTGAGCCCATCTTGCGTTTGTTAAAAGACCGGATTGGCAAGAACTGCAGCGCCCGAAAGAGATCGGCCCGCAGATCTTCGATGGCACGAAAGCCGACCCAATTGTTGAGCCAGCGGCGTATGACGTCGGCGAACATAATGACGATGTTGAGACCAAGCAGCAGGGAGGCGAAGACGTAGAGATCAGTCGCGGGAGCCGTCACCGTCAGTACGTCGTCGATGATCCGTTTGGTGATGTAGGGCGGCGCCAGCGAGAGTATTGAGGTGAAGAGCGTGAGGCCCACCATCAGGAGCGCTTTGCCACGATACGGAATGAACAGTCGCATCAGTCTGCGCAGCGTGTCTGTTTTCTTGATGCACGCCGGACATTGGCCGCCGCGCGATGGCAACAGACGATGACAAACGTGGCAGTGGGTGGCCTCGACCGTGACGGGCAGGTTGGCGGTCTTGCCTGCCTTGATCCGAGAAATGGCTTCGGCGACCTCGGCAAACCGGTCTGCGAGGGAGTTTGAATAGAAGATCTCGATCGTATCGTCGGCATCGCTCGCAAGATGCAGCACGCCACCGCCAACGCGGGGTTCGTTCGTCACTTCCCTGACTGCGTCTAGCGCCAACGCGCGGGGATCATCGATCGCATTCGGCGAAATCAACAGGACCTGGGTATGGGTGACCACGAGCCAGGCCGTGCCGAACTCGCTGCCTGCGACCATATCCGTCGACACCTGAATGACCGGTGCCGAGATGTCCCATTTTGCTATTGCCGAGTCGATGTCTGCAGGCAAGGTTGTAACGAACGCGCTCATTGGTCAGTCCGTGATCGCGATGATTTTGGATACGGCATTTTGTACCTGAACGAGATCGAAGAAGATTCCACGCTCGTCCATCAGTTCCTGGTGCGTGCCTTGCTCCGCAACAGCGCCATTGTCGATGACGACGATGCGGCTCGCGTCGCGGAGCGTTGAGAGCCGGTGCGCGATCGCGATCGTCGTCCGCCCGGCATTAAGATCCGTGAATGCCTGTTGCATTTGCTTTTCTGTCTCGACGTCAACCGACGCGGTTGCCTCGTCAAAGATGAGAACCCGTGGGGCACGGAGAATTGCCCGGGCAATCGAAACGCGCTGGCATTCGCCGCCGGACAGGCCTGAGCCCTTCTCGCCGACCTCGGTGTCGTACCCGTCCTCGTGCGCAACGATGAAGTTGTGGGCATTTGCGGAGCGTGCTGCCTGCATGATCTCCGGCAGGGTTGCGCCCGGCTTGCCGTAGCCGATGTTGTCTGCAACCGTCCCGGAAAACAGCATGGGTTCCTGCAGAACGATACCAATCTGCCGCCGCAAGTCAGTCAGGTTGAGGTTGCGGATGTCCACGCCGTCGATCTCGATCGAGCCATGGTCAACGTCATAGAACCGCATGATCAGATTGACGATCGTGGTCTTGCCGACGCCGGAGCGTCCGACGAGGCCCACCATTTCCCCGGGGTGCAGCTCGAGGTTGAGATCGGTTAGAACTGGTTTGCTCTTGTCGTAACCGAAGGTCACGTTCCTGAAGTGGATATGTCCTCGCATTTGCGGCAGGGGCTGCGCGCTCGGGTCCTCAAACGACTCCGGCCTGGTATCGATCACCTCGAAGACCCGCTCGGCACCGGCGAAGGCACGGGTCATCTGATCGTTGACCTGGGCAAACCACTGCAAGGGACCATAAAAAAGGTGCATGTAGGAGTAAAATGCGAGCAAGGCACCGAGTGTCATCGTTTGCTCCAGCACCTGCTGTCCGCCGAAGAGCCAGACGATGAGCATGCCAATGCCGGTGATGAAGGTGATGACGGAGAAAAACACGGCTTCGTTCACGCCGGTCCTGACCGCGATGTCGCGCACCCGGGCGTTGGGTTCGGCGAATCGTGCAATCTCGGCCTGCTCCTGGGCGAATGCTTTGACGACCCGAATCCCGGTCAGCGTCTCAACGGTGCGCTCGGTGAGTTTCGCCCAGGATTGGCTCCAGAGGTTAAAGAGGTTGCGCAGGCGCCGCCAGAAGACGAGTCCCCAAAGGAATATGAGGGGAACAGTGAACAGGACGAATGCGCTGAGCGAGGGGCTCATCCACAGAAGGGCGCACAGAATGCCGACGATCATCAGCGTGTTGGTGATGAGATACGGCAAGCCGTCGACAAGATAGTCCTGCAACATGCCCACGTCGCGTGTCGCCCGCGAGATCAGGGTGCCGACCTTGCGCTTGTCGTAAAACTGTAGCGACAGCACTTCCAGGCGATGGAAGAGCTCGCTGCGGATGTCTGCCGTCACCTGCGCCCCGAGCCAGCTGGTGTTCCACCCGTGAACCCACTCTGCACCCCAACTGATCAGGCGGATGCCAATCAGACCGAGGACCAGCGTCCCGAGAAGTGCCAATCGCTCGTCCATTGGCGGTGCGGCACCGGTTGGCACGAGAACGTCGTCGACCAATTTGAGGGTGATGAGCGGCGGCGCGAGTTCTGCAAGGGTCATGACGATGGACGCGACTGCAAGGATCGTTGCTCGTATGCGGTACGGCCACAAGTAGCGGGCGATGCGCCGCAACGCTTCTGTTTTCTTGACGCAGGCGGGGCACACGCCGTCCCTTTCGGGCAGCAAGCGAGCGCACGTTGCGCATCGCAGGCGTTCCACTTCCGCATTGATCTGGAATGCCTCGCCCTTGCGCAATTGCTCGATGCCACGTGCGATTTCGGAGAACCTGGCCGCAAGGGACTCGGAGTAGAAAATGCGAACTGTCGGGGCGTCGCGCCGCGCCAGTAACAGCATGCCACCCCCGACCAGGGGTTCCGTGCGAGCCCCGGTGATGGTTGCGATCGGGACTGGTTCTTCCGGCAGTTGGGGACCCGCGGCTTGTGCTTGCGCCGCCCCCTTGGGCGCTCGCGAGTCGCGTTGCAGAAATACGAGCGATCGCGTGACAGTTAACCAGTGCTGCTGGAACTGCCCGTCTGGTCCCATGTCGGTGGATGCCTGGATGAGAATCTCATCGCCAGTACCGAGCGCCTCGGCCGCGCGGCTGCGCACCGACGGCGGCGCTGACTCGAGCATGATCTGGCGGAGCCCGGTCGGGGCATTCAAAAGGGAACCCTCATGGTGTTACGCGACACGCGCATACGGTGCAAGGATGCACCGACATTTTTTGCAGGCCTCTTTTCTGCAAGCCTCTTTTCTGCAAGCCTCTTTTCTGCAAGCCTCTTTTCTGCAGGAGGTACGAGGTTTGCTTGCGAACCGACTCCCAAGAATCGTCAGGGTGGAAATTTTGGGACAAGAACTAGCCACCTTCGATCAGAGCGGGATCGATCTCGACGCCGAGTCCGGCGCCGGATGGCACGCGCATGATACCGTCTGCGACCGTGGGAGGGTCGGCGAACATCGCGAAACGGTGCCGGTAGTCACCAATCGGCGGGTCGTGCAGCAACTCCATGAAGGGCGCATTGGCAGACGCGGCAACGAAGTGTAGGTGAGCTATCACGCCGATGTCGCCGCCGCCGTGGTGGGGCACACACAGCTTGTCGAACGACCGCGCGAGTTCCCCCACGTGCCGAACCGGCGTCAGGCCTCCGAGCACCATGCTCTCGGGTTGCACAACGTCGTAGACACCGTCACTAAGCATGCGGGCAAACTCGTGTTCCCCGGTATTGTTTTCGCCGCCGGCGATGCGCAGGTTAACCTTGTCATTCAGCCGCGCGAGGTCTGCAAATGCGTGTCGTGGCAAC
>Ga0114999_10003727_pt1 | contig 18908 bp, 16 predicted proteins | sample ArcticOcean_MG_C_3_FD_89820 | JGI IMG/M metagenome (GOLD analysis project Ga0114999, IMG submission 89820) | Marine microbial communities from western Arctic Ocean - ArcticOcean_MG_CB8_126 | ecosystem: Environmental > Aquatic > Marine > Oceanic | place: Arctic Ocean: Canada Basin | collected...
CGCATAACCAACCCAATCGGTTCTGTTAAGACTCGTTAACCATAAATCATGCTTTAAAAACAATCAAGTGTGTAAGTCATGAGAGTTTAGCTGTGTGTTCCTCTTCGTTTTTAAATAACTTAGGTTGGGTGTTGGTCTCTTGCAGGTGGCAGAGTAAAGTTTTTTGGTGGATTAACAGAGGAAATGTCGGATGTCTTGGCAGAAGAATATCTTTGATGCGTTGTTGGCATTGGACGTGCGGCATGTGGCGTATGTTCCGGATGCAGGACATACAGATGTCATTCAGGGTGCCAATGAACATGTCCGAATGAACGCGGTCCCCTTATCGACGGAAGAAGAAGGAATTGCTGTTCTGGCCGGGGCTTGGCTAGGCGGGGAAAGGGGCGTGCTGTTGATGCAAAGCAGCGGCGTCGGCAACTGTGTGAATATGCTTTCCTTGGTAAAGACCTGTCAATTTCCGCTGTTAATTCTCGTGACCATGCGGGGCCAAGAAGGGGAGCCAAACTTTTGGCAGAACCCGATGGGCAGCATTACCGGAGATGTTTTATCCCTAGCCGGGCTAGAGGTCCGCACAATTGATCAGCGTGAGACTGCAGGTGATATGGTTGCTGCCGCTGGGGAACAGGTGTTCAAAAAGGAAAAAGCGATGGCACTTTTGATCGAACAAAAAGTTATAGGTGTGAAGAAGTTTGGAGATTAAAGCATGAGCAATCTTGGGAATTCATTGGAGCGGCGTGATGTGGTTGGTCAGTTGCTTGCAAACCGAGGCGATCTCTTGGTCGTCGCCGGATTAGGCTCTTCATGCTACGACATATTGTCGATAGAAGATAGCTCTGCTGATTTTCCCTTATGGGGCGCCATGGGGGCGGCAAGTATGATGGGATTAGGATTGGCGATGGCCCAACCGGGCCGCCGTGTTTTGGTCATTACAGGTGATGGGGAAATACTGATGGGGCTGGGAGGTCTTGGAACAATTGCCAATAAAGCCCCTAGCAATTTAGCCATCGTGGTTCTGGATAATGAACGCTACGGTGAGACGGGAATGCAGAAAACTCACACGGCTGGGCCGATGAATTTGGCTGCTGTTGCCGCAGGAGCAGGTTTCCCCGTGACGGGAACTATCCGGTCCAATGAAGACTTGAAAGCAGCAATCCCCACGATCAGGCAGCAGCCGGGGCCTGTTCTTTTTGACATTAAGATTTTAGCCAACCAAGCCTCAGATATCCCCAGCCCTCAAGATGGCACCATGCTAAAGCAGCGGTTCCGAGAGGCCTTGCAAGTTTAATGTCGTCTCTTCTCAATCGACCGGGCAGCCTCATTGGACAGGGTGTGGAACGCCTTGATGCCGGTGGATTAGTCGCAGGGCACGGGACCTATGTCGACGATATGAAACTCCCCCGCATGGTGCACGCGTGCTTCGTGCGAAGCCCCCACGCCCATGCTCGCATTGTTTCTATTGAGACGACCGCTGCAAAAGCGGGGGAGGGTGTTGTGACCGTTTTGACGGGCCCTGATTTCATTGACCACGTGGTCCCGTGGAAGGGTGTGTTGACCCACATGCCGACAATGAAGTCTGCGACCCAATATCCCTTGGCAATTGAGAAGGCGACTTGGCAGGGCGAGCCGGTTGCTGTTGTGGTCGCTAAATCGCGCGCCCAGGCGGAAGATGCGGCTGAGCTGGTGGAAATTGATTGGGAGCCGCTTCCTGTTGTTGCAACCATGGAAGCGGCCCTGGCATCGGATGCGCCGATCATTCATGCCGAACTCAGTGATAATATTTGTTTTTCGCGCGCCGGGGAGACCGACGGCATCAACCAAGTCTTCGAACAAGCTGATCACGTATTTAAAGAGACCTTCAATGTCGAACGCCAGACCCCCGTTACTTTAGAACCGCGGTCAATATTGGCGGATTACAATTCAGGAAAAAAATTCCTCACCGTTTATATGTCCAGCCAGGTACCGCACATGATGCAGTATCTATATGCCAAGCACTTAGGAATACCGGAGACAAATATCCGCGTACAGGTGCCGGACATGGGGGGTGGGTATGGTCTAAAGATTCACATCTATGGTGATGAGACAGCGACGACTGCGCTGTCGATTATGCTGGGGCGTCCGGTCAAACACATCGCCGACAGAATTGAATCATTTGTTTCCGATAATCATGCCCGCGAACACCGGGTGAAGGTCCGCCTCGCCGTCAACCAGGAAGGTGAATTTCTTGCCTGGGATGTGGATGATCTTTGCGGCGCTGGTGCCTATTCGGTCTATCCTCGGGGCAGCGTTAATGAGACCAAGCACGTTTTCAATTTGACCGGGGGACCCTATGCCGCAAAGTTTCATCGCGGTAGAAGCCGCGTGGTTTTTCAAAACAAGGCAGCGCTGGGCCAGTACCGCGCCGTCGGTCACCCCGTCGCCTGCGTTGCGACCGAAGGCATGGTCGACCGAGCGGCACAGGCTCTGGGGCTAGACCCCGCCGACATCCGCCGAACGAACTATATCGACGAAACATTGTGCCCTTACAAACTCCCAAGTGGCTCCGTGCTTGAGATGTTGTCTCAGCAAGCCTGTTTAGACCAGCTGCTGGAGAGGATGGATTATCCAGCATTGCGGGCCGAACAAGAGCAATTGCGGGGTCAGGGAATTTACCGAGGCATCGGCCTGGCGTCTTACCTTCAGGGCTCCAGCCCGTCATCTTCCACCTATGGCATGGGGGGCGCGCCGATTACGTCGCAGGATGGTTGCACGGTTGCCTTGGCGGCGCAGGGGACTTTTACTTGTGCCATCAGTGTGGTTGAAATCGGACAGGGGGCACGCACGATCACCGCGCAGATCGTGGCCTCTGTGCTCGGCGTTGGTATGGACCAGATCGCTGTTAGACTTGGCGATACAGAAACAACTCCCTACGGGGCCGGGAATTGGGGTTCTCGAGGGGCAGGGACCGGTGGCGAAACGGCCTTTAAGGCGGCGAGAGCCCTGCGTGAAAATATTTTGGAAGTCGCAGGGTTTTTGCTTCAAGAAGACGCCGCCATGTTGGATATACAGGACGGGAATATAATTACGGCAGGTAATGACACGGCTCGGATGTCGCTGGAGGAACTGGCCTATAAGGTATATTTCCGAACCGACTTGTTTCCCAAGGATTTTCAGCCAGAACTCTCCGCCACCCAGAATTACTCTCAAAAGGATTTGGACGCCGTCGTTACCAACGGCATTCAGGGGGCGTACCTAGAAGTCGATACAGAGACCGGATTTATCAAATTGCTACGTCACTGGGTCGTGCATGATTGCGGCACTGTCATAAACCCGAATTTGGTGGGCGAACAAATCAGGGGGGCTGTCGTGCAAGGGCTGGGAGCGGCCCTCGGTGAGACGTGTGTTTATTCCTCGGAAGGGCAGCTCATGAACGGCAATTTAGCCGATTACCTAGTGCCGATGGCTGTGGAAATGCCTGATATTGATGTCGTTCTCATATCGACGCCAACAAATGTTTCTGAACTGGGGGCCAAGGGGGCTGCGGAAGCAGGAACCGCAGGGGCTCCGGCGGCAGTGATGAATGCGATTAACGATGCCCTCTCCCCCTTTGGAACAAAGCTGGCCGATCAGCCTTTTACGCCCGAAAGAATATTTAGGGCATTGAACGTGTAAAGTGCTGCCACTCTACTCGGCGGCGTATTTCTTTTCTGCTTCGTAGTATTCAGGAAATCCGACGACGTCACGCAAGTGAGAAAAATCGTAGGCGTCTTCGGAATATGTCCCGTCCTTGAACTGGGTGAGGACATCTTCCATCGCCTTCATGCCTGCCATTAACAAAGTCAGGGGATGGATCACGATTTTGTAGCCGATCTCGCCCAGTTCTTGCGGTGACAGCACAGGCGTGTCGCCTTGTTCCACCATGTTAGCCATCTTCGGTCCGGGGACTTGTTCACAATAGGCGCGCATTTGTTCCACGTCTTTTGGGGCCTCAAGAAATGTGATGTCGGCGCCAAGTTCGGAAAATTTCTTAGCACGGTAGATGGCTTCGTCAAAACCTTCGGTGGCGTTGGCATCCGTCCGCGCCATGATCAGGATGTCGGCACCGTCATTTTTAACATCAACGGCGGCTTTGATCCGCGCGAAGGCTTCCGCTCGATCAACGGTTGCTTTGCCGCGGGTGTGGCCACAACGTTTCGGCGAAACCTGATCTTCAATCATGATGCAGGCGAATCCGGCGCGGGCGAATCCCTCCACCGTGCGCCGCACATTGATGGCGTTACCGTAGCCTGTGTCGCCATCGCCAATGATTGGCATTGAAACCGCATCACACAGGTTTTGGCCTTGGTTGGCCATTTCGGTGTAGGATATCAGGCCGGTGTCCGGCATGGCGAGCCGGGCCGCGGCCACGGCAAAGCCACTCATGAAAGCGGCGCGAAAACCGGCGCGTTCTACCAGGCGCGCGGACATCGCATCGAAAACCCCGGGCATAACCTCAGCCCCCGGTTCAGCAAGAATTGCGCGGAGTTGATCTGTTTTGGTCACAATCTTAATCCTCTAATGCGGCTTAATCTTAATGCGGCCGTCGGTCGTCGGTCAGGCAAACGCCGCCCCTGGGGCCGGTATTCAGGCGGTCGGCAAATTCAGGGGCGAGCTTGCGTCCATCCCGCAGGTTAAGCCAAAGCCTAAGCAGGTCCCGCTTGCGCTCGGTTTCAGGATAGTCTTCGAATTCCGTGCGGGCGTGCAGAATGGTGTAATTATTGACGATCTGAATATCGCCCCGCTCAAATTTAATGTCATGGCGAAATTTGTCACTTAATGCCAGTTCACCAACGTAACGGACAGCCTCAAGCTCAGTTCCACTGATTGGCTTTCCTGCTTTGGTCATGCCATCAATCATGGTGCGGCTGTTATATCGGCAGCTCATGAGGCCATCAAAGTAACTAAAGGTTGGGACCCGGTTGAATGAAGTTTCATTGGTATCCGTTGTAACTCCTTCGCCGCGCAGATCAAAATGGAATCCGTTCGTCAAAAATTCTAAATACTCAGGATGTGTCGCCAAAATTTCATTATAGACCGCTAACGAACTGGCAATGCAGCTTTCGCCACCCGATTTGGCTGGGTGCTTACAGAGTAATGCGACCACGTCGGTTGGGTCCGTATGAGGGCGGAGTTCGGCACTGGTCGTATATCCCCTGACATTATCAGCGCCGTAATCACTCCCGCCATCAGTGACATGCCCAATGAGATCACCTTTCGCATTTTGATGCATAAGGTTACCCAAGTGCGCGGCAATTCCCCAATAAAGCGTTTCTAGGGTGACGGGGTCATAGGGGGTAACATCCAGCCCTTTGATCAACACACACCCTCGACCAAATTCAATTTCCCGGATGATGTTTTCAAAAAATGAGCCTAAAGACGGCAGCGGGAAATCGTCACGATCAAAATTTCCCATACCTCTGTCGCGAACACCGTCGACAGCTTTGTCTAGTTCTACAATGTCGGATTCAGAAAATCGGTGAATCCACGACGGATCAGCGGCGAGTTCCGCCGATATCCAGGCACCGGGCTCACGAATAGGTTCTCTGAGGATTTCGGACATAAATATACTCCGTGCTTAATCGCGTAAATATAATCCGAATAGATTAACGCGACCGCAGTTTCGGGTCTAGGACATCACGCAGGGCATCGCCAAACAAGTTGAAGCCGAACACGGCGAGACTAATCGCAACGCCAGGCCAAATCGCGACCCAAGGGGCGCTTTCTGCGTATTCTTCAGCACCACCTTGCAGCATCAGGCCCCAAGCTGGTGTGGGCTCCTGCACACCCATGCCGAGATAACTGAGCGAAGCTTCCAAAAGGATTGCTTGGCCCAAGAACGACGTAAACATAATCAGGAACGGCGCCATCACATTCGGTGTCATATGGCGAAGAATAATACGTGAGTGGCTAAATCCTAAAGACCGGGCCGCGTCCACATAGGGGATTTCACGTATGGCCAAGGCGCTGGATCGAACAACCCGCGCACATTGCGGTATGAACGGAATCGTGATGGCGATGATCACATTGTTGGTACCGGTGCCGAGCGTTGAGACGACGGCCAGTGCGATAATGATCAACGGGAACGCCATGAAAACGTCCATGACGCGCTGCATGATTAAATCGAAACCGCCGCCAAAGTAGGCACTGGCAACACCCAGGACAAGCCCCACGGATGCACCAACCGTCGCTGCAACAAAGCCGACCCAAAGCGCTGTGCGGGCACCGTAGATGATTCGAGTGAGAACATCGCGACCGAACTGGTCCGTACCCATAGGAAACACCCAACTGGGCTCTACCAGCATATGTTCTAGAGAATTGGCCTCTGGGTCGTAGGCTGTTAGGACGTTGGCAAAAATAGCCATGATGATCATTAAGATCACAACGAGTAACCCCGCTGCACCCAACGGCTGGCGTTTGATCAATTGGAGAGTTGCCTGGAGCAGGGGAACCTTTGGAGTGAGGTCTTCAAGGTCCGCTTCGACTTGAGCTTCTGAAACCATTGTCATAAAGGCAATCCCTTAACTGTAGCGGATGCGGGGATCTAACCACGCATAAAATAAATCAATGACGAAGTTCGTTAAAACGAAGATCGCGACGACCAACATGACCAACGCTTGGGTCATGGTGTAATCAGCGTTCAACACCGATTCAACAAACAACTTACCGAGGCCGTTCAGGTTGAAGACTTGTTCTGTCACGACCAATCCGCCCATTAAGAAAGCGAACTCAATACCGATGATGGTGACCACCGGTAACATAGCGTTTTTCAAGGCATGCCGGTTAATCACCAGCTTTTCCATCAAACCCTTAGCCCGTGCGGTGCGGATATAATCTTCACGCAATACTTCTAGCAGCGCAGACCGGGTCATCCGCGTTGCAACTGCTGAATATCGATACCCAGTTGCCACCGCAGGCCAGATCAATTGCAAGAGGTTCTGCCCCAAATCTTCAAAGGGCGAAACGTATTCAATGGGCGGCATCCAGGCCTCCCCAAACCACGCCTGAGAATAGATCAAAAGACCCAGAATAATGAGAATACCTAACCAGAACGACGGCATGGCTATACCTGCGATACTGAAGGTTCGAACTACATAATCTACCCAAGTGTTTTGCTTGAGTGCGGAAATTGCACCCAAGGGAATGGCGATAATTACAGCCACAACTGTGGCCATGATCGCGACTTGCAATGAGAGTTGGAACCTGAGGCCAATTTCGTACGTAATCGCCTTGCCGGTCCACATTGACTCGCCAAAGTCAAAGGTCACGAAACCGACAATGAAATCAATAAATTGAACAATTTTTGCATCGTTCATGCCAAGGTTTTCTCGGCAAATATCAATAGCTTCTTGGTCCACATAATTTCCGGTGCCTGCTAAACGTAATTCGCAGACATCGCCCGGGATCAAGCGGAGGAGCAAAAATATAAGGACGGCTGCTCCGAACAATGTCGGAATCATTAACAGCAGTCGTTTCGCCATATACTTATACATGTACCGTCCTCAAAAATTATTTAGTGCCGGATTCCCCACCCGCGTTTATCGCGGGTGGGGGCCGGTTCTTACAGTGTGTTGTAACTACTTGTCCAACCAGATGTTATCGAGTGTCTGGTTGAGATAGTGACTCGGAGCAATCTTCCAGCCCTTAACATAGGACCGGTGAGGATTGATCTTGTACCACCACAACGTAACCGCACTAGAAGCAGTTTCGTGTAGAGCACGCGTCTCATACTTCCGCATGATCTTGCGTTGCTCTTTCGGATCAGCCGATTTGGTCATTTTTAGGAACATTTTTTCCAAAACAGGATCTTCAAATCCGGCGTAGTTGTTACCGGCACTACCCAGCCACTTGGATACGTCGGCCAACGGATTAACAATCGATTGACAGTTAAAGTCGATCGAAACTTCAAAGTCTTTCTTTTTGCGAAGTGTCGCATAGAAAGCTGGGCTCGGTTGAACCCGTTGCTTGACCTTGAGGCCGACCTTCTTCCATTGGTCAATCAACCACGTGCCAACGATCTTATAAGGTTGATCAACACCACGGTTATGAAGCACGAACGACAGGTTTGAATGACCAGCATCCGCCAATAGCTTTTTAGCCAAAGCGCGGGACGCCTTGATGTCCGTACCGTAGCCATGAATCTTCGTCAATTCATCTTTCGTTGCTGCCAAGGGGTGACTTGGGAAGGCAATACCACCAACTGTTTTCACAATCGCGATGCGGGACAGGTACTTGGATCCACCCCAACGATCAACTGCAAGTGTCAGCGCTTTGCGGACCCGAGGGTCATCAAAAGGCTTCACCTTATGGTTCGGAGTGACCATCAAGAAACAGTTCCAGTCACTTTCCTGGACGGTGATCTTATCGCCCAAGGCTTTCACAAGGTCGTCACGTGCTTTCGGCGGGAAACCGCGGAATTCGATGGCTGCGCGGTTGCCACGAATGGCTTGCATGCGAAGTGACATCTTAGGTGCGGCAATCGCCTTAAAGCCATCCAAGTACGGTTGGCCTTTGTGATGGTAACCAGCAAATTTCTTGCCCGACACGAATGAACCAGGCTGGTGTTCGACAAATTTGAACGGTCCAGTGCCATTAACGTTCTTCTTGTGCCAAGTGTAACCATGCTTGTCCAAATCTTTCTTCGCATAGATGAAGTTGAACGGCATGGCGACCGCCGGGATAAACGTACCTGTCGGGAAGCTCAGTTTGAAAATAAGTGTCGTATCATCTGGCGCCGTAATCGATGATACCGCCTTGAAATAGGCTTTCCGAGCACTGGGGATACCTTTGGGCGGAAAGACAACCTTGTCGAAAGAAGCCTTAACGTCCCGCGCTGTCATCGGCGTGCCATCATGGAACTTAATGCCCTTGCGAATTTTGAACTTGAATAAAGTTCCGCCTTCTTCGCCTTTAGGGACATCGCCTTCGCAGACATCACAAACAAAATCGGTCGGTGATGATGGATTTTCCGGGTTGACCCGAATTAGGGTGCTGTAAAATGGCTTGATTGGGTGGATCATGCCAAATGTCGTTTCAATATGTGCGTCGTAAGATGGAATTTTTGAACCAACAACGAAGTTCAATATGCCACCTTTCTTAATGGCCTGGGCTGGGCTGAACGCTGCCATAGCAACGCCAACACCGACCGCGGCCGAGATCGCAAGTTTAGTGTAGGTCATTTTCATAACTTTCTACCTCCCATGAGCGAGGGAACTCCCATTCCCTCAATTCGTGCCGTTTTGACCTTTTGGCCTTACGGTCACACTTCCCAGCAAGCCACCCAATGGCCTGCCTTTACTTCCCTAAATTCGGGAATTTCTTGACTACACCGCTCCGTCGCCATCGTGCAACGGGGGTGAAAAACACATCCGCTTGGTGGATTAATCGGGCTCGGCACCTCACCCTTCACAATTTCATGGGCGCGACCGGCCTCAACATCCGGGTCTGGAATTGGCACTGCTGACAGCAACACATTTGTATACGGATGAAGCGGATTGTCATAGAGCTCGTCACAATCGGCGAGTTCCACCATTTTCCCTAAATACATCACTGCGACCCGGTGGCATAGATGCCGCACCACGCTTAGATCGTGAGAAATAAACAGATACGTTAAATCAAATTCGTCGCGTAAGTCTTCCAGTAGGTTAATCACCTGGGCCTGGATCGATACATCGAGCGCCGAAACAGCTTCATCACAAACGATAAATTCAGGATTAAGTGCCAAGGCGCGGGCGATTCCCACCCGCTGGCGCTGACCACCACTCATTTCATGGGGGTAGCGATCTGCAAAGGCAGGGTTTAACCCACAGATTGTGAGCAATTCGCGTACCCGGGCATCACGCTCTGTCTTGTCTTCGATAATTTTATGAACGTGGATGGGCTCGGCAATAATCTCGCCGATTTTCATCCGTGGGTTCAGGGAACTATAGGGGTCTTGAAAAATTACCTGAATTCTCTCCCGGACCTTGGCCATCTGTTTTTGGTCCAGATCTTTTAGTTCCTGTCCTTCAAAGACGATTGAGCCCTCGGTTTGATTCTCCAACTGAAGGATACAACGGCCCGTGGTTGTTTTGCCGCAACCTGATTCTCCAACCAAGCCAAGGGTTTCCCCTTTTTTGATTTCAAAACTAATGCCGTCGACAGCCTTCACGGTCGCCACGGTTCTGCTGATGACGACCCCTTCCGTAATCGGGAAATGCATCTTCAAATCTTTAACAGTGATCAACGTCTCGCCGAGATCGATGCTCGTCCCTGAACCGGTTTCGGCTTCTCGGACAATTTTAGGGGTGCTCATGAAGCCTCCTGAAGCGGGTCGTTTAATTTGCCGCCGTGCCAGCACGCGGTTAATTGGCCGTCACTTGTTTCTTCTAATTCTGGTATTTCGGCCGCACAGCGGTCGATGACATATCGACAGCGAGGCCGGAAAGCACATCCACCATCCAGCTTCGTCAAATCAGGCGGTTGGCCGTCTACGGGATCAAGCTTTGCTTGCCTGGGTTGGTCCATGCGGGGCACAGACTTCAATAGGGCCAAGGTATAGGGATGGGACGGATTATGATAAATCTGATGGGCCGAGCCCTTTTCAATAATTCTACCGGCATACATCACGTTCACCCGATCCGCATACCGCGCGACCACACCTAAGTTATGGGTGATGATGATCATCGCGATGCCATGATCCCGGGTTAGGTTTTTCATCAATTCCAGAATTTGCGCTTGGATCGTAACGTCCAGTGCGGTTGTTGGTTCATCTGCAATAATAAGTTTTGGCTCGCAGGCTAACGCCATGGCAATCATCACCCGCTGACGCATGCCACCGCTTAAATGGTGAGGATACTGAGACAGCCGCCGACCAGCATCAGAAATTCCCACCATTTGCATCAATTCCAGAGCACGCTTGTTTGCATCTTCTGGAGTGACATTAAGGTGCTGAATTAACGTTTCCGTTAACTGCAGGCCAATGGTAAGCACAGGGTTAAGAGACGTCATGGGTTCCTGGAACACCATGCCCATATCTTTTCCGCGAATATTACGCATCTCTTCGTCGGAAAGGGACAACAAGTCCTTTCCCATAAAAATTATTTTACCATCGACAATTTCACCAGGGGGATTGGGAATAAGGCGCATCAGTGATAGTGCACTAACCGACTTGCCACAGCCTGACTCACCGACAATGGCCAGGGTTTCACCTTCTTCCAAATCGTATGAAATGCCGTCCACAGCCTTCACTGTCCCGCCGGACGTGTAAAAATAGGTCGTTAGACCGTTAATCTCGAGCAGTTTCGTCACTAATCCTCCCTCAAGGCATGCATTTTTTGCATACCTCTTATACTCATTTTTCAAAACGGTAAGTGCCTTATTTTCAAAAGTCAATTGCTAGTATTGTGATTGTAAAATTCATTACAAAGAGAAACGTTGAATTTTACTAAAGATTAAAGACTTCCTCTCACAATAGGGCATAATCAAATCCCAAAAATTGGGCCATCTAGTGAAACAGGATGTCATTAATTGAGCGTTTTTTTCGACAATATCGTGAACGAAATCGACCGCCTTCCGGACTATCTTATGTATGGTCAGGTAAGTGCCGTCGTCGGATTGTTGGTGGAAGTCGATGGTGTTCAAGGCAGCCTCTCTATTGGTGACAATTGCCGTATCGTCGGGCGCCGAGATAAAAAAATCTTGTGCGAAGTCATTGGCTTTCGCGACGGTAAGGCTTTGGTCATGCCGTTTGGCACGTTGGATGGGATCGGGCTTGGCTGTCCGGTGGAAGTCAGTTCTAGTGATCCGGTGATTTATCCTGATGAGCGATGGTTGGGCCGGGTTATCAATGCTTTTGGAGAACCGATCGATGACAAAGGACCGCTCCCCATGGGGGGGGCAGGCTACCCTATTCACCGTCAAGCCCCGCCGGCCCACACCCGCCAGCGCATTGGCGGTAAGTTGGATCTGGGAATTCGATCCCTGAATACTTTCCTGACCTGCTGCCATGGTCAGCGCATGGGAATCTTCGCGGGTTCCGGTGTTGGGAAGTCAACGGTGCTTTCCATGATGGCGCGGAATACGGATGCTGCGGTCAATGTCATTGGTTTGATTGGTGAACGGGGCCGGGAAGCAAGAGAGTTTATTGAAGACGATCTGGGCGAAGAAGGCTTGGCCCGCAGTATCGTTATTATAGCAACTTCTGATGAGCCGCCGCTGGTACGCCGGCAAGCAGCTTTCGTCACGATGGCCGTTGCCGAATATTTTCGCGACCAAGGCCAGGAAGTTTTGTGCCTGATGGACAGCATTACGCGGTTTGCCATGGCGCAACGTGAAATCAGCCTCTCTGCCGGTGAACCTCCAGCCAGCAAAGGTTATACCCCGTCAGTATTCGCTCAGTTACCTCAGTTGTTGGAACGCGCAGGCCCAGGTGCTGCAGGGCAGGGTACGATTACCGGTCTGTTTACGGTATTGGTTGAAGGCGATGACCATAACGAGCCGGTGGCTGATGCGGTTCGGGGTATTCTGGATGGCCACATAGTCCTCAGCCGCGAAATTGCCGAGCGTGGGCGGTATCCCGCTGTTGATATTTTGAAAAGCGTCTCGCGGACTATGCCGGACTGTAATACCGATAATGAAAACGCCATTGTTGATCGCGCCCGACGATTTATTTCTGTTTACGAGGATATGGCCGAACTCATTCGCTTGGGGGCCTATCGTCACGGCAGCGATGCGAGCATTGATGAATCCATCCATTTTTATCCGGCGATTGAAGAATTTTTATCACAGAAAAAGGTGGATAAGACAGATCTCGCCACATGCTATCAAACCATGGGCGAAATTTTAGGGGCAGTTATAGAAGAACCAGCCCCGGCTCCTACTCAAGCTCAAGCTCAGGTCCAGGCTCAGGCCGAGCAGCCGGCGCAACCTCAGCCCCAACCTCAACCACAACCGGCAGCAGCCGAACCAGCAGCGGCACCGCCGGTGACATCGCCCAGTCTTGTCGCCGACCCAGTCGCGACCGGAAACGGGCAATAAATTTAGAGATTAGACGGAACCAATTATGGCCGAAGACTTGAAAAATATAATCCGAATCCACGAATTCGGCGTTGATGAAAAACGTCGTGATTTGGGGGAGTTGCTAAAACTTATGGGCGACCTGGAACAAAGCCAGCGTGATCTTGTGGCTGAGGTGATCAACGAGCAACGCATCGCCGCATCAATGCCGGGAGAGGCAGACCTTTGTTACGGCATCTATGCTCAAAACGTTATCATCCGGCGTGAACGAATGGCAGAGTCCATCATTCAGATGGAGGTCAAGGTCGGTGATGCCCGTGATGCTCTTAGCGAAGCGTACATGGATTTGAAAAAATATGAAATTGCCCAGGAAAACCGAGAAAAACGCGCCGCCTTGGAGGAGGGCCGACGCGAACAATCGATCCTTGACGAAATCGGCCTAAACGCGCACCGACGTAAAGAACACTTGTTGGCTTAAAGTATCGTCAAGAGAAGATTCTGATTCTCCCATCCTGGCTGGCGGTCCGTCGCGGTGATTTGTGCACCTTTTGCAAATACATCTATTTGAATCCAGCGCGGCACGATTTCATTGTTAAAATCGTCTAGCAGTTCAACAGCTAAACTCTCCGTTGATCCGGGGTTTAATTTTGACGTGATATCGAAATAGGCTTTCAAATTTTCAATCGGCAGCACCAACCGATCTGGGACATACATGATCCGAATTTCATGTTCTGTATCGGGGCTTGGTTTGTCGGTCAGAAGCTGTCGGCGGTCGTGTATATCCATCTAGGTCATGTACTCATAAATGGTGTTGACTGTGATGTGACTATTTTTGCTCTCTGACAAGGTGTTAGGAAGGCGTGATGCTTTTGCATCACAACTGACGACACGCCGCAGATTAAGGGCAAAAAGAGCCACGCCCTGCCCTCTTTCAATACCGGGGGTCGATTTAGGAGACGTTTCGATGCGTTAAGCAACCTCACCGGGGGGTAACCCCCGCTTTCGGTCGCTTTCCTTCCGAAACGCCTCCTAAATCGATCACATCCATCACCATTTATGAGTACATGACCTTATTCACCTATACGATTAAGCCGACATTTTCGCCCGCATTCTCTTGCGGGAAGAGGTCGATAAAATCGGGCGGGGCAGCCTGAAACGAAATGCCTCCCTGCATGCCCGTAATTTCGCCTGCTTTGATAAATATGGTTCTAATATTTTCGGGCATGGTCCCGGGCAGTGGTGTCTCGCTGCGAAAAATAAGATCGAAGTGTTTGCGTCCCTGGTGTAAAAATCCATCCAGTTGCAGTCGACCCAAATTCGTCAGCGTTACGTCCACAACAAATCGGGTGTCAGCTTTATCTTTGTCGGGATCGTCTTCGCGGTTGTGGCGTTGGGTATACAGATAAATTTGCTCGATCTCCGATCCATTCAAGAACGGAACCGCCGTCGCGCGCCATTCGCCGGCGGTGGGTTCTTCGGCAACCCGTGCGATCTGGTTGAATCCGTCATTCAGCCGCGCCACCAAATCAGGCTTGGCGCGTTGCAGAATGCTCGTCGGTCCTTCGCCCAGCCATCCACGAAGATCGCCGCCTCGTAACGCAGCCAGGAAGAAGAGGACATTTTTCGTTAATTGGGCATTTTGTCCAGGGATGACAGAATTAATTAATTGCTGGGCAACAGCCGGATTGACGTCGCTTAAGGTTTGCAGCGCCTCGGTCAATTCAGGCCAAGTCTTCGTGCCGTAAATTGATGCCAGCATTTGCCCAGTAGCACCTTTGGGGGCAGGCGGCTGAATGGGGTTGCCAACGACTTCAAATGCGACGCGGGTGTTCGTCGGCAGATCAGTCCGGGTTGCCAGGGACAGAACCCCCGCCGGAGTGGTAACGATGGGGTGTCCGAGGGATGTCGATCCTGTAACGATGCCGGTCAGGGTTTGTCCGGCGGTGATTGAGCCCCCGGGTGTGGGCGGGGACGGTGTGCTGCCCGGCGTGGGGGGTTGTAGAGATATGATCTTTACAGTCGCCTGAGTCCCTGCTGGAAGGCCTGTGGCAGGCGTTCCTTTGCCCGGTGCAGGGCCGCCAATGTGGCTCGCGTGGATTGGAGACTGGCCAGGGTTGAGTGCGCTCTGAGCACCCGAAATGATGCCAGCAGGTGATGTCACCGTGGGCGTGCCCGCAATCGGGGTTCCTGAGACGGCAGCTTGACCGGTCAAGGCCCCCGCTGGCGTACCGGCATTCAGCGCGAATAAGGGTCTCAGTAGGGTTGCATTTACGGTTGCCCCTTGGGTCAGTTGAGTTATTGGCTGTGCCCCAGGTGTGACAGCTGTAGTTTGTGTCGCACCCAATGGATTTAAAAGATTTCCAACACGCGGCGGAAAAAGCGTCAAAGGCTTGCCATTAAGTGATGTCAGCAGCAATTGCGGCTGCTCGCCGAGGGACTGAAGAACCAACGCCAACGCAGCGTTATTCGGAAGGGGGAGGGGGCTTTGTGCCGTCAGGGTCCCTAAAGGCGTTTGTATTTGAACTTGGTATTGGACTTGGCGTTGGACTTGGTGTTGGACTGGGTTTGGTGCCTGGTTTGGTGCCTGAGATGGAGCCTGGTTTGGCGGTGCAATCGCGCGGCCTTCGAATTGGGTGCCGACAGGGCTGTTGGTTAAGGCTGGCGGTGGGTTGGAAACGGTCAGCGTCGGTGCTGCGGGGGGAGGACTTGAAGAAGTAACAGGCGGTGTTGTTGGTGGCGGAACAACATCAGCCATCGGCTGTTTCCAATAATTTCTGAGCGATGGCTTCTACATCCACGGCGGCTTCTGCGTTGGGATAGCGGATCAAGATTGATGATTGACTGCGAATGGCTTCGCGGACTTTGTCATCGCGTCGCACCACACCCAACAATGTCGGTGACATTTTAAGAAATCCTTCGCACGCTTTAAGCAAAGTATTGAACGTGCGTTCTCCTTCCCGCGTGGAATTAGACATATTAATGACCACGCGAATATCAGTATCCGGGCGTTCCAAATGGGTGATTTTAATAAACGCATAGGCATCGGTGAGCGATGTCGGCTCGTCGGTGGCGACGACAATGCAGGTCGCGACGTTTTGCGCCATCTGCCGGACCGTGCGCTCTACTCCGGCACCAAGATCCAGTATCACCTTATCGTAAGACCCCGCCAGCAGCGTCAGGTCGTCGCCTAAAATTTGCAGTCGGCTGGCCGTAACATTGGCAAGTCCTCCACCAGAACGCCCGGCAATGATGTCAAAGCCGCCGTCTTCGTAGGGAACGATTGATTGATTGAGGGTCAATCGGCCTGAAATGACGCTGCCGAGATCATGCTTCGGCATTAGACCCAATTGAATGTCTAGATTTGCCAAACCCAAGTCACCGTCAAACAATAAAGTCCGTTGGCCTTCCTTGGACAGGGCATGAGAAAGAGTGATGGCAAACCATGTTTTGCCGACGCCGCCTTTGCCCGACGCAACGGCGATCATGTTATGACCTTTAGTCGCGGCTTTTGGGGCCGGGGAAAATTCGGTGGTCATGCATGTGCCTCAGTCAGATTAATCTCAAAAATCATACCCGGTTATACCCGGTTCTTAAATTTGACCAACCGTTTTTATGCGGGCTTTTGAAAAGACTTCATTCTGTGACATCACTGTCGTCATCGGTCGGAACCGTTCAACGATAGACCGAACAAAGGGTCGGATTGCGGGACTGGTCAACAAAACAGGGGTTTCACCCATCATAGCCTGGCGTTCAAAGGTATCGCGAAGGGCGGCGATAAATTGCTGCAATTGGCTGGGCGGCATGGACAATTGACGATCATCCCCTTGCCCAACCAAGGACTCAGCGAAACGCTGTTCCCATTCGGGTGATAAGGTAATGAGTGAAATTATGCCCTGTTCGTTGGTATTCATATCGCTGATTTGGCGGGCCAGTCGGGCGCGTACGTGTTCGGTAATCAAAGCGACGTTGCGGCTGTGGCCACAGCCCTCTGACACACCTTCCAAAATTGTCGGCAAATCACGAATGGAAATCCGCTCAGCGAGCAGGTTCTGGAGGATGCGTTGAATCCCCCCTAACGAAATTTGCGCTGGAATCATTTCGGTGATCAGTTTCTGATGTTCTTTTTCCAGCTCATCCAGCAGTTTCTGAGTTTCCGCGTAAGACAACAGTTCCGCCATATTATCTTTGATAACTTCGGTCAGGTGGGTGGTAATGACGGTTGCCGGATCAACCACAGTATAGCCGCGGAATAAAGCTTCCTCGCGGTTTGTTTCTTCAATCCACATGGCGGGCAGGCCAAACGTGGGCTCAGTCGTTATTTCACCTGGAAGGGTGATGTCTTCGCCGCGCGGGTCCATGACCAAAAGCATGTTGGGACGAAGGTCGCCGGTGCCGGCATCAATTTCTTTAACCCGCAGAATATAGGTGTTGGCGGCCAACTGCATGTTGTCTTGAATGCGTACCGACGGCATGACAAAGCCAACGTCAGAGGCCATTTGGCGGCGCAGTGCTTTAATCTGTTCGGTCAGGCGTTGGCCTTCGCGCGGGTTGTTGATCAGGGTCAGCAGACCGTATCCCAGTTCCAAACGCAAATAGTCGATGCGGAGCGCCGTCGCGATGGGTTCTTCTTCAATGGGGGCAGCACCCGCAGCGGCTAACTGAAGCTGTTCTTCTTCTTCAATTTTGCGGTTACCTTGTGTTCGGTTTTGATAGAACGCCGCGCTGCCCATAATCATTGCCAACGATCCGAACGGGAGAAAAGGAATGCCGGGTAGAACACCAAGTCCCATGAGAAGGATCGCACTCATGTAGAGGGCACGAGGCTGGGTCGCCAATTGCTTGAAAAGAGCTTTTTCCGTGGCCCCACGCAAGCCTGCCTTGGTCACTACCAAACCGGCTGAGGTGGAAACGATCAACGCCGGAATTTGAGTAACCAACCCGTCACCAACAGTCAGACGGGTATAAGAGTCAGCCGCTGCCAAAAAAGTCATGTCTTGTTGGGCGACACCAATGATCATGCCACCTATTACGTTGATAAACGTAATCAGCAGGCCGGCGATGGCGTCGCCTCGGACGAATTTTGCGGCACCGTCCATGGCACCGAAGAATGTACTTTCGTCTTCTAAATTTTTCCGCCGCGCCTTCGCCGTCTCTTCGTCGATCAGGCCTGTCGACAAATCTGCGTCGATGGCCATTTGTTTGCCGGGCATGGCGTCCAAGGCGAAACGAGCGGAGACTTCAGCAATACGTCCGGAACCCTTGGTGATCACGATGAAGTTCACAATCACCAGAATGGCAAAGACAATAATGCCGATGACGAAATTACCACTCATGACGAACCCGCCGAATGCCTGAATAACTTCGCCAGCCGCGTGGGTCCCTTCATGGCCACCCGCTAAAATCAGTCGAGTGGAGGCGAGATTAAGCGATAGCCTGAGCATGGTTGCCAACAGCAAAACCGTCGGGAATGAGTTGAATTCCAGGGGTCTTTCAATAAACAACGCGGTCATAAGGATCATCACAGCGAAAGTGATGGAAATTGCCAAGCCGAAGTCCATCAGCCACGTTGGCAGTGGAAGAATTAAGATCACCAAGATGGCGACCACACCGACCGCCATCATGATATCGCCGCGCCCGGCCATTGAATTCAGCTTATCACTGACAGCCGAAAAATCTTGGTCTTCGCCATCGGTTGTGGCTACTGATGTAGAGGGAGCTGTGTCCGCCATGTTGTCTTCGTGCCTTTAGATTTTTTCTTATGCCGCAGGCTGATCGCCGTCCCCTGGATGGGGAACGTCGAAGCCTTGGCCGGTGTAGAGTTTCAGCTTGTTGCGGAGTGTGCGGATGGAGATACCAAGAATATTCGCCGCATGGGTCCGGTTGCCCAAACAATGTTGCAA
>Ga0114999_10003731_pt1 | contig 18890 bp, 17 predicted proteins | sample ArcticOcean_MG_C_3_FD_89820 | JGI IMG/M metagenome (GOLD analysis project Ga0114999, IMG submission 89820) | Marine microbial communities from western Arctic Ocean - ArcticOcean_MG_CB8_126 | ecosystem: Environmental > Aquatic > Marine > Oceanic | place: Arctic Ocean: Canada Basin | collected...
ACTCCACGGCCTTGACTGCGCCACCGAGACGATCGACATCCGCGATCACCTCCCGGGAGCGTTGCTCGAGTTCGTTGGTGAGCCATTCGATGTAGTACGAGCCGGCGAGAGGATCCACCGTGTCGGTGACACCCGATTCGTGTGCGACGATCTGCTGAGTTCGTAGCGACAAGGTCACTGCCTCTTCCGTTGGAAGTTCGTATGCCTCGTCGTATCCCATCACGTGAATGGACTGTGCGCCTCCGAGAACCGCGCCCAGGCACTGGATGGTCGATCGGATGATGTTGTTGAGAGGCTGGGCCGCCGTGAGCGTCGTTCCTGAGTTCCCTGAAAAGAATCGCAGCCGGGCCGACTGCTCGTCGCGCGCTCCGAAGCGTGTTGTTGCGATGTCGTGCCACAACCGTCGCGCCGCCCGGAGCTTGGCGACCTCCTCGAAGAGGTTCATGGTGGTGGCGAAGTGAAATGAGAATCGGGGAGCGAACGAATCGAACGGGAGACCGCGGCCGACCAGCTCGTCCGCGTAGGCGATTGCTGATGCCATCGTCAGGCCGAGTTCCTGAATTGCCGTGCATCCGGCCTCGCGTGCGTGATAGCCCGTGATGGAGATCGGGTTGAATCTCGGCAAGTTTTGCGAGGACCACTCGACCACGTCGGCTACGAGCCTCATCGAAGGCTCTGGGGGAAAGATGAAAGCCTTGCGAGCGAGAAATTCCTTCAACAGATCGTTTTGCAGAGTTCCTGCGAGGTCGGCCGGCGAAGCTCCCTGGCGTTCGGCCGCGACGAAGTAGAAGGCCAGGATGATTGGTGCGGTTGCGTTGATGGTGAAGTTCACCGAGAGCTCGTCGAGTGGCAGACCTTTGAACAAGTCAGCCATATCGTCGGCGGTATCGACTGCTACTCCTACCCGTCCCACCTCGTCGCGAGCCATGTCGTGTGACGAGTCGTATCCGAGCTGGGTAGGGAGATCGAATGCCACCGAGAGCGCTGTCTGGCCCTGTCCGAGAAGGAAGCGGTAACGGGCGTTCGCGTCCTTGGCGGCACCGAAGCCGGCGAACTGACGCATTGTCCACGGCCGCCCCCGATACATGGACTCGTAGGGGCCTCGAGTGAACGGCGCCCGGCCCGGAGCGCCGAGGGCTACGTCCGGATCAAAGTCTGGGAGATCCTCCGCCGTATAGAGGGGCGCGACCGGAATTCCCGAGTCGGTGAACGCTTCGTCGGTTCCGTCGGTCATCGCGCCGGGGATTTCGAGGATGTAGCTCTGCTCAGTATTCCGTCGACCACGTCGTCGAGCGGCGTACCGACCGGAAAGGCGTCTGCCAGTCCGAGCGCTTCGAGTGCGGGGACGTCAGATAGGGGGATCGTGCCACCCGCCACGATGGGTATGTCATCGAGTGACCGCTCGGCTCGGTGCTCCACCAGCCTGCGACTCAGCGCCATATGTGCCCCCGACAGCACCGAGATGCCGATCACGTCTACGTTCTCTTGCTCGGCGGCGGCGAGGATTTGTTCCGGAGATTGCCGCAGGCCCAGGTAGACAACCTCGGCGCCTGCGTCGCGCAGTGCCATCGCTATCACTTTTATGCCCCGGTCGTGCCCATCGAGGCCGGGCTTGGCGAGCAGCACGCGAGGTGTACTCATGAGACGAGGATGCCCGAGCTCATGACCGGCTCGCCGTCGATCTCGAGCGTTGCGTTCTCCATGACGCAGTCGAGATGGGCCACCGCGTTCACCGTGCCGCCATACGCAACCGAGTTGCCAAGGGCAATATGAGCGGTGCCGAGTGCCGACTCTGTCTCCATGGGGACACCACACACCGTGCCGAGCGGGTTGAGCCCCATCGAGACCTCGGCAAGGTTGGCCATGAGCGGATCATTGCACCGGTCGATCATTTCGAGGAGCCGATCCTTCTCGTTGCCCTCGATACCCGTCATTTGTCCCTGATCGAAGTGGATGGCGACTGGCGAGGCGAGGGGGCCGGGGCCCATGAATAGCAGGTCGGCGTCAATTACGGCTACGCCCGTTGTCGATCCTTCCACCGGCGCGGTGCCCGCTTCGATGTCCGGCGGCGCCATGTACTGCCCGTCGGCGCGGGCGATACCGTCGAGGACCCTGCCCGGACGGCCGGTGATCGAACCTGCGAGATCGGTCCCGCCGGAGGCGGTCAGGCGAAACTCCGATCCTGCGGTCCAGGCGGCGCCGACCGCGTTTGCCAGATCGCGCTGGGCGTCGAAGTCCACGGTGAGGGGCCCGCCTGCTCGAAAAGTGTCGAGCTCCACTCCCGGCATTGCGAGATAGCGAACGCCGGCCCTGCTGGCGGCTTGCCGCGCCTGGCTGGATCCGATGAACAAGCTGGTGAGTTCGATCGCGGCACCGGTCCGCATTAGTGCTGCCGCCACATCTGTAGGCGGCTCGGTCCCGGGGATCAACGGGCGTGGCATCACCACAGTCACCGGTGCTGAGCCGCGGGCCGCGAGTCCGTCGCTCAGCCGCTGCACCACCTCCGGGTCGGATCCGTCGTCGGTGACCAGAAGCACTTGTTCTCCAGGCCGCACTGCAAGGCAGGCATCGAGGACGGCATCGAAACCTGGGTAGTTCATGACAGCAAAGCGTTTGCCGTGAAAGCGGCATAAACCTTTGCCGCGTCGTGGATCTCGGAAACGGTGAGGTTTTCATCTGCGGCGTAGACGGGTTCGCCGCCTGGGCCGAATATCACCGTCTCGACGAGCGGGCCGAAGCTGGCGGTATCGCCCAGCCAGCCCTCAACCCTGAGCCCGGGCTCGGCGCCGGGCCGCGCGGCCCTCACCGCGTCTTGCATTAGGGCGACGATCTCAGAATCACGGTCGACGAGGTATCCGGCTTTCTCGTCCACCAACACGACCTCTGCGGTGAACCGGTCGTCTATCGCCGCGGCTGCCGCCAACGCCCGCTCGATTTCGGCGCGTACGGTGTCTTTGGAAACCCCTGGCTGCGGACGGCAGTCGACTCGTATCACGCACTCGTCAGGGATCATCGACGGCCCGCCGGGCGCCAGGCCACCGTAGATGCGCCCCGGTGCCATGAATGTCTCCGGTCCGAACAGGTCGGCTACCCAGGGCTCGAGTTCGGGTTCGAGTCGCGAGTGCTCGAGTTCGATTACCGCGAGCGCAGCGAGATAGTTGGCGTTGACGGCGTCGTGTTTGTAACACGTGTGAGCCGACTTGCCGTACACGTGAACGTCGAAGTAGTAGCGGCCGCGGTGCCCGAGGCTGATGGTGCTCTCGCTCAGCTCGCCGAGTACGCAGAGATCTGCGGGATGGTGCTCGAAGTAGGCGATTGAGCCGAGCTGGTCGCCCATGTGGTCGCTGACGGCAGCGAATGCCGCCGTGCCCTTGAGCGGTAGACCTGAACCTTTGAGGCCCGCGAGCGCGGCGAGCTGGCAGGCGAGCGCCCCCTTCATGTCCATGATCCCGTGTCCGTAGACACGGCCGTCGATCAGGTCGCCCGAGTAGGGCTCGGCGGCCGACCAGCCGTGTGATTCAGGTTTGGTGTCGAGGTGACCGGTGAGTACTACCCGTCGGCCGCCGCCAAAGGACAGATCGCCGATAGCGTTGGGGCGATCGGGCAGAACCGGTTGCAACTCGACGTTGTCCAGCCCCAACTCGCGCATCTGCGAAGCCAGGAACGACGCGAGTTCCCCTTCCGCGCCCAGCACGCTGGGGATGCGTGAAACCTGGCGGCACAACTCGACCGCGAGGTCGAGGTCTACCGATTCCGTGGCGGCGTTCAGCGCCGCAGCTCGATCCTCCGTGTGGCCTCCGTGATAGTTGCTACATGCTATCCGGGTCGGGCGGCATCCTTGGACGGAGGCGCTCAGTCGTCGCCAGTCTCCTCGACGAGCTCCACGAGCAATCCGCCGAACGAGCGGGGGTGCACGAAGGCGATCCGGGTGCCCATGCCTCCGGACCGTGGTTCCTGGTCGACAAGGTTCGCTCCCCGACGCTTCAACTCGCGGACGGCCGCGGCGACATCCTCCACCTCCAGCGCAATGTGATGAAGGGCCGAGCCGCGGTTGTCGACGAAGTCGTCGACGACACCCGGGCCAGTTGCCTCGAGCGTTTGGATATGTGCGCCGTCCTCGAGTGTGAGCATTCGTTCGACGAATCCATCACCATCCTCGACGTGGTTCGGCTCCAGATCGAGGAGGGCGGCCAGGGCGTCGACGGTTTCCGTGCCGCCCCCGTGCGCAAAAGCGATGTGGTGCAGGCCAAGGATCTTCACTGCTTGGTACGTGCGCTCGGCGCCCATGCGACCATCATTCGCCCACGGGTACCGTTAGCGGAAGGGTCTCGTCGTATCCCCACTCACCCATTGAAGCGTCGTAAATCGCGACGTTCTCTACCCCGAGCAGCGTGAGGGCGAACGCTCCGCTGGCCGCGGAGATGCCGCCTCCACAGTACGTGATGGTTTTTTTGGCGCCGGAGGTGAGTACCGATTGGGCCTGCTGGCGCAGCTGGTCGACCCCCACGTAGGCGTGGGTATCGTCGTCGACAAGGGCAACGGCGGGAACGTTGACGGCGCCGGGAATGTGCCCGGGGCGCCCGTAGTCCAATGTTGAACCGTTGTGTGCAGCCTCGGGCAGAGCATTGACTATCTGAGTGTTGGCATCGTCGATGGCAACAAGCACTGTGGTTTTGTCGACGAAGTGGCCGGGCCGCTCCCGCACCGTGAACGTCGTCGCCGGGTTCTCCGGGGCGGGCTCCGTGCTCACCGGTCGGCCCTCAGCGGTCCAGTTCTTGAGGCCGCCGTCGAGGACGCCGGCATCGTCGAAGCCGAGCGAACGCAGCATCCACCAGACTCGCGCTGCCCACATATTCTTGTCCGAGTCGTAGAGAACGACCCGTGTTCCGTCGCCCACTCCGACGGACTCCATGACGGCGGCGACCTGCGCTGCGGACGGCATCATGAAGCGAAGATCGGTGTCCGCCTTGGCGAGATCCGACACGAGGTCGACATGCGCCGATCCAGGGATGTGCCCCGACCGCCAGCGTTCGATCCCGCTTTCGACGTTGAGCACCCCATCTACCCGTTCGAACACCACCATGCAGTCGAGAATGCGCAGGTCGGGGGCATCGAGGTTTTCTTCGAGCCAAACCGGATCTATCAGCTGTTCCATATGAGTCCTCTGCGCCTGGTCGGCGAACGATAGATCATGGCACTTTGGCCGACCCGCGACCGATCACCTAGCGGGAGATTCCCTGTCCCTGCGTGGGTATAGCGGCCTCGAGATCAATCCAAATCGACTTGGCCTGGAGATACGCGTCGAGAGCCTCCTCGCCGAGTTCTCTGCCGCCGAACCCCGACATCTTTCGCCCGCCGAAGGGGACCGATACATCGAACATTCCGTAGGTGTTTATCCAAACCGTGCCCGCCTGCACTGCATCGGCGTACTTCAGAGCCTTGTTGACGTCCGACGTCCATACTCCGGCGGCGAGCCCGTAGCGGACGTCGTTGGACAGTGATATGAGCTCGTCCCATTCGGAGAAGCGGATGACAGAAACGACCGGTCCGAATATCTCCTCTTGGGCGATCGACATCTCGTTTGTCACCCCGTCGACGACGGTCGGCTCCAGGAAGTAGCCGCCTTCGAGGCCCTCGACGATCGCCTCTTTGCCTCCGGCGACGATCTGAGCTCCGCCGCCGTCCGCTTGTTCGATATAGCCCTTGACCGTGTCCCGATGTGACGCCGACACGAGCGGGCCCATCTCGACGTCACGGTTGAGGCCCTGTCCCAACTTGATGGCCTTTGCCTTTTCGATGAGGTCGGACACGAACTGATCGGCGATAACGTCCTCGACAAAGAGCCTGCTGCCGGCAACGCAGGCCTGCCCTTGGTTGAAAAAGATCGCACCGAACGCCCCGGCAAGCGCCGCGTCCCGCTGCGCGTCGGCGAAGACCACGTTCGGGCTCTTGCCGCCCAGCTCCAATGAGACCCGTTTCAAGTCGGGGATTGCCTGGCGGAGGATCTCCTGGCCGGTTTCGGTCTGGCCGGTAAAGGCAACCTTGTCGATACCGGGATGCCCTGCGATCCCACTGCCGACCCCTTTACCGGGGCCGGTCAGAATGTTGATGACGCCGGGCGGAATGCCGGCCTCGTTTACGAGCTCGCCGAAGCGGAGGGTCGTGAGCGGTGTCCATGACGCCGGTTTGCAAACAAGAGTGCATCCAGCGGCCAGAGCCGGTCCGATCTTGTACATGATTTCGAGCAGCGGGAAGTTCCAGGGCGCAATCGCTCCGACAACCCCGACGGGCTCGCGTTTGCGCAGCGTCACGAGCCCCGGAATGCTGTTGGGGAGCACGTCACCGTGGATCTTGGTGGGCCAACCCGCGTAGTAGCGCAAGATCTCGACCGAGAGGGCGATGTCGACGAGCTCGGCCTCCCACAGCGGCTTGCCGTTGTCGAGGACCTCGAGGATGGCGAATTCCTCCTTGTGGTCGTCGAGCAGGTCCCCGAGCCTCCACATAAGTTTCTGACGCTCGGTTGGCGCCATGTCGCGCCATCCGTCGTTGTAGGCGCTGCGGGCAGCTGCGACTGCAGCATCGATGTGGCCGCTGTCGGCGATCGGGATCTCGGCGAGTACCTCTCCCGTGGCCGGGTCTCTGGTCTCGAAGCTGTCAGCCCCATCTACCCACTCGCCTCCGATGAAAAGGCGCATGGGCTTCTCAAGAAAACCAAGCCGGGGCCGTTCAACAACGGTCATGATCCGCTCCTTCCGATTCAGGCAAGGGTGAGCACTTGCCGGCCGAGGACCCGCCGCTGTCGCAGATTCTCCAGAGCTTCGCCGGCATCGGCCAGATCGTATTGAGCCGCGATTGGCACAGTGAGGTGCCCTCCGGCGGCGAGCCGTATCGCGTCGGCCAGATCTTGCGCTGTGGCGGCAACGGTCGACACCCAGGTCGTCTCTGGGAGTATGAACTCGATCGGGTGGATCTCGAGAACCTCGTCGGTATAGCCGGTGGACACGAACCGGCCCTTCTTGGCGAGGGAACGAAGGCCTGCGGCCATCGACTTTGTCGTGCCGACGAGTTCGAAGAAGATGTCTGCTCCGCGACCGCCGGTCAGCTCTCGTATCCGGTCGGGAAGGGTGTCATATCCCTCGGCGGCATCGACGACGACTCCGCCCGAGGCGCCGTTGGCTACCGCGAGGTCCAGCTTGGCTTCGGAATCCGCCACCGCGAGCACGTTCGCCCCGGCGAGTGCAGCCACCTGGACCACCATTACCCCCACACCCCCGATGCCGTCTACGACGGCGGTGTCGCCGACTTGCAGCACCGATAACCTGGCGGCGTGCACGGCGGTCATCCCGGCGCATGCGAGCACGGACGCTGTGGCGTAGTCCACTTCGTCGGGCAACGCGACAAGGTTGCGTGAGGGGGCAACGATGTACTCCGCGTACGCGCCGTCGAGGTTGAAGCCGAACTGGCCGGGTTCGTTGTCGCAGATGTTCTGGCGGCCTGCGAGGCACTGCTCGCAGGCTCCGCAGAAGATCTTGTTGTAAATGGCGACCCGATCACCGACGGCGACCGTGGCTCCCTCGCCGACCTGTTCGACGACGCCCGCCGTCTCGTGACCGATGATCATGGGATAGGCGTCGGGCTTGATCATCCCGTCCATGATGTGCAAGTCGGTGGCGCACACGCCGGCGGCATGCAGGCGAACGAGGGCGTCGCCTGGACCCGGCGCAGGGCGCTCGACATCTTCGATTTTCAGGCTCAGGTCTTCATGGACCCGGGCGGCTTTCATCGTTGCCACCGTTGGCCTCCTTGACGAGACAATGCCGGCGTAAGTTAGCCGCAGCGCCCGCGGCGGCGCCCGGCGTCAGCCGATGGCGTCCATATCGAAAGCCTCCAGATGATGCGCGGGCAGCAGCTGGGTCCCGGCCTCATCACGCAGGCGCACGATGGAGTTGTAGGCATCGAAGAGATCGGTATGGCCGCCTGGAGGGATCACATCGTATTTGGCGGTCTTGAGGATCTCCGGGTCGGGAAAGTAGTTCTCCCAAATGGTGCATAGCCCAGCAATGACGTACTTGCCTTTGGGCGTGTCGACCGCCACCGACTGACCGCCAGGCGTATGGCCGGGAGTAAGCAGAACGTCGAGTCCGGGTACCAACGACTGGTCGCCTTCGGTGAAGTCGATGTCCCCGAGTCGCATCTCGTCGTAGCGGTATTCGGGCGCGAAGCCGGACGCGATGAACGGGTGCGGCGGGAGGGCATCCCATTCCTTCTGCTGCACGATCACCTTGGTTTTGGGGAACAGTGGAAGGTTCATGCAGTGATCCCAGTCGAGGTGAGTGAGCACCACGAAGTCGATGTCGTCCGTGCCTATTCCGCGGTCGGCCAGCATGCCGTCGAGGGGCTGAATGTCGATGACGTCGTCGAACTCTTCGCCGGCGTGGCGGAAGCTGTCGGTGCCCGGAGGTTTGATATGCCGGGCGTACTCCTCGCCGCTGCACCCGACGTCAACCAGTACGTTCATTCCGCGGTCGTTGTCCTGAAGCAACCACGACACGTATGGCAGGTCGATCTTCTCACCAAAGTTGTGCAGGAAGGTGAAGCGGCTCTTCTCGCGTTGCGGCCCGTAAGCCATGACCAGAGGCGTGATTGTGAACGGCATGGGCATTCCTCTCCTTGTCGTGGCCCGCTTTCAACCGGGTCTCGCTCTTACAGTACCGCCGCCTAGGCCGCACGGCGGTGGTGCCAGGCATCGGGAGTGGCCGTCCGCGGTGGCCGAGGTTCCGTCCCTTAGCGAGGTTGCCTACAGTCAAGGCCCGATGGGCTTCCGGGATTCGAGGAGGACGCCATGGACAGCCTCCAGACTCTGTGGGACGAAATATGGGAATCCCTAACGCGAGGGACCACCCTTGAGGCAGTCGTCATCGTCGTTGGTTTCTATCTGCTGGCGCGGGTTGCCGACTGGCTTCTTTCGGGCCTCCTCCTGCGTCTTGCCGCCCGCTCCGAGACCGAATTCGACGATCGGCTCGTCGCCATCCTTCACCGGCCGGTGAAGACCACGGTTGTTCTCATCGGCGCGCTCATCGCGACCACGCACATCGGAGTCCGGTCGGAAATCGAGGACGCATTGATCCTCGCCGTGACGACATTGCTCATCATCGTGTGGACGGTCTTCGGCCGGCGCATCGTGCATTTGGTCCTGGGATCTCTCCAGGATCACCCGAAGCGGTTCAACATGATCCATCCCACCACCATGCGCTTCTCTCGAATGCCGCCGCGGTGTTGTTCTTCGTTGTCGCGTCGTATGCGATCCTGCTGGTGTGGGACATCAACATCACCGGTCTTGTTGCCTCGGCCGGCATCCTCGGACTCGCACTCGGGTTCGCTGCGCAGGACACGATCGGCAACTTGTTCGCGGGAATCGCGATCCTGGCGGATCGGCCCTACAAGATTGGTGACTTCATCATTCTCGACACAGGCGAGCGGGGAAAGGTCACCAGAATCGGGCTGCGTAGCACGTCGCTCTTGACAAGAGACGACGTCGAAGTATCCATTCCCAACGGCGTGATGGGGTCTAGCAAGATCGTCAATGAGGCGGGCGGGCCACCGGGGCGCTATCGGATCCGGACGCAGGTCTCGGCCGCATACGGCTCGGACATCGAACTGGTCGTTGAGGTGCTGATGGCGGCCGCCTACGACCACCGCCACACCCTGGCCCACCCGGCGCCGAGAGTGCGGTTCCGCACCTTTGGCGACTCGGGTCTCGATTTGAATTGTTGTGCTGGATTGCGCAGCCGGCGGACCGCGGCCGCATCCTTCACGAGTTGAACACCGACATCTACAATCAGTTCGCCGCCAAGGGCATTAAGATTCCTTTCCCACAACGCGAGGTGCACATGCAGGGAGGGGCCGGCGCAAACGCTGGGTGGGGAAGCGACTCTTGGCAGGCCCCGTCCGAGGAAACCGGCTAGCTGCGCCTCGCTTGCTAGGACTTCATGTCCCGTGGCAGGATGCACGCGCCAACGACAGGAGCGATGTTCATGGGTGCAATCGACGGAGTTCTCGAAGGTGCCGTCGACCTTCACTGCCATTCGGGCCCATCGCCGTTTCCGCGCCGTATTGATCACGCTGAAGCAGCCCGCCAAGCCGACTCGCTGAAGTTTCGTGCCGTCGTCGTTAAGTCACATCACCACAACACGGTCATGGATGTGCGGGCGATGGCTCCGTGGAGCCTCGACGGCGTAGGCACCGAGCTTTTCGGCGGCATCGCCCTGAACAGCCATGTCGGCGGGCTGAACCTCCACGCTGTGGAGCTATCCCTCCAGATGGGAGGGAAGATCGTGTGGTTTCCGACCATTTCGGCCGGCAAGCACATGGACCACCACGACTCTCACCCCAACCTCAAATTCCCGAAGGCGACGGTCAAACTGAGTCCTCCGGGCCGGTTGAGCATTCTCGATGACGCCGGCAACGTGAAAGATGTCGTGCGCGACATCCTTGCGGCGATCAAGGAGGCCGACGCGGTCGTCGCGTGCGGTCACATGGCCACCGACCAGATTCACGCCCTGCTCGAGACGGCGGGTGAGATGGGGATCACGAAGCTCCTCGTCAACCATCCCGAGTACGTCATCGAGGCAGGTGCCGACGATATCGCCTCGTTTGCAGCCAAGGGTGCCGTCATTGAGCATTCGCTGTGTATGTACGACGAGGAATCAGGTTTTTATCACTGGGACGTTGCCGAGTTGGTGAAGTGGATCGAACTCGTCGGGCCGGAACGCACATCGCTCGGATCGGACCTCGGCCAGGTGAATAACCCGCTACCGATCGAGTCATATCGCAAGATCGGCGCGGCCCTTCTCGATTCGGGGATCAGCGAGGCAGACCTCAAGACGATGGTGGCCGGGAACCCGGCCCACCTGCTCTCCCTCGACTGATCGTGTCCGGTTCCAGTCAGCTGCGACGTTTGTTGCGCAACGGCGGTTCGGCCGTCGGATGTTTCGTGAAGCTCGGAGTCCGCGAAGCCATTGATGCCGTCAAGGGTTCCGGGTTCGATTTCGCCCTCATCGATTTCGAGCATTCCCAGCTCGGCGAGGAAACCGCCAGGGGTCTCGCCGCCCATGCTCATGCGCTCGGCCTCCCGACCGTCGTCCGTATGCCGGCACTCGACCCTCCCGTTATCAATCGGTTCCTCGAGGCCGGAGTTTCGGGGATCCAGCTATCCATGCTCAGGTCGAATGCGCAGCGCGATGGCCTGACAGCCGCTACGCGGTATTCACCGCACGGCACGAGAAGCCTGAGCACGGCGCACCCGATGGCCGGGTATGGATCGGTGCCTGTGCGCGAATACCTCGACGATCAGGCCTCGGATCCGCCTCTCCTGGTCGGCCAGATCGAAACGGCAGCGACCGTCGATCCGTTGACAGAGATCGTCGCCGGGCTCGACGTTGTCTTTGCAGGTACCGCTGACCTATCGGCCGACATGGGCCATCCGGGCGATCCCGCCCACAGCGATGTACAGGCCAGGCTGTCGGATATGGCAGCCGCGGCTTCGGCGGCGGACGCGGCTTTCGGAGGATGGATCGGAACGGCCCCAGCTCTGCCCGTTCTTACGGCCGGTGGCGCGACCTATATCGTCGTCGGGTCGGACTTACAGATTCTGCGCGGTGGTCTTGAGTCCCTCGCCACAGAGGTTCGCGCGATGCTCGGGGCGTAGTTCAAGGCCGCTCGAACCCCACGTCAAGGCGTGCGACCGCCTGTTCGAGCGTATCGAGGTCGGCTTTTACGGCGTTGAACCGCTCCTGCCGCTCCGGCAGGCCTGCCCATATGCGATCGGCGAGGGCCTGGGCCTCGCCGAGAATGCCTGCCTCGTCGAGGACGGTGAACTCGCCGTCCTCGAGGATCACGTCGCCATCGACGATGACGGTGTCGACGGATGATCCGAGTTCGCCGTACACGAGTTGTTGGGCGACGATCTCTTTTGGAGCCGTTTGGAGGTGACCTGGCTTCAAGAGCACAACGTCGGCGTCATAGCCGGGAGCGATCCGACCGAGTGGACGGTCCATCGCCTTGGCCCCGCCCATCCAGCACCAGCCGAGCACATCCATGGCCGATGGCCAGGCATCGCTCGTTGTGCCGGTTCGGTGCACCAGCGCCGCTTGTTTTACCGTCTCGAACATGTTCTGTGAATCGTTGCTGCTTGCGCCATCCGAGCCCAAGGCGATCGTTACTCCGGCCCGGCTCATCGCCGGGGCCGGAGCTACGCCGGCGCCGAGTTTGAGGTTGCTCACCGGGTTGTGGACGAGGACCGCATCGGTTTCGGCGAGCCGTGCGATCTCCTCGTCCGAGATCCAGATGCCGTGGGCCAGCGACACCCAGGACTCCAACGCTTCGAGGCGGGCGAGGTAGTCGACAGTTGATCCACCGAATCGCTCCTGAGCTACGACAACCTGCGACTTTGCGGACAGAAGGTGCGTCTGGAGCGCGACGCCGCGGGTCCGTGCGAGGTCGACCGACGCCGCAAATAGTTCCGTCGAACAGCGCGGCAGGGACGATGGACCGAGAGCCGGTACCACCAGCGGGTGCCGGCCCTGCCAGCGGTCGAGGAACGCTTCGAGCTCGGTCATGATGATCGGCGTGGGAACCGGGTCGCGCCGCTCGATCGCTGAACTATCAAGGATCCCTTCTGGCAGCGAAGCGAAGAAGTCGAGGTCGGCGAATTGTGCGGCGACGGTGGCCCGCATCCCGCTATCGACGTACGCCGTGGCAACGGCGTCCATGCTCTCGTGCCACCGTTCCCGATCGACACGCACGCAGTCGACGACCGAGGTTGTGCCCGTGCGAAGCATCTCAACGATCCCGAGCGACGCCGAAACGTAGCCATCATGAGGCGAAAGCCGCGCACCGGCTCCTCCGTAGGATGCCAGGACCATCCACGAATCGAGCGGAAGGCGGTCAGCGAGACCCTTTTCGATCGTCTGGTTGCTGTGGGTGTGAGCGTTGATCAGTCCGGGCATCAAGATCGAACCGTTCGCATCGATGACCCGGTCACCGCGGCCGCTGAGATTCGCCGCGACGGTGTCGATCCGGCCGTCGACGATGAGCACGTCGGCCTGGGCGAACGGGGCCTCCAGGTCGAAGACCAGCGCGCCGGAGATCACGGTGCTGCTCACGACGATGCCTCGCGGGCCTGCAAGAAGAACGCTCGTTCCTCCGCCTGTGACCATTTAGGCGGGGCTCCGTATGGCGATTCTTCCGGATCAACCAGCACGACGACCAGTCCGGGACCGGGTGCCGCAAAGATGACGGTGAGTGCCTCATCGACTTCGGCATCCGTAGGCGGAGCGAGAACCGGGTTGAGACCGGCAGCGCCGGCAATCCCGGCAAGGTCGAAGTCATCGCCTACTGGCAACGGCCGCCGGCCGCCTGTCTCATATATCCGATTGTGAAACACGATCGTGCGCAGGTTGTCGGGAGCCTCGGTCGCGGCCGTAACCAACGCACCCAGCGACATCAGAAGGTCCCCGTCCCCCTGCAACAGCGTCGTTGGCCGCGATTGATCGGCGAGAGCCAGCCCGAGGGCGATCGACGAGGCCAGGCCCATCGGGTCGGAGGCGTAATACGAAGGGCGTGGGTCGCCGATCTCCCGCCAAGCCCTGCTGGTGGAGCCGAGGCCGCATACGACCGTCGAATCCGGCGGCATCTTGGCCGCTGCCAGGAGGGCCAGGTCGACCCTTCTCACGCGCGACCCCCGCTTTGCGTAGCCAGAGCCGAGCGTTGTGCCAGCACGACAACCGGGGTGCGGCCGGCCTCGGCGCGCACGAAGGCCTCCTGGATAACCGCCAGATCGTCCGGAACAGCTGCCGTTAGGGTCGGGATCCCGGCGGCTGCCAGGACAGGGGCGGTGACCAGGCCCTTGTAGGCCTGGTACGGGTAGGGATCTCCGTCCTGGCCCCGCTGTACGGCCACTACAACCAGGGGAGCCCGGTGATGATGGGCGGCCCCCGACAGCGCGTTCATTGACAGCAAGACGCCGGCGTTCTGGCAAACCACGACACCTCTCTGTCCGGCGAGCCCGGCTCCGATGCAGATCCCGACTCCCTCGTCTTCACGGGTCAGCAGGACATGGCGTATCCAAGGCTCGTCGTCGAGTGATGCCAGAACATCGGACAACCATTGATCGGGGAGGCTCGCCGCGATCGTCACACCCGCGCTCTTGAACTCCGCTACCAGACGATGGGTGCTCATGTTGCGTCCATTGTTGCGAACCGCACCGCCATCTCCGCGTACATCTCGGCACTCACGACGACATCGTCAAGCGCAACAACGTCGGTTCGCGGATCGTCACCCGGGCGGGTGGACAGTCCGATGCGGACCGTATCAATACCGGCGTTGCGAAAGATCGCCCCGTCCGTCGAGCCGGTCCATCCCGAAACGACGTGGCTTCCGGTCCCGTGCGCTTCATCCCATACCTCGTTGGCAAGCGTGACGATCGTGGCGTCGGGCGGCGACGATCCGCCGACCACCGAAGCGTAGACCTCTACTTCGACGTCCTCGTTGAGCTGGGCGGAGATCGCGTCGGTCAGATCGGCTGTGATTGCTTCGGGATCTTCGCCAGGAGGGAACATCACGTATGCAGCGGCCTCGAAGATGGCTGCGACAAGGTCGACTTTTTCGAATGATCCAGAGCGCACAGCTCCGACGGTCGCCTCGTGTCCGCATTGAGCGCTCGCCGGTTGTGCCACGAAGGTTTCCCGCCAGTCTTCGAACGCTTCCAAGAGCTGCCGGCCGGTGCCGATGGCTCCGCCGTCGGGGGCGAGACGTTCGCGTAGCAAGCTCGGAAACATCGGCCCCCTAACCGCCATCCTGACGAACATCGCCCCCGGCTCCTCGTACAACACTCCGGGCGCGGCAGCCTTTACGTTCACGACCGCATCCGGCCGATATCCACGCCGGAGAGAGCGGTGAACTCCCGCGCCGAAACCGGGCGTAGCGATATCCGGCGGCGGCACGATCCCGCCAAGCGGGTAGGCGCGGTGTGTGCCTCCGCCGGTTACCAGGTGCGAAATATGGTGCGGGACTTCGTGGTGACTCAACACGCTGGAGGCGGCGGCAATCCCGGCCAATGCTGCGGCCGTCGGCGCCCGCGCCACGGACAGACCGAACCCGACGGCCTGGTTCTCGGAGACCGCGAGCTCCGGCATAGGTCCGGTGAGGCCGGTAATAGGGGCGTCGACGATGGTATCGCCGGTAAGAGACGTATCGAGGTGGCTATAAAATCCGAGGTGGGCGGCGCCCGCCTCGGACTGGGCAGTGGCAGCCTCGACGTCTGCCGAGTCGCCGTCACGGTGAACAACCACCACCGAGTCCAACACCGTGCTCTCCCAGTGCGCAGCCAGATTCTCGGCTGCCCGTAATTCTGTCCCGGGAGCGGCCGCGACGTCGCTGAGTACCTTGATGGTCTCGACGATGGTTTCCTTCGACACTGCGCGGCGGGCCTCCTCGACGAGCGCAGTCTTCATATTGTGAGTTTTCCGGCAACCCTCGCGGAGAGCGCCGCAGCGGCGCCCAGCTTCCAGGCATTGTCCGCCAGTGGGTGCCCGACCTTGTCCAGTTCGGCCGCGACGGCATCACGCATCGTGCGGGGCGTCACCCGGGTGGCTTCGAGGGCGTGTTCGGCTAGGCGGGCGCGATATGGCCGGGGGGCGATTGCCCCGATGACGATTCTGACGTTGGACCAGGTACCAGCGCCATCGATATCCGTGGAAATGGCGGTCGACAGCATGGCGAAGTCCCCTTGCCATAACCTGATTTTGTCGAACGCTGCGGCGCGAGACTCAGCGGCGGCAGGGATCCGAACGGCGACGATCAGATCGTTGGTTCCGAGAGCAGGTTCCCCCGGACCTTTGTAAAAACGATCTATGTCGATGTCACGGTGGCCGTCTGGCCCGGCGACCTCGACCACGGCGTCCAATGCACCGAACGCCGTCGCCAGGTCGGACGGTGTAACCGCCTGGCAACGATGCCCCCCGGCGGCGGCGTGATAGAACCGGTGGTCCCCGAGAATCGCGTAACAAGGAGCCAGGTTTCCGGCGCGTTTGTAGCAGTCGAACCCGTTGCGATAGAACCAGCAGCGTTTCGCCTGAGCGAGGTTGCCTCCGACGGTCGCTGCCTCCCGTATCTGTGGTGACGCTATCTCGGACGCCGTGTGCGCCAGGATCATGGGTACTCCGGCGTCCTCTTGTGTGAGTGTCGCCAACGTGATGGCGGCCCCGATGCGAAGGTCCGCTGCCTCGTTGCGCGCTATTACCTTCAGGGCAGGTGCGGAGCCGAGCGAGATCAACGTGGTCGGGGCGGCGAGACGCTGGCGGGTCTGCAACAGAAGATCGGTCCCGCCGGCGATGAAGGCCGCGTCTGGTGTATTCGTGGCCGTCTCGACGAGCGACTCGATGTCGGCCGGAGTCTCCACTGCAGCAACTGGACGTGGCTCGATGTGCTTGCCGAAGTTCTGACCGAGCGCGTGCAGCGTGCGGGAGAGGCCTTTTGGATACAGCCACCTGATGGCGGCAATCCACCAGAGTCCCGGCCGGGTCAGGACTCGCGACTTGTGCTTCTTCGCGCCGTTGAGTGCCGCCAGCACTTTGTCTGGGGTGAACGGGGGTTCTCGCAGCCGGATACCCGTAGCGTCCGCGATCGCATTCGCCACTGCAGCTGCCGCCGGTGATACGGGTAACTCGCCGGCGCTTTTTGCATCGTACGGACCGGCGTCCTCGGGTCCTTCGACGAGGATTGCGCGAATCTCTGGCAGGTCGGCAGCGCGGGGTGCGGCGTAGTTGATGAAGGCGCCGTTGACGAGTTTGCCGTGCTCGTAGATCAACTCCTCACCGAGCGCGGCACCGAGCCCGGTTGCTACACCCCCGGTGATCTGTCCCTCGGCCTGAGTCGGGTTGAGGGCCCTCCCCAGATCGTGGGCAGCGACGTAGTCGATGACGCGAATCTCGCCCGTCCCCATGTCCACCTCGACCTCTGCGGCGTGAGCGGCAAAGGTGTATGACGGTGATGTGTTGACGGGGCCGGCGCCCGGCACGAACCGCTGCATGCGTTCGTCGATGTACTCGGAGGTATGGCTGATCATCCCGTCCCGGTTGTCGGGGTCCAGCCCGACGAGGTCGGATATGAGCACCTCGTCGCCGGCCGCCTTTGCCATGCCGTCTTCCAGCGATACATCGGACGGTGCGACACCGAGTTTCTGGGCGGCCAGTTCCTTGAGCCGCAGGGCCATCTCGAGTGTCGCTTTACGCGTGGCGTGGCCCATGATGTGGGTCCCGCGCGACGCCCAGGCACCCATATCGTGCGGGGTCGTCTCGGAGTCCATCGAATGCACAGTGATCCTGTCGTAATCGATTCCGAGTTCCTCCGCAGCGATCTGCCCCAGAATCGTACGCTGCCCCGTACCCGTGTCGGAGCCTCCGAAGTGAATGTGTGCGGAACCGTCGTCAGCCACGTCGACCTTGGCTTCGCTTCGGTTGGAGCCTTCGTAGACGTAGGCGCCGCTGCCGTGGATCGAGCAAGCAACGCCGACACCACGGCCTGGCGTGGACGCGGCCTTCTTTGAGTCCCAATCGATGGCTTCCCGCACCGCCTTCAGACACTCGATCAAACGGGCCGATCCGATCGCGGAGCCCGATATCACTACTGATTCAGGCTGGTTGGCGTTCGCCGTCCGCAGGTCGATCGGGTCGATGCCGAGTTGATCGGCCACCTCGTCGACCTGGCTCTCCATAGCAAGCGAAGCTTGAGGGCTTCCATAGCCGCGAAAGGGGCCGCCCGGCGGCAGGTTGGTGTCGACCAGCCTGGCCCTCCACGACAAGCCTTCGAGGCGGTACATGGAGCCGAAGAGCTTGATGCCTACTGCGAGGATGGATGGTCCGTGGTGGTTGTAGGCACCGTTGTCGACATCGAAGTCGGCCTCCATCAACCTGATAATGCCGTCGTCGTCGAATCCGGTCCTTACGCGCATCTCGAAGCGGTGGCGGGTCTTCGTGAAGGCAAATTCCTCATCGCGGTCGTAGGCGATGCGCACCGGGCGTTCGGTCTTCATGGAAAGAATCGCTGCGAGAACCTCGAACTCTGAGATCTTCGACTTGGATCCGAAGCCACCGCCGACCGCCACCTCGCGCAGCACAACCTGGTCCTGATCGAGGCCAAGAGCACTGGCCACTTCCTTGACGATGAAATACGGAGCCTGGGTCGATACCCACATTTCGAGGCGGTTGAGGTCGGCATCCCACAAGGCAGTGGCGGCGTTGGGCTCCATGCAGAGGTGCGTGACACGCGGGTACACGTATTCGCCTTCGACCCACTGCGTTGCCGCTGCTCGAGCGGATCGAGGGTCCCCCCAGGACCCCTCGCTCGACACGGAAACATTCGTCCCCGATTCTCTGCGATGTACGAGCGAGGCTCCGGGACGTAGGGCGCCGGCGATCGTCGTCACCGCAGGTCGCGGCACAAAGTCGACTTCTATCGCCGCCAGGGCGGCCGCTGCCTGCTCGCTGGTCTCGGCTGCTACTGCCGCTATCGGCTCGCCGATGAATCGCACACGGTCACGCGCCATCGGCTCACGATCGCTCTTGGCCCCGCCTTCGTGGATGTAGCGGGTGCCGGGTGCGAGGTCGTCGGCGGTAGCGACGGCACGGACTCCCGGCATGGTCGAGGCACGGCGGACGTCGACGCGGCGGATGTCGGCGTGGGCATGGGTCGACCAAAGGATTTTGCCTACGAGTAAATCCGGGGTGTCCAGGTCGGTCGTATAGGCGGTCGTCCCGACGGTGCGTTCCTCCCAGTCGCGAGGCCGCACACGGCGGCCTACAACCTTCATGTGCCGGGTCCTGCCTGTTCGG
>Ga0114999_10003732_pt1 | contig 18887 bp, 22 predicted proteins | sample ArcticOcean_MG_C_3_FD_89820 | JGI IMG/M metagenome (GOLD analysis project Ga0114999, IMG submission 89820) | Marine microbial communities from western Arctic Ocean - ArcticOcean_MG_CB8_126 | ecosystem: Environmental > Aquatic > Marine > Oceanic | place: Arctic Ocean: Canada Basin | collected...
ACTTTATTTGAGGGATGAAGCCAACACAGGGGAGAAACAACATGTTAATAGATCTTCATAGTCATTCAGTGTCTTCAGATGACTCACGAGCTACTGTAGAACAATTTGTTAAATGGACTGGAGTTTTACGAAAAAAAGGTTACCAAATTGACGGGTTTGTGTTGACTGAACATCGGAAGTTCGATCATGAAAAAGATTATTCAGAATTAGCGTCCCAATATAATGTGAAAATATTCAAAGGATCAGAATTGGATACTAGATTTGGCCATTTTCTTGTTTATGGGGTTACAGAGCAGCTAACAAATGAAATTGATTTTTCTAATGTGAAAATGGATGCTAGAGACCTAATGGAAGCAGCCAACACATTTGGAGCCGTGGCATTGCCAGCTCACCCTGGCAGATTCGGAATAGGATTGGTAGAATATATTAACCAAGGCGAAGAATTTCCGAATGTGTGGGCAGTGGAAAGATTAAATGGCGGAGGCCGAGCTGGAGAGAATGAACGTGCCGTTGAATTATGTGATGCCACAGGGCTTTTAGGAACCGGAGGTAGTGATGCTCATTTAGCCAGCCACTTGGGAGCATGCATGACCTCTTTTGAAAGCAATAATATTCAGAATGAAAATGAACTAGTGGAAGCACTATTGTCTAAACAATTTGAACCAGTGTGGTTAGAAGAAACTAAGAGCGACAATTAGAGGTGTTATGGAATTAAAACTTGAATATGATAAAAGCTTATATGGGGTTGAACATGAAGCCGGCCCATTTGAAGTAACTGAAGAATTGATAAAACGGTATTGTATCGCTACAGACGAAACTAATAAAATATTTATCGATTCTGAAGAAGCAAAAAAGGCAGGGTTTTCTGGACTGGTCGCCCCACCCACTATGTGTACCATGTTCGTAAGACATGTAAAATTACCAGATATTAAGCTGAATTTCGGTAAAAACCGGTTTCATGCAGGGCAAAGAGTCAGTACAAGGCTACCTATAATTGCCGGAGATTTTTTGAACGCATCTTCCCATCTAAAAGAAGTTTACCCCAAAACAGGTAGAAGTGGCACCATGGTGTTCATTGTGTGGGAAACGACATTCACTAATCAAGAAGGGCAAATAGTGGCTGATGTCCAAGAATCTTTTGCTACGAGAGAATAATATGAGTAACGAACAAATATTAACCCAGCAATTCGAATTAGGTGATGAAATTGGACCCTTGGTAATACGTGCCACAGATGTTGATGTAACCAATTTCTGCAATTTATGGGGCAACGAACCACCTAATAGATTTACGAGCATAGAAGTTGCAAAAGAAGCAGGATTGGCAGAGCCGATAGTGCCTGGAATAATGAGCATGGCTTTGGTGGCTAAGTTATTTAATTTATGCGGAGGATCCCAAATTATTGACGATCTAGATGTGGTGTTCAGAGCCGCAGTTCCTCATAATAGTGACTTACATGTGACTGCCACAGTTACCGACACTAGGGATGAAGATGGAAAAAATGTTTTGGAATGCGACATCTTAATGACTGGACCAGAAGGCCAACGATATGTGATAGGCACAGCAGTCGTATCAAATAAAGCCAGGTCGTGATTGATATGACACATAGAGGTAAAAATGTATGACTTAAAAGATAAAGTAGCGATTGTAACCGGAGCTGGTGGACGAAATGGTATCGGACGATCTATAGCGATGAGATTGGCGTCAGAAGGTGCGAATGTGGTAGTTACTGATATTAAACAATCACTTGAAAGTATTAGACCCGAAGATGAGATAAATGGATGGAAAGGACTGCCAAGTGTAGTTGAAGAAATCGAAGGGCTAGGACGAATGTCTCTAGGAGTATATTCTGATGTTTCCGTAAAACAAGATGTAGATTCTTTGGTAACCCTAGTGATGGAAAAATTTGGAAAGATAGATATTTTGGTTAACAATGCTGGGTCACGTCCGGGTAAAGATCGGGTATTAGTAGTAGATTTGGAAGAAGAAGCATTAGATTTAGTGCTTAGAGTAAACGTCAAAGGAACCTTTTTATGTACTCAGGCAGTGGTGCAGAAAATGATCGAACAAGGCACAGGGGGCAAAATAGTGGTTATCTCCTCTGGGGCAGGAAAAAAAGGTATTGCTAAATATGCCGCCTATTGTGCTTCTAAATTTGCTTTAATCGGATTCACACAATCTTTGGCGAAAGAAGTGGGTCAATATAATATAAATGTGAATGCAATATGCCCGGGATTGGTAGATACAGAAAGAGTTGATTTCATAGCTGCAGCGCTAGCAAATGAAGGAGAATCAGGAGAAGAATATAGATCTGAGATGTTACAGGAAAGATCACAGGTCGTTCCACTAGGTAGAGTGGCTCAAGGAAATGACATAGCAAATACAGCCGCTTTTTTGTGTTCCAAAGAATCTGATTATCTTACTGGCCTGTCCATCAGTGTTTCTGGTGGTAGTGAAATGAATTAAGAAAGGTATATACGTTGTCTGAAATAGATCAAAAACTAATTGAACATCTGGCGTCCCTAATCAGAATCGATCTAAACTCCGAAGAGTCTGAACTATTCGCTGGGCAATTAAATGGACTTGTTGAAGAATTTAAAAACTTGCAACTAGTAGACACTGACGGAGTAGAGCCTACTGGCCATATTGGAGACCTAGTTACTATCATGAGAACCGATGAGTCCTCCGCCTCTTTGGATCAGGAAGAAGTTTTGATGAATGCGCCTGATCGAAATGGAATGTTCATCAAAGTAAAAAGAGTTATTGAATAAGGGATAATATGGCCGATTTATGGAAATTAAACATATCAGACGCTTTCGATGGTTTACATAAAAAAGATTTTACCTCTGCTGAATTGACGGAATCTTGTTTAGATAGAGTTAATAGTACTGAGATGAAAATTCAATCATTTATTACCATTACAGAAAACGTAGCCCGTGATTCCGCAAAGGAAGCAGATTTGAAGATTCAGCAAGGATCCACTGAATATCTGACAGGGATTCCTATGCAACTTAAGGATTTGTTGTGTACTAAAGGAATTGAAACGACATGTGGATCCCAAATGCTCAAGGGTTTTATACCTGCTTATAATGCAACTGTTGTAGAAAAATTGAATAGCGTCAACGCTGTGACTATCGGCAAAGGTAACATGGATGAATTTGCTATGGGTTCATCGTGTGAAAATTCTGCTTTCCATCCGACCTTTAACCCATGGGATCTGACTCGCGTTCCCGGTGGCAGCAGCGGAGGAGCTGCAGCATCGGTAGCAGCAGGTCAAGTGTTGTTTTCTATAGGATCTGACACCGGTGGCAGTATACGGCAACCTGCAGCTCTCTGTGGTGTTGTGGGTTTGAAACCAACATATGGCCTAGTGAGCAGATATGGTTTGATTGCCTTTGCTTCTTCGTTGGACCAAATTGGACCAATTACTAAAACCGTTAAGGACAACGCCATTGTGCTTGATTCAATCATGGGACACGACAGCCATGATGCAACCAGCCTCACAGGTTTTACTAATAAATTGGCTCCCCAGATAACAGGTAACGTAAAAGGCCTAAAAATTGGTATACCTAAAGAATACTTTGTTGATGGCATTGATCTGGCAGTGAAAACTGCAGTTCTTGAGGCTGTAAAAGTTTTAGAAAGTTTGGGTGCCGAAATTATAGAGATTAGTTTACCGCATACAGAGTATGCGTTGTCATGTTATTACATCATAGCGCCTTCTGAATGTTCTTCTAATTTGGCTCGTTATGACGGTGTTAAATACGGACATTCATTTTTGGACACTGATGACATGTGGGAAGCTATGAGGTTGAGCCGAGCTCAAGGATTTGGTACCGAAGTCAAAAGACGGATGATGATTGGAACATATGCTTTGTCATCGGGGTATTATGATGCTTACTACTTAAAAGCACAGAAAGTGCGAACTATCATTAAACAAGAATTTGAGGACACTTTCAAATTAATAGATGCTATTGTTTGCCCTACCACTCCGTCCGTAGCATTTGGAGTCGGAGAAAAAATGTTAGACCCCATGGCTATGTATATGAATGATGTTTGTACAATACCTGCTAATATGGCTGGGTTGCCTGGACTGTCTGTACCATGTGGTATGTCAGATGGTTTACCCATAGGAATGCAAATTGTCGGACCTCGGTTATCTGAAAAAACATTGTATGATATAGGCTACGCCTTTGAGCAACACACCGAATGGCATCGTCAAAGGCCAGGGCTTTAAAATAAGATCCCAACATGCTCTCATTAAAAAACATACAGAGAATGTTGCTAGACGCCTTAATTAACAACAAAAACACTCCTCTAGTGGTGTCTTATTTTAATACGTGGGAGCATCTGAGTACTTATTTTGTTTACGAAAAAAGATCTGAAGAAGATAAGTTTAATCAATTCTGTATCGAAACCGTGGTAGCCTTAGAACTCAGAATACTGGCATTCTTATATATAGAAGGTGACCAGATTGTATATTACGACAATAGATGGGAAGAAGTCGTTTCTGGAGATTATTATAGAGCAAAAGGTATAAGTAACTTTTTTGATCCTGATATTTATTCCTGGTTTGCACAACTTCTTGATATACAGACACTTTCCAACATATGCGGATCGATTTCGGAACAAATAATTAACAAGAACCATATAAACATGAGTAATAACGATTGGCTCCCGTATCAATCTGTATTCATGACCCAGAAAATAACTGATACTGAAAATAGTTACAAGCTTCCAATGGACTTAATTAACTCTATATTAGTAAACGAAGATCCGGATGGTTCTAAGACTAGAGCAGTGGTCAGCGAAGTTGGAAAAACAGGACAGTCTTCTTTGATGGATACCTACGATATACTTTTTTACCAATTGAATTCTATCTTGATAGCTGCTAATACTCCTTTAAGTTATCTTTATTGCAAATTGGCATTTCTTTTAACGATAGATAGAGAATTATTACAGTATAATATTTGGATCCATGTACCTGTGTACTTGATGCCGAAGAATGAACTGACTTATCCGAATTGTGAAAAAGAATTATCCATAATGCATACCCTGGAATTTCCTTCTAATGTGTCAGAAAATCTAATACTATTGGATTGGATTTTATTCCGAATGGAGCAATACATAAAGGCTGCAGAACTTCGGATGATTAAAGGGTATGATGAAAACGTAGTCATATCAGTTTGCGGTTCTTTCTATGATTATTTGATTGCCAATAAACCAAAAACGCCTGTGCCTGACGGGTTAAATGCTGGTGAAGCTAATCAAATAGTGGAAGTATTACGATTTTTTATTGACATGAAATGTTGCGAACATTCGTTTCTTCCACTGGATTTATATAAGTGTATCTGTGCTAGTAAAACGGTAGCCAAGTTGAAATTTGATAAGGTCATTTGACTATCAATGTCAAACACAGTAAAGTAAGATTATCTACTTGAAATAGGAGCTTTTATGACAACCTACGAATCAATATTACACCCAAAATCCCTTGTAGATCAGTTAGTTAAAAATGACGTTACTCACGTCGTATGGCTGCCTGACAGCGAGACCAATTTTTTATATGAATTGATGAACGACACTCCTACTCTAGACTTAATCCCTGTCTGCAGAGAAGGTGAAACCATGGCAGTAGCTGCAGGTCTATGGGTTGGCGGAAAAAAACCAGTAGTACTTATCCAAAACACTGGCATATTTGAATCCGGTGATTCCATTCGAGGATTAGGATTAGATATAAATCAACCTTTGGTTATGCTTATTGGTTATAGAGGATGGTCTAGAAGAGGACCAACTCCTGACAGTGCAGCTGTTTATATCGAACACCATCTTCATACCTGGGGAATTAATTACTACCTAATAGAAAGCGATGCTGATGCCGACAGAATAAGTATCGCTATAGAAGAAGCATATAGGACTAATAAACCCGTCGGCGTACTTGTTGGTACAGAATTCGGTTCGGACTAGGAGATAATATAAAATGATAAATAATACAGAAGCTGTTAAATTACTTAACAGCAAAAGAGAAAATTCAGTCATCGTAGCTACAATGAATGCAGGTAACGCACGTTTTGGGCTTCCCACTGTGAGTTCTAATGACTCCTTAGATGTACCATTGTCTGGAGCCATGGGCAAAGCCGGAAATTTCGCATTAGGTGTTGCTCTTGCGAACCCTGACAGAAAAGTCATGTGTTTGGATGGCGATGGAAGCCTGTTAATGAATCTTGGAACAATGGTAACTGTTGCTAACAAAGCAGTTAAAAACATGTACCACTTCGTATTTGATAACGGAGCATACTGTGTAACCGGTGGGCAACCTGTCCCAGGTGCTGGCATTGTAGATTGGAAAGCTATGGGCGATGCAGCTGGATATGCTGCAACTTTCTCCTTTGAGAACCTTGAAGATCTCGTTACGGGTATCGATGAAGTTTTCGCGGCTGAAGGCCCAGTCTTTATTAGACTGGCTGTTGATAAAGAAATAGAGAACACACCAGTCCAATTTAGAGAGCGACCAAGAAGAACTATGAAAGATGCAATTATAGAGTTGCCTAAAGCTTTGTCGTAAAAAACATTGGCGGATATCGGAGAGAAATATTAAGTTATGCTTAAAATAATTGCTAGCCAATTAAGTAAACGCTTGATTGGATATGGATTATTTGCCTTAGGTTGGTATATATTATTCGATCAAATACTTGAAGATAAATGGGTAACAGGTCTATTGGGATCCTTATTAATTCCTGCCGGACTGGGAGTTGTGGTTTCTGCTAGAAGGAAACTGAGATCTTAAAGAAAGAGGCAGCCAACGGCGAACTACGCTTTAGTTTATGTTGGTTGCCTTTCCAAAAGGAATGAAATGATAACTTCAACAGACGCAGCAAAAGCTATCAACTATCATAGAAATGACGCAGTCGTTGTATCGACATCACAGACTCTTAAAGAATGGCAACATATTTCTCAAAGACGTGATTTAGATATAGATTTAGTTGATTGCATGGATCGAGCGCCGGCAGTCGGATTAGGTGTTTCCTTGGCTTTGGATCACAAAAAAGTAATTGTGTTAGATTGCGACTCTACTCTACGAACAGATATCGGATCTTTAACTACCGTGGCAGAAAGCGAACCCGAAAACTTCATTCATTTTGTATTCAACGATCAGTCTTTTTATTCCACAGGGGGTACTCCAATCCAAGGGTCTCAGAAAACAGATTTTGCTACCATGGCACTAGGGGCGGGATACAAAAAAGCATATAATTATTCCAACACAGAAGATTTGTTGCTTGGAATGGAAACCATCATGAATGAAGCTGGACCTGTGTTAGTTGTGTTAAACGTTGTGTTTAATGGAGATACCGAACAATTCCCAAATCAAGAAAAACCAGAATCATGGGAACGAGTAAAACGCTCCTTAGAATCTAACAGTTAGGTAATGCAATTATTTGTTTGGCTATGTCGAACCCCATAGAAATTTCAGTCGTTGCCGTGGCTATACGTAGCACCGATATCATCGGTGAAGATTCAGTAATTGAGATTAGCTGCCCGGGAGTTAAAGAGGAATCGCTGAGATATTTGATCAATTCTTTTTGTTCCTGCGGTATTCTGACGATAGTGTAAGAAGGTCCAATTTCACATACTGATAAGTCTATTGAGTTAACTGGTAGAATCGGAGACCCGGATCCGGGTATTGCTCTGCCGAATGGTGAGCGTGTGGGGTACCCCAAAGATTTTGAAAGGTGGTGCTGGAATGCTAATGACATACCGTGCTCCAACCTGTGAGCTTCTTCGTGGGCTTCTGCGAGCTCCATCTCCAAGATATCTACTATCAAACACTCAGCTAATCTGTGTCTTCGGACTATGTCTTCTGCTTCATTGAATCCGATTTCTGTCAACTCCAGTCTTCGTTCTGAATTCTGACTTATTAAATTTTGTTTCTGCATTCTCCCTACCATTGCTGTTACCGATGGCATAGATGTTCCAATACCTTCAGATTCAGGCAAGTCTTTTAGAGACTGAATCAACTGGGTTACTGTAGGGCATAAGTCTTCTTCCCATAAATTATAAATGCTTAGGAGATAGTTTTCTGTACTTTGCGAGAGTCTACTTAGATCAGTGCTAGAACTTATTTTGTCTACGTGGCTTAATCTCATATGGCAGTATATTCTAGATGTTTTTTCAGACGATAACGTCATGTTAGACCTCCACTAATTGTCCGGCAACAAATGTTTTTAAATGATGGCCATCTCTTAAGGTTAAATTTACTAATTGGCCTGGGGGGTATTCAGATGTGTGAGGCATAAGGCTTCTAAGAATTGTTCCTGAATGGAGTTTGATTAAATACATATAGAAAGCTCCATAAAATTCTCGCGACATTATGGTTCCATGCCCGATATCTGATGGTGAAATTTCTATGCAGTCCGGTCGGCTCATGAATTCCGGAGGTTCTTTAGAACTGAGTATTGTATTTATTATGGAGAGGTTACTTTGCAAGTTTACAGTTACGACTTCTGATACCAATTGTTCTTGTGATAACTTACATGGCAGGAAATCAACAGAGCCTATGAATTCTGCGACAAACTTTGACTTCGGTTCATGGAATATTTCTTCAGGAGTACCGAATTGTTCGATTGCGCCCTGATTCATTACAGCAATAGTATCGCCAAAATACATCGCTTCCTGTTGGTCATGGGTGACGAATATGGTAGTTATACCTGCTTCTCTTACTATATGCCGTACTTCTTCGCGGATTTGATATCTCAGAGTCGAATCCAAATTAGAGAAAGGTTCATCCATCATCAACAATTGAGGGGAACTAATTAATGCTCGCCCAATTGCCACTCTCTGCTGTTGGCCGCCAGACAACTGGTAAGGTAACCTATTTTGAAATTCAGTCAACTGGACTTTTTCTAGCATTTCATCTATTAGATGTTTTTTGCTGGCGATTCCGTCTAAAGCAAATCCTAAATTATCTCGTACAGTTAGGTGTGGAAATAATGCACCGTCTTGAAACACCATGCCAATGTGACGTTTGTTAGGAGGAAGGCAAGTCGCTTTATCTGAAATAACTTCGTCTTCTAACAGAATGGTGCCACTATCTGGTTGTTCAAATCCAGCAATCAGTCTAAGAGTTGTTGTTTTACCACAACCGCTTGGTCCTAATAAGGCCACGACTTCTCCACTCTGAATTTCTAAGTCAATAGAATTGAGTGCTTGGAAGTCGCCGAAAGATTTACTTAAAGATCGGCAACTTAAGGCCGGAGGCAAAGGAGATCCAGTGATAGAGTCTCTGGATTTTCGTCTCCAACCAAGATCTCTAAAGACTCTACCTGCTCCAGTTCCACAAAAACTTTTAATGTCTTGCCAGCTCGTTGTCATTAGTTCCTTCTTGCGATCATTTTACCAATTAAGTATAGCAGTATTAACTATTAATTGATATGGACGTTAACCAATTAACGAGGGCATAGGTTTAAAAGTATTCCTTATACCCTAAAAAATTAATACTATCCATAAGCGACTAAAATACATGTATGGGCGAAAAAACATGAATGGTTAGGTATACTAAAATAAATGGATTGACATAAAGATTGGTTAGTATATACTTAGTCAAGAAAATTTACAGAATAAAAAGGAGAACTCAAGATGAACTATTATGGAAGAATACGGTCTCTTTTCCGCACATTACTGCTGGCAGGAATGATCGGTTGGGCTTGTACGGTCCCGGCACCGCAAGTTGTAACTGAAACGATCACTGAAACTGTCGAGGTAGTCAAAGAAGTAGAAGTAGTCAAAGAAGTGGCTGGAAAAACCATAAATGACACAAAACGCCAATTGGTTGTTTATTCGGGTAGATCTGAAAGTTTAGTAAGTCCGATTTTGGAAAAATTCACCGATGATACAGGAATACAAGTCAAAGTTAAATACGGCAAAAGTGCACTTGTAGCTTCTACAATTTTAGAAGAAGGCGATAATACCGTTGCTGACATTTTTTATTCCCAAGACCCCGGTTCTTTGGGATTAATACAAGATCAATTTCAAACTTTGCCTGACGCTACTTTTGAAGGATTTGCCGATTGGACGTACCCGTCAGACAAATCATGGGTTGGAATTAGTGGAAGGACTAGGAATGTCGTTTACAACACCGATTCTATAGACCCATCCAATCTTCCAGATGACATGTGGGGTTACACTGAAGCTAAATGGAAAGGTAAAATTGGCTGGGCTCCTACAAATTCCTCTTTTCAAACCATGATTCTTGCGATGCAAAATGAATGGGGAAGCGATAAAACTGCAGAATGGCTTCGTGGAATACAAAATAATGAGCCGTTAGTTTATCCTAAAAACACTCCAATAGTTGCTGCTGCAGGAGCTGGTGAAATAGAAGTAGGATTTGTTAACCATTATTACTTGCATCGATTCATCGCTGAAGAAGGCATTGGGTTTAAGGCCCGTGGTTACCATCCTCGGGCTGGAGGACCCGGTGCTCTTATAATGGTTTCTGGAGCAGGAATTTTGGATAACGCAACCAATGTTTCTGAAGCATTAGAATTAATTGAATATTTACAGAGACCTGATTCTCAGGCTTGGTTTGTGGAAAACACTTACGAATATCCACTCTTGCCTGGGGTAGTAGCAGATCCTAATGCTGTGCCACTTGATCAAATTAATGTAACCATAAGTAGTCCAGATCAGTTAAGCGATTTGAGCGGCGCCGTTGCTCTGTTACAGAGCGAAGGTATATTACCTTAATATTGAATTCGGGTTAATTAAACCGACCTAGGACCTGACTGTAAATTTTTCCTCTCTCTTCCTCTTAACGGTGAGACCCTAGCTCCCATCGTGAGTATTACTCTTTCTTGACGGTGGGGGCGAAAAATATTCACTCCAGTGAGGATTGAAAAAATCTGTATCTATTGCCGGTAATCTGGGAAAAGAGTAACATGGAATTGTATTAATTCTCCAGTCAAAAAATGTGTTAAATAATTTTATAAATAATTCAAAACGACCTCAAGTAAAACTACTGATACCTGTCATGTTTATTGTGGCTGCTCTTTTGGCACCGCTTATTTACTTGGTTGTGCGGTCATTAAGTTCCGGATTGAACATAATGCCATTAATTTCTAATCAATATCTGTGGCAATCCCTTAGAAATACAATGTACTTAATAGTTACTGTATCTGTGTGTAGTTTGGCCCTCGCTATGCCCTGCGCATGGATTGCTACCCGATCCAACATACCTTTTCGTCAGGTTTGGGCTGTCTTATTTGCTTTACCCTTAGTTATACCGACTTATGTAGGAGGATTAATTGTTGTTTCTTTTCTAGGGCCAAGAGGACTGCTTCAACAATGGTGCGAATTTTTATTTGAAATTGAAAGACTCCCCAGTATTTATGGATTGTCTGGAGCTACATTTACTTTGACTATCTTTAGTTACCCGTACGTCTACCTATCTGTACGATCAGGATTTTTAAAACTGGACCGTTCTCTTGAAGAAGTGGCTGTGTCCATGGGCTTAAATAAACTACAGACTTTTATGAGAGTCACGCTGAGACAACTATGGCCTGCAATACTGTCGGGTGTGCTACTAGTTTCATTATATGTGTTAAGTGACTTTGGAGCAGTCTCGTTATTGAAATATCGTACATTTTCTTGGAGCATATTCATTCAATATGAAAGCGTCATGGATAGAAATATGGCTGCTGTCTATTCTACTATATTAATGGTAACTGCTTTGGTGTTGACGCTAGGAGAAGGATTCCTTCAAAAAAAAGCACGATATAATTTAGCGGACTCTAGTCCGAACAAACCTATATCGGCTAACAAAGAAAAAGTAGCCAATCTAGTCAGTTTAACTTTTAGCGGACTGATAGTATTCCTTTCAATGGTGGGCCCAATCGCCATTTTATGTTATTGGGTAATTAGAGGTTGGCTAAGGAGTGAGATACTCTACATACCTTGGGAAAGAATGTTCAATTCTGTTTACCTCTCATTAATAGCATCAGTTGTCATTGTAATTGTAGCTTTGCCGTTAAGTATGTACGTTACTCAATACAGAGGTTTATTGAGCAAAATTATACGTCAAATTGTACCTATTGGTTTTGGCCTGCCAGGAATAGCAGTGGCATTGGCTTTGGTGTTTTTCGCCGCAAACTGGCTACCATGGATTTATCAAACCGTACCAGTTCTCATATTTGCCTATGTGATCTTATTTATCTCTCCTGCCTTTGGAATACTAACCAATTCATTAATGCATATAAGCCCCAATCTGGCAGAGGCCTCCAAAAGCCTTGGTAGGTCGAGCTCGTATACCTTTTTCAAAATTACTATGCCCTTGTTGATTCCAGGTATTACTTCGGCTATGGCTATGGTGTTTTTACTAGTCATGAAAGAACTACCTGCAACTCTGATATTGTCTCCTTTAGGTTTTAGTAATTTAGCCACCTCGTCTTGGTCATATGCAATAGAAGCCTTTTTTGCCAAATCATCACTGTACTCATTGTTTATTATCCTGATATCTTCTGTCCCATTAACCTATTTAATGACTAAAGGTTACATTGCTGGGGATGTAGAAGAAACTAATGCTTAAATCCAATTGGGCTATAGGACAATGTATCAACATTGGGTGGCCCGATTTTGGAATAGAAGAAGCAGCGTATAGAATAGTTGATTTGCAAATTGAAGGCCTTGTTTTTCGTGCAAGAGTGACGGACGGAAATAAGGAGGGAGGTTTTTTGATAGTGCAAAATTGTCCAGACATTGTTTTAGAGCAAATTGCCGAAGAAGCTACAACCCAGATAGGATTTCCTGTGATAGCTTCTGCACTGCGTTGTTCCATAGAATCCAATGTTTTTCGTAGCTTGGATTACGAATGGTATCCAACGCCTGAATATAAAAATAGGCCTAATGAATTGACTCATTTGGTTTTCACAATTACAACCAAAATATTTCCTTAAAATGACGTATGAAAATTAACAATTCTGATGGTATGATACAGACAGATTCTGTAATTGAAATAAATAGTAGGAGAATTTTATGAAAAAAGTAACTATGAGTGATATACCAAGAACTGAAGCGACTGCACCGTTGTTTACAGGAAATGTGGGTCGTCAGGCTATCTTAAACGCCGAAGATAGCACCAATTTTAACTTCGGTATAGTGGCTTTCCCTGCAGGTATCAGGAATAAATTCCATAAACATAGCGGAGATCAAATTCTAATTGTTACTGAAGGTACAGGAAAAGTCGCATCTGATACAGAGACATTGGAAGTAACAGAAGGAGATGTGATACTGATCCCTGCTGGAGAAAACCATTGGCATGGAGCCCCTGATGCTACTGCTATGGCTCACATCACTATAACCGTAAAAGGAAGTTCAACTGAACAGACTGAGGCTTAATTGGGTGGTAATGGATGGGACGAAACTTCGCTCCATCCATTACTTTATAAAACTAGCTAATTGATCTAGCGTGTCTGATAGAGTCCTGCTACGGTCTTGGCTCTCAGGAGTTTCATTTCCTAAAGGAGTGCCGCCTATTAAGTCGTACATCTCCGATACCCCTTCGAAAATATGACCTGTCATATTTAATTCTTCGAAAGTTGCTTGAATTTCTTTCATTTCGCTAACCCAGCGCCTTGCTTTAGCTGGCATAGTAGGTATCCATTTTGCCATCCTGGTATATGCATCTGATTGTGTAGTAGTGAATTCTTCAGCCAATTGGTCTGACACTCCCATTATTTGGGCCGCTAACATGAGTTCTGTGTACAGAGCGGTAGAACCTTTAGTTAAAGCTGCGTAAGTCATTTTTATTGCAGACGCTTGCCCGATGTTAGAGCCTAAGTATTTTAAATCAAGGCCTACTTCGGTAAGTGTAGAAAAGTCTTCTGTGTTTTCTCCACTATAGTAAATATGAGGGCTTTTCCCTTTGACACCGGAAGTAGTATCTCCTCTAGCTGGTGGGCCACCAATGATAGAAGCATCTATGTAAGTGCATCCTGCAGATTCTAGAATGGCTTGTAACTGTTTAGATTTGTTAGGTGAAATCGCATTACATTCTGCAAATATCGGAAACGACCCAGTCGCTTGAGCTGCTTTGGCTACTTCTTCGCATACTTGTTGCACTATTTCTGAAACCGTTATGGAAAGAACTACATCTACAGTAGTAACTAATTCATTAAAGTCAGGTAAGTCAGTTATTCCAGCTGCTTCTGACAAGCTTTTTGTTCGCTGACTCCTATTTTGCAGGCAAGTATAAACCTCTGCTCCGTTTGAAACCAAAAGGCCGCCCACTGCAGAACCCATGTCTCCTGGGCTTATGATTGCAATTTTGTTTAATGTCATATGTCCTCTTAATTTAGTTGCTTAATTGTTTTGATCTTCTTTAGACATTGGCGTAAATAATATGATTACCAAAGCTAGAATGAATAGGGCGGAGACGAAATAATAAATATATTCGGTCCCATAGGCTTCTGACAAAGTACCGGCGACAATGAGTCCAATGAATACCATTCCGGCTCTTGCTGCTCCCAGGATACCCATAGTGGTTGCTGCTACACCTTGGCCAACGATGTCTAACGCTGCTGCTGTGAGAATGGGTTGGTCACTGTATAAAAACATACCCAATAGAAGTAGAACAATTACCAATAGAACTAAGTTGCTACCGACTAGAATAAACGCGACGCTCATTACCGCCAACAGCAATAATCCAGGCACCAAAATCATTTTCCTACCAAACCTATCTGATAAATTGCCCATGATTGGAGTAGAAATGATGCCAGTTAGGGTCAGTATCATTAGTAGTGCGCCGACTATGGCTATGTTGTAGTTCAAGACTTCTGTTACATATATTGCGAAAAAAGTCATGACTGAAACTTGCGCAGTGCCTCTCAGTCCTCCAACGATGGTTATCAACCAAAGTGCAGGAGATTTTAGAATTGATTTAGTTGCTGCTATTTGGGTTTCCATTTTAACGTCTTGCGCTTCAGCGGTGTTACCTATGTTTTTGAATGCCCAATATACTAATAGAGTCAATAAAAGAGGTATGACTACATATATAGAAAGTATTTCCTGCCAAGCAAGGTAGGTTAATAAAAAACCTGTTGCTAATGGGGCTAGAGCATCTCCAATTTGCCCTCCTACTCCGTGAAAAGACAACGCTGTTCCTCGGTGTCCATGACTAAAATGGTGAGAAAGAGCCGACATGGCCGGGAGATGCCAAATCGTTGCAGCAGCCCCTACAAGAGCCATTCCAACAAGTAAAAGCGGATACATCGGTATCCAGCCTGAACTCGCCATGACTAACCAGCCTATTCCAAAAAGGAACATGCAAAAGGCTAATACTAGGCCCCAATGTTTTCTCAAATAGTCAGTGATTACTCCCCCAGGTAGGGAAATCAATCCTCCAACTAATTCACGTGTGCCAAGTATTTGGCCTACTTGGACGTCACTGATACCGAATGTGGCCTTAACTGCCGGAATCATTACGTAGAAACTTTGTATAAACCAATGGAATATTCCGTGTCCGCTGGTTAATCCACTCAATATAAAATTTTTGTTTCCTCGTATACCAGATTCATGGTGGTTATCGTGATCATGGTGGTTATCGTGATCATGGTGGTTATCGTGATCATGGTGGTTATCGTGATCATGGTGGTTATCGTGATCATTTGTTTCGTTACTCATAAAGTCCTCCTAACGGGTTGTAGAGATAATACACCTTTTTTACTTGCAAATATATACTTATCTTACCTGACAACACCAGACTGATTTGTCAAAAGTAATTTAGTATTATGAGTTCACTGTAGGGAGTGAATATTGGTTAAAATTGGAGAAGTCATACAATCAAGTTCAATGGATTTTGTTTCTGAGGGGTATGACCTTAAAAAACCACCCGCCATTGGATCGTTTGTTTCTGCAGGACAAAATGAACCATATATAATTGGAATAGTTCAAAATGTTCGTGTAGAACCTTTTGATGTCACAAGACCTGTCTTAGCAAGAGGGCAAGATATGGCCAATGAATCTGATGTTTTTAACGAAAACCCTCAATTAATGGACTTACTTACGGTTCGTTTTGACTGTATAACTGTTGGTACGAAGCAAAGCATCGGTATTTTTGAGGGTTATCCACCTTTGCCACCGATGATACATTCTTTCGTTTACCCAACTGAAGTAGATATATTACTGGAATTTGTTCGTTCTTTGAATTTCATAAAAACAGTATTGAATACTCGTACATCAGACCCCGATTTGCTTTTGATAGCATGTGTTCGTGAAATATATTCTGTGCTAGAAGGAGAAGAAGGTCAGATATTAGCCCAGACCTTGAAACAGAAACTCGTATCGGAATTGGCTAGGGATTCATCAAGGTTAATCAAGATTTTACAATATTTAGGAGATTAAGCTAACTATGTCAATAGAATCCGGAAAAAATATAGGAATGGTTATTGGCGGTTCACTGTCGCAAGGAACTGATGTTAAATTGAACTCCTCCACCAGTGTTGAAGATATAAAGTCTGGTCAATTTTTAACTATAGAAGGTAAGGACGGAAAATTTTTCGGAGTTGTCACGGATGTCTCTCTTGAAAATACAGACTCCTCCGTGTTCTCTCAGATGACCGTTTTGGAAAACAAAGAAGTCGTTAATGCATTGAAGGGAACTGTGGCTTATGGAAAAGTTTCCTTATCTACCAACTTGATTTTACCTACAGGAATAGATTCCGCAAAAACAATAGAACCTGCCAAAACCATTCCTGCCCATTTCTCGAATGTGCAGCTGGCATCTGAATTGGATATACAAACGGTTTTCGGTGAAGAAAGCGAAAATAATTTTTGGATTGGAACTCCTTTGGACATGGATACCAGAGTGTGTATCAACCTTGAAGAATTTGTGAAGCGGTCAGTAGGCGTTTTTGGGAAAAGCGGAACTGGAAAAACATTCCTGACTAGATTGCTACTTGTTGGAATACTACAGCACAACAAAGCATCTGCTTTGATATTTGACATGCACAGTGAATATGGCCAGACAGGCCAAGATACCGACAGGAATATGAGTGTTAAAGGGCTGAAACAATTGTTTCCAGAAAAAGTAACGGTTTTTACACTAGATGAGGAGAGCTCTAGACGAAGGAATTCTAAGTATGATGTTGATGCCAAAATTGGATATCATGAGATAGAACCAGAAGATTTAGAACTACTGAAAGAAAGTTTGAATTTGTCAGATATTGCAATTGCTGCGTCATATGTGTTGGAACGACATTTTGGTGCAAGACAATGGCTTGAACAATTTATAAACTTACAAACAAATGATGAAGTTTACGAATTAGCTGACTCAATAGGAGTGTCTCCTCAAGCTTTGAGAGCTTTGTATGAAAGATTAAACCGCTTTAAACGATTTGGCTTTTTAATATCTGATTCCAATCAAGATATCGCCATACAAATGATTCAACATGTCGAAAGAGGTAATCACGTGGTAGTCGAATTTGGCAGATATGGTGATGATTTAGCAGCCTATATTTTGGTAAGCAATTTGTTGTCTAGGAGGATCCATAGAAGATATGTTGAATTGAAAGAACAAGCTTTGGGATCCTCTGGCATTGAACCCAGACCAGTGATCATCGTATTAGAAGAAGCTCACAAATTTTTAAGCCCCGGGATAGCAAATCAAACTATATTCGGAACCATTGCCAGAGAACTGCGAAAATACAATGTTACTCTTATGGTTATAGATCAAAGACCTAGTGCTATAGATAGTGAAGTGATGAGTCAATTGGGTACAAGATTAACCTGCTTGTTAGATAATGAACGAGACGTTGATAGTGTTTTGTCAGGAATGTCAGGTAGTAGGCAACTCCGTACTGTATTGTCCAGGATGGAACCTAAACAACAAGCTTTGCTTTTTGGCCATGCGGTCCCAATGCCAATTGTGATTAAAACCCGAGATTATGGAACTTTAGAATTTTATAGTTCCATAACGAATGAAGAAACCTTACAACAGGAAATAGACGAATTGTTTTAGAGTGGCGAAAAATGGATGTCATATATACTATTTCAAACCTTATTGAATTAAGAAACCAAATTTCCTCGAAAATAGGATTAGTTCCTACTATGGGAGCTATCCATAGTGGCCATAAATCTTTAATAGACCAGTCAGTGGCAGATAACGAATATACTGTTTCGACTATATTCGTCAATCCAAAGCAATTTGGTAAAAATGAAGATTTCAATCATTACCCGAGATCACTTGAACAAGATTTGAACTTTTTGGAAGATAATTTAGTGGATTGCGTATTTATTCCTGAAAGCACAGAAATGTACAAAGACTCTGCCACTACAATAGTGTCGGTGGGTGAAATAGGCAACATCCTAGAGGGTGCCCAGAGACCTGGGCATTTCGATGGCGTTGCATTAGTAGTAACTAAATTGCTGAATTTAGTGAGACCGACTACACTTTATTTGGGCCAAAAAGATTATCAACAAACTCAAGTCATAAAAAGCGTCATCAACGATCTGAATTTACACGTGCATTTGAAAATATGTCCTACTGTTAGAGAATCTGATGGCTTGGCAATAAGTAGCCGGAATGTTTATTTGGAAACAAATCAACGCAAGTCTGCTGGTGGAATTTATTCTCTGCTGGAGTTAGCTAAATTACAAAAACAACAATTTCATTGGAAAGAAGTGTCTGAATTAGAAAAAGAACTTATAGATAAACTTTTGAACATCAAACACATAACACAAGTTAATTATTTGCAATTTGTAAACCCTTATTCGTTACAACCTGCGGAAACTTTATTTGACCCGGCAGTATTATTGTTATCTGTGAATATGGGGAGCGTTAGGTTGATAGACAATATTATGTGCTAGGGCTAACTATCGGTCAGTTCTCTTATAGTTTCAGTTAGCG
>Ga0114999_10003737_pt1 | contig 18874 bp, 18 predicted proteins | sample ArcticOcean_MG_C_3_FD_89820 | JGI IMG/M metagenome (GOLD analysis project Ga0114999, IMG submission 89820) | Marine microbial communities from western Arctic Ocean - ArcticOcean_MG_CB8_126 | ecosystem: Environmental > Aquatic > Marine > Oceanic | place: Arctic Ocean: Canada Basin | collected...
ATATGTGTGCGTGCCGATGCGGCATCAAAGTGCATATGAAAGATGGCGGCATCCGCTATATCGAGGGCAACCGTGATCACCCGGTAAACAAAGGCGTTCTATGCGCCAAAGGTTCCGCCGGGATAATGAATCATTATTCGCCGGCCCGGCTGACCAAACCTCTAAAGCGAGTTGGCGAACGCGGCGAGGCTGAGTTCGAGGAAATCGAATGGGATGAAGCGCTGGAGCTCGCCAGTACTTGGCTTGGCGATATTCGGAAATCCGACCCTCGCAAACTTGCATTTTTCACGGGCCGAGACCAAAGTCAGGCGCTCACCGGCTGGTGGGCCAGCCAGTTTGGCACGCCCAACCACGCTGCCCATGGCGGCTTCTGTTCGGTCAATATGGCGGCAGGTGGTATATACACCATCGGCGGGTCGTTCTGGGAATTTGGCGAACCTGACTGGGATCTGACCAAATATATGCTGATGTTTGGCGTTGCCGAAGATCACGACAGCAACCCCATTAAAGCCGGTCTTTCAAAACTTAAGAAGAACGGCGCTAAATTTGTTTCGCTGAACCCCATCCGCACGGGCTATTCCGCAATTGCCGATGAGTGGATTGGTATCCGCCCCGGCACTGATGGAAAATTTGTCCTGGCGCTGGTCCACGAGCTGCTTAAAGCCGACAAGATCGATCTGGAATACATCGTACGATATACCAACCTGCCCTGGTTGGTTATCCAGAATCCGGGCGAAGCCGATGACGGGCTGTTTGTCCGCGGCATCGATGACGAGCCAATTTGCTGGGACACTGGCACCAATCAAGCCGCAGATGCACGTCTCGCCGGAGTTTCACCTGCATTAACCGGCTCCTTTACAATGGAAGATGGCCGCAAGGCCGTGCCAGCCTTCGCGCTGATGGCCGAACGCTATCTAGATGAAAGCTACTCACCGGAAGAGGCGGAAAAAGAAACCGGCGTGCCAGCGCGAACGATCCGTCGTATCGCTGCCGAGATTGCCGATGTCGCTTTCGAACAACAGATCGAAATCGATCAGCCATGGACCGACTGGGCCGGACGCAAACATGACAAAATGATCGGGCGACCGATTACAATGCATGCGATGCGCGGCATCTCCGCCCATTCAAATGGGTTCCATACCTGCCGAGCCATTCATTTGCTCCAGATTCTATTGGGCAGCATCGATTGCCCGGGTGGTTTCCGGTATAAGCCGCCATTCCCAAAGGCGGCACCGCCACCGCTAAAACCAACCGGCAAACCCGGTCAAATCGCACCTAACACACCAATGGCAGGACCACCGCTAGGTTTCCCGGCCGGCCCCGAAGACTTACTCGTTGAAGAAGACGGAACGCCGCGACGGATCGATCACGCCTTTTCATGGGAAGCCCCTATTGCGGCCCATGGCATGATGCACATGGTAATCACCAACGCCCATAATCAGGACCCTTATCCGGTCGATTTGCTGTTTATGTATATGGCAAATATGAGCTGGAACTCGTCAATGAATACGGCGGGCACCAAGGAAATGCTCACCGCCAAGGACGAAGAAACCGGCGAATATCGCATTCCCAAGATTATGTATTCGGATGCCTATTTCTCGGAAATGGTCGCCTATGCGGACCTCGTCCTGCCCGACACAACTTACCTCGAACGTTGGGATTGCATCTCTCTTCTCGACCGCCCAATCTGCAGCGCCGAAAGTGCTGCAGACTCCATCCGCCAGCCAGTCGTCGAACCGGATCGGGATGTCCGTCCGTTCCAAAGCGTGCTGATTGATTTGGGATCGCGGATTGGTCTTCCAGGCCTAACCAATGAAGATGGTAGCGCCAAATATCCCGGCGGCTATCCGGATTACCTCGTCAATCACGAACGGGCACCGGGCATAGGATCGCTCGCCGGCTGGCGCGGCGAAGATGGTAAGAGCCATGGTACGGGCGCTCCCAACAAGAACCAGTTAGACAAGTATGTTGAGAATGGCTGCTTCTGGGAGCACAAGCTACCACCTGAGCAGCATTACTTTAAGCACGCCAATCGCGATTATCTAGACTACGCGGCCTCAGTCGGATTTATCGGCTCCGCCAATCAGATCATTATGCAGGTCTATTCCGAACCGTTACAGAAATTCAGGCTCGCAGCCCAAGGACATGGCGATATCCAACCGCCGGATGAACATCGTGATCGCATCGAAAAATATTTCGACCCTATGCCGATCTGGTACCCGCCCTTTGAAGGTGCTGCACTCGACACCAGTGAATATCCCATGCATGCGCTCACTCAGCGGCCTATGGCGATGTATCACAGCTGGGGAGGCCAAAACGCCTGGCTACGCCAAATTCACGGCACCAACCCGCTTTATATCAATCGCAAAACTGCTGAAGCCCAAGACATCGAAGATGGCGATTGGATTTGGGTGATTAGCCACCACAGCCGCGTCAAGGCGAAGGCAAAGCTGATGGAGGGCGTTAACAGCGACACAGTGTGGACCTGGAACGCCATCGGCAAACAAAAGGGTGCCTGGAACCTTGATCCGAAAGCACCAGAAGCCAAGACAGGCTTTCTGCTTAATCACGTTATTTCCGAGCTACTGCCACCAAAAGGCGACGGTTTCCGCTACGCCAATTCGGACCCCGTAACCGGTCAAGCTGCCTGGTATGATTTGCGAGTACGGATCGAGAAATGCAGTGCTGAAGAAAGCACAGAAACTGAACCACAATTCGCCACGCTGAAACCACCAAAAGCACTGCCCGAACGGCCAGATATATTGCGCTATGGCAAGATGTATTCGCGCGCCTTTAAACGGGACAAAAATAAATGACCCAAATCCCCGTAAATACCACTGGCAAAAAACTCGGGCTCGTCATCGACCTTGATATCTGCGTCGGCTGTCACGCCTGCGCCGTGAATTGCAAGGAATGGAATACCGGCGGCCACTCGGCCCCGCTGCCCGATACCGACCCGTTTGGCGAAAATGCCGATGGCGTCTGGTTTAACCGGGTTCATACGTTTGAGTGCGGCGACGGTGCGGATAGCCGAACTGTTCATTTTCCCCGCTCATGCATGCATTGCGAAGAACCTGCCTGCGTCGAAGTTTGCCCAACAGGTGCTTCTTACAAACGGGCTGAGGACGGCATCGTTCTCGTGAACGAAGATATCTGCATCGGGTGCAAGCTGTGTAGTTGGGCCTGCCCCTATGGCGCGCGCGAATATGACGGCGATGCAGGGGTGATGAAAAAATGCACCCTTTGTATAGATCGAATCTATAACGAGAACCTCGAAGAAGTAGACCGCGTTCCCGCCTGTGTTTCAACATGCCCGGTAAATGCCCGTCACTTTGGCGATCTTGGCGACCCTAATTCCGATGTCTCCCGGATGGTCGAGGATCGCGGTGGATACGATCTAATGCCTGAACTGCAATACGCACCGGTCAATAAATATCTGCCGCCGCGCCCCAAGAGCACTGGCTATGAAGACGACCGCCCCCGGCAACTAAAACCTATCGAACCAACAGTAAGCGGCGAAGATGCCGGCGGCCTGTTCCGTTGGCTCGACAAAGTCCTCACACGATAGGCCAGGATTTAAGAAACGATGCATCCCGCTTATTCCGTCATAATTTTCACAACCTTTTCCGGTGCCGGATACGGCCTACTATTTCTGATGGGGCTGTTCGCCGCCGGACAATGGATCGAACCTGACCGGTGGTTCGGCTTTACTGGGTTTTTCCTCTCGTTCACCATGGTGGTAAGTGGCCTACTCGCATCCACCTTCCATCTCGGACACCCTGAACGAGCTTGGCGTGCCTTGTCACAATGGAAATCGTCCTGGCTGTCACGCGAAGGCGTGTTGGCTATCGCCGGGTTTGTGCCTTTTAGCCTCTTCGCCTTTGGCTGGGTCATCTATGAAAGCCATGACGGCGCCTGGCGTCTGTTTGCAATACTCACTGTGCTGTTCGCCGTGTTGACGGTCTACGCGACATCAATGATTTATGCGACGTTGAGAACCATCCGCGCCTGGTTTAACCGGCATACTGTTCGCATTTATCTGGCCTTTGCGATCTGGACCGGTAGTGTCTGGTTTAACATGCTAGCGCATCTGTTCGACCTGCACACACCGGGCATTGGCATGATTGTCGTAGTTACCGGCGTCCTCGCACTCTGGCTAAAACGCAAATACTGGGGCTTTCTCGACACCTCGCCAACTTGGGTACCAGCGGAAAGCGCCACAGGTCTCGGTGATCTTGGTAAGGTCAGGCTACTAGATGCGCCCAATACACAAGAAAACTACGTCCAAAAGGAAATGGGTTTTAGCATTGCGCGCAAACATTCCGTAAAACTGCGCCGCTGGGCATTCTTCGGATATTTCCTGATCCCCTGGCTTCTGGCTGTTGGGACCGTAGAGGCCGAACCCTGGCTAAAAATTCCCGCGGCAATCCTGGCAGTAGTTGTCATGATGGCAGGCACAATGCTGGAGCGCTGGCTGTTCTTCGCAGAGGCCAAGCACACGGTGAATCTGTATTACGGCGCGCAAGATTCATAGACTCCGCGAAAACGGGTCTGGCTAGATAACCCGTTCGGTAAAGACGCCCCTGACATCCATTTCGTAATCAAGACCATCGACGGGCGGACGGGCATAGTTCCATGTCAGTCCGCTGTTTACGGCACCGCGCGAGACAATCTCGTCTGCCAAAAATGGATGCAAATCATAGACCGTATATGCCTGTGTAACCGTCGTATCAGCCCATTTCTTGCCGAGCGTGACCATCCGCGCTTCCATCACACCTAAGACATATGCCGCTTTTTCACGCATGGCGTCCGGCGACTGATCACCGAGCCGGATAATCCGATCTTCATAGGTGCCGTGACCTTCAGGGGCCTCAGCCGACCCGGCAATCACGAAACTACCATCATTATTATCAGCCGGAACAGTATAGGAAAACGCCTGAAAGCTAGGCTCAGCAGGCGGGGCAACCTCCGGACAAACATTAGACCGGGCAACCGGGTTCTCGTCGTCCTTGAAAATTCCCCAGCGCTCCAAAGTACCGACATAGACACGATTGAAGTCAATGAACCCCTGCTCCGTGAAGGGTGCAGGTGACCGCAACTCGCAGGCACAGAATGATGTTAGCGGCAGTCCCATGGACTTTAGATGGGCTTCGATACGGGAAAACCCTTCCTCGATGGCGACCGGCGATTTAAAGCGGGCGCGCTCAATCACAAAGCCCGGTTCAGCCGCGACCCCGCCAGAATATTGAAAAGGGCCCCGCACATAGCGGTAACCGCCCGGTTTGAAAGTCGCCGTTTCCATATCTATTACTCCATTATCCAAGGACAGCGCGCGCTGCTGGCAATGCCGTACCGGTATTGATCGCGGCACCCTGCTCAGCCAATACATCTTCCATTGCACTCAAGAACAAAGTCACATGTTCACCGGTAGCACTTTGTCCCATCAGGCCAACGCGCCACACCTTGCCAGCGAGATCACCCAGCCCGGCACCAATTTCCAGATTATAACGAGAGAGCAATGTGCCTCTGACGGCGGCTTCATCAACACCTTCGGGAATCGAAACCGTATTTAACTGTGGGAGCCTATATTCCTTATCGACAATGAGGGACAGCCCCATGGCTTCAACACCATCACGCAACGCATTGTGCATGATGGCGTGTCGCGCCCAGGCCTGCTCGAGACCTTCTTCCTCCAACATCACCAGAGACTCATGAAGGGCGTAGAGCGGATTGATCGGCGCCGTGTGGTGATAAACACGAGCACCTTCACCGCTCCAATACCCCATCACCAAATTCAAATCCATGAACCAGCTTTGAACCTTGTGGTTACGACTGCGCACGACACCGGCCGCCTTTTCGCTGATCGTCAATGGCGAAATTCCTGGCATACAGGACAGGCATTTCTGCGATCCAGAATACACCGCATCCGCGCCCCACTCATCCGTCAAAACTGGCGTCCCGCCCAGAGAAGTAACCGCATCGACGATCGACAACGCCCCGTGTTCCGGGGCCAAAGCACAAATTGCCGCCGCATCAGACTGAACACCGGTGGAGGTTTCTGCGTGTACGAAAGCAACCGCTTTGACACCCGGGTTGGCCTTGAGCGCTTCTTCTACTTTTGCGACATCAACCGGCTTACCCCAATCGTCCATAACCATTATAGCCGTTCCACCGCAGCGTTCGACGTTCTCTTTCATCCGACCACCGAATGCCCCGTTCTGGCAAACAATGACCGTATCACCAACTTCAACAAGATTGACGAAACAAGTTTCCATGCCAACCGACCCAGGACCAGACACTGGAATGGTCAGCGCATTTTTAGTCTTAAACGCATAGCGGAGCATTTCCTTGACCTCTTCCATCATGCGTGAGAATTCAGGGTCAAGATGACCGATGGTTGGACGCGCCATCGCCCCCAGGACACGGGGGTGAACATCGGAAGGGCCCGGGCCCATGAGCCGCCGCACTGGCGGGTTAAACGAAGAGGTCATTGAAGCTACTTTCGGTTTCTAACAGAATTAATTCTGTGCCACATCCTAATCTATAAAGGTCTCTGCGGGAACGGCAGCAAGTCTTCTGTAATTCATTAGAAGATAAAGGACAGGCTGATCGACCCGAAATGATCCGTATCATCTTGCGTATCAAACTTCTCGATCCAGAGAATATGCGTATAGGCCAATCGCGCGCGGCCCATCACAACAGCGATGCCGCCCTGGACATCACCTACAAACGGCTTTTTGTCGACGCTGTGGCTATTCCGGAAAGTGTTGCCATCAAGGAAAATATTGCGGAGCACGCCGCGCCCTTCCGCTCCAAAGAACACGTACCAACTCAAGCCATCACTGGGAACGGTAAATCCCACCGATGCCTGTGTAAGGATATTGCCGAGACCAACACCTGCATGTGGTGTAAAATCAGCATCGACACTGAAATATTTTTGCGGCGTCCGCATACGCCATTTTCTTTTGTAGTTGAGAAGGAATCTCGGCTCATTTTTGAGCTAATTATCACCAACCATTGGGGCGCTGAAAGTCAAACCATTTATGCCAGGTCTTCTGAACATCTTCTGCAAAGAATGCGCCGCCAACCATGCCAACATTAAGCTCAATATTATCGAGCCGCTCGTCCGACACCGCCATAATGCCAACCAGCATAGGGCCTTTCATCTCGAAGTAATGCCGTCGTCGCAAGGTCATCAGGCGTGAAGATGCTTTGCCCCAGCAAGAATACGACCCACTTTCTCCGGCCGGGTCAAACAGCGGAAAATAGGATGCTCCATCAACAACCCATTGCGGCACAGACTTCGCAGACCTCATCCGGGCTGCGCGAAATCCATTTGTAAAATGCTGATCACTATTGCCAAAATAATCGTTGGCCAGCTGCAGTGTAAAATCTGATCGTCGTCAGACGCCTGCGCCTACACACTGCCTGTTGCCGACATCAGAACAACAAGACTCAACAGGGCTCGTAAAAGCAGCCCACCCCCTTAAACACCAACCCATCTCATATAACTGCGCTATCCTACCTTTGCCGAAGCTCCACCGGATGTTTGGAGATTTCCATCTTCCTGGCAGCCATGCCACCCAGGTCATGAGATCTTTGCACCCAATTCCCTCAAATTCGAGTAATCGGTGTCGTTTTCTGACCAAGAAAGGTAAGGGTCAACAACCCTAAAGATGGAGCGTGTGGTTGCACTGCTCCGCGCCGCCGAGCAGAATGCCACCAAATCAACAACACTAGTCTTTAAGGCATCACATTCATGCGAGACCAATCCTTCCGTGGCCATGTCCAAAACCTCGAACAGCAAGGCGAACTCGTTCGTGTCGACGTCGAAACAGATCCCCATGAAAACGTTTCGGCAATCGGCTGGAAAACATATGACCAGTTTGGCAAGTCCACATTGTTCACAAATCTCAAGGGTTTTCCGGGCTGGCGTTTGGCAAGCCAAGTAATAACGGACAGAAAGAAATGGGCGATTGGGCTCGGTGTCTCCGAAGAAGACGTTATTTCGACTCTCGTAGAACGGATTAAAACCCCGCGCGAGCCAGTGATGATTGATGACGCCAAAGACGCTCCGGTCAAAGAAGTGATCCTAACAGGCGAGGATGCCGACCTCACCAAACTGCCGGCAATGTGGACGTCAGAAGAAGATCCTGGTCCCTATATTGCGTCCGGCATGGCAGTCATTAAAGACCCCGAAACCGGCACTCGGAACATGTCATATCACCGGCAACAAATTTTAGGCCCGGACCGTAGCGGTTTTCTGATTTGCCCGCGTCATGCCTTGCGGACCTACCAAAAATATCAGGAACGCAATGAACCCATGCCAGTCGCGATGGTCGTCGGCGTTCATCCTGCGGTCCTTTATGCCGGTGGCTTCACGACACGCTACGGAATCGACGAGTTATCGCTCGCAGGCGGATTACTCGAAGACCCCGTCAGACTGGTCAAATGTGAGACCAGTGATCTTGAAGTACCCGCCGATGCGGAGATGATCATCGAAGGCGAAATCTTACCCGACTCCATGACAGATGAAGGCCCCTTTGGCGAAGTTACCGGTGGATATGCGGAAGAAGGCTCAACGGAAATTTTTGTTGTCAAAGCCATTACCCACCGTAAAGACCCAATTTTCTACGGCATGCATTCAGGGGCGCCGATGACGGACCCTCAGTCGATTACAGGGATCTGCGTAGAAGCCGCTTTGTACGAACACCTTTCCAAAGTCGAAGGTGGATTAGACCTGCTAGATATTCGATGTCTTGGGGTTGCAGGATTGATGGCCGTTGTCATAAAACTCCGCCCGCGCATCGCCGGACAGGCCAAGACCGCCCTATTAGCTGCGTTATCTAGCCCATATCTTCACCCGAAACTGGCTATCGCCATCGATGAAGATATGGATGCCTCCGATCTGAACCAGGTATTTTGGTCACTCACAACACGTGTTAACGCAGAGCAGGACGTCACCAAAATCGACAACACCAGAATTTGGTCGCTTGATAATGCATCAGACATTGTCCCGGGCATGAGCCCGATGTATCGGATAGGTACCAAGGTGGCGATTGATGCCACAAAACCATGGAGCTCCCGGATCGAAGACAAGACACGATTTGACCGCGCCATGCCAACCAATTACGACGCGGTCGACATTGAGGATTTTTTGACGTGAGCCGTCCGAAGATAGATGACGACGAGATATGGCTCGATCCCAATGAGAGCCCCGGTTATCTGATTAGAGACACTAACCTTGCCGTCGGGAAGGCTCTACGGCGCAACCTTTCAAACTACGGCATGACACTGGGCCAGTATTACTTCATGCGAGCCTTATGGATCGAAGAAGGGCTAAGTCAGCGCGAACTGTCGCGTCGCGTGGGCACAACGGAACCCACCACCGCCAGCGTATTGCGTTTGCTTGAAAAAAACGGCCTCGTCAGACGGGTTCGCAACCGTCGAGACCGGCGCACCATCAATATTTTTCCGACCCAGAAAGGCCGCAATCTCAAGAACGAACTTCTGCACATGGCGATCGATATCAACGAAATTGCCACGAGCAGCCTGAGCGCCGAAGAAGTCGAAACGCTTAAGCGCCTCATGCGGGTTATGAAAACCAATCTCGATCAAGACGAAGGAAACACCGGAACTTGACCTTTAACGCGGCTAAAAAGTGCGGTATCTAAGTCATTAAATTCGTCGATTTCCGGGCTTCTACGGAGATCACACAAAACAAGTCTGCATTCATCCAAAAAAGAATGCGCTTTTGATTGAACGGAGGACAACCATGGCCGACCAAAAAGGTATTTTTCTCGACAAGTCAGGGACGACGGAGCCCAACCCCGAACTATGGGAACCCGCAATCGTCAAAAAGGCCGATTTCGACGCCGAAATCGAACGGCTGTCACAGATGCCGACGCCCAATAACGGACGACGTCAAAGTTGGATTGTTCATCCTGACTCTCACAAACTCGGTGTCGGTCTTGGGCTAGCTCCTGGAATTCGTCCAATCGTCGAAGTTCTCAATCCTGGCGAACAAACCCGCCCGATCCGTCATAATTCGACACAGGTCAATTTCTGCATCCAAGGCAGCGGGCATTCTGTTGTCGGTGGCAAACGCATTGATTTCGAGCAATACGACGTCTTCAATTTCCCTTCTATGCAAACCTATATCCACGTCAACGACACGGATGAAGTTCAGGTTCGGCTGACCTATACGAATGCACCGCTTCTTGAAAAAATGAATGTGCATATCGTGGAAGAAGATCCAGCGGCAGATGTCCAACTCGTTGAGGAAGAAGAAGGCGCAATTTCCGAGGACGATCCGCGGCGCAAGAGTCCTTACGGCACATTCGAATTGACTGATGACGGCGCCTACCTGATGCCATACGAAATTCTGATTGCGCCGGAAGCCGTTGAATCTCACGCCCTTCACTGGCCGTGGAAGAAGGTCAAGGCGGAGCTCGACAAACTATCAGAGCTTGGGTCAGATTATGTCGGACGGCGACTTTACCTTTTATGGAATCCTATGACTGGCCGAACCAATGGTACGACCCCGAATTTCTTTGCGACGATTACCATTCGTCCGCCGGGCATTGTCGACAAGCCGCATCGCCATGTCTCCGCCGCCATGAACTATATTTTTCAGGGCGAAGGACGCTCGACTGTGGAAGGAAAAGTTTATGAATGGCAGTCAGGTGATCTCCTACTAACGGCACCTGGTTGGGGCGTCCACAACCACGCCAGCACCGGGACCGATCCCATCTATGAGCTAACGATCCAGGATCAACCCCTCAACATCGTCATGGAATCTCTCCTATGGCAAGAAGACCTTAAGAAGCCGTGGAGCGTTCTGGGTGCCGAGATGGGCTTTGATACCAACCGCGGCAAGATTGCGAGTTAAGAACATGATGCGTTTACCTAAGGACTTTCTCAAAGGGTCCATTCCGCCACTGATCACACCGTTTAAGAAAGGCAAGGTCGATTATAACGCCTATGCCGGACTTGTTGAGTTTCAAGTAAAGAATGGCTCGCATGGTGTCTTAGTCAATGGCACAACATCTGAACCATCCACATTAACCATCGAAGAACGCAATCGGACCGTCGAGGTCGCAATCGAAGCGGCGCGCGGCAAAGTCCCGGTCGTCGCCGCGACCGGTTCGCAGAGCCTAGCCGAAACGGTGGCGCTAACGGCTCATGCAGACAAGGCTGGTGCGGATGCGCTGCTAGTCGTCACGCCGTATTACATTCGGCCATCTCAGCGGGGTCTTATTGCCTATTATGACGAGGTTGCCAAACAGACCAGCCTGCCTTGGATGATATACCACATTCCCGGTCGCGCAGCCGTATCCGTGACGTTGGATACGCTTGATCAAATCAGCCGCAAAAATCCGCACTTTGTCGGTATGAAGCATGCCGTTGATGATCTCGGCTTCGTCTCCAATTGCTTGGATCATTTTGGCATGGATTTCCGCATCTTTGTTGGGCTGGAAGATCTGTCCTATCCAATGATGACGGTCGGTGCCTGCGGGCTGATGAACGCCGTCGGCAATCTGATGCCCAAGAAGCTTTCAAAGATGTGTGAACTAGTCTGGGAAGGCAAGATGAAGCAGGCCCAGAAAATCCACTACGAGCTATTCGAGATTAATCAGGCAGTGTTTTACGACACCAATCCGCAGCCGATGAAATACATGATGAAAAAGCTTGGCATCATGCCGAAGAACGAACATCGTCTGCCGATGCTCCCAGCTTCCAAAGAGTTGGAGAAACGACTTGATGGCGTTCTAAAACGGGCCGGGTTGCTTAAGATCAAACCGCGAAAAAAAGCAGCGTAATTATTGCGCAGCAGGCAGGACTGATGTCTGACTAGAAAAAATCGGGACTAATGTGGCGCGTCTACGGCGTTGCTCTAGACGCTGCAATTCCTGTTCGCGAGCTAACCGAGCCTTCGTAACACCGTCTTTGCAATTTCCGCTTTCTCCCGAACTCTCGGAACATTCCGATTGAATGTCATCGAGGACGTGCCGCCACTTGGATTCGATAAATTGTCGATAGCGCGCGTACCAAAAATCTCGCGCTCCAACGTTCGCAAATGATATTGGCTTCAAATGCAGAACGACCCGCCGGGGATATTTTTGGTGATTGCCGTTCATTAAATCGACGGCCATCCCCATAAAGCGACCCAAGAGAAAATTGTGCAATACCTTGTCATTGAAGACCGGCTTTAGGATCGTCACAAATGTTCTGTGCCCCGCAGCGGCACAGGAAAGTTTAATTGGCGCAGCATTTTCCGGAAGTTTGGTTTCCAATGGGGCCGTCAGCCTCACCGCAAACCCTTTGCCGGCGAGGGTACAAAGCGCTCCCGAAGGTTCCGTCACGACCTGAGTCATTGAAGGTCCGCCGCCAGCCACACCACTGCAAGCAGATAGGAGCAAAGCAGCAGAGCAAAGGATTAGCGCAGCCCTCAATTGCCGCTTCCTAAATTTATACCTGCGCGCAACAAAGGCATCGCAAACTATTGCGATCCCGAAGAAATTCAAAACTTATCCCCAGCAAGAGCCCTTGTTGTGGACCCACATCATTAACGCCACGTTAATGATGTGGGTCCGTTTGTACACGACAAAACATTTGTCGAGGCTCTGTTGCTGGTCTCTCAGCAGATTTCGAGGTATCAAATCAATGAATAGTATCCAGAAAACATTAGTCTGAGAGAAAATGAATGGCCGACAATTCCAAAGACGGTGCGATCGACACGTCCGCTGCCGAAGCCTTTGAAAAATATTTAGTACCGACCATCTTTGGTCCCTGGTCGGAGGCAATGATTGATCACGCTGGCACAAAGGAAAGCCACAATCTCCTAGATGTTGGTTGTGGTAGTGGAGCAGCAGCGCGCTACGCCGCCAAGATTGTTGGCCTCACCGGTTCTGTCTCGGCGATTGATTTTAACGCTGGTATGATCACCCATGCCCGCACGCTTGACCCCGTTGGACAGATTGATTGGCAACAAGGCGACGTAACAGATATGCCCTATGACGACGGGGTTTTCGACATTATTGCGGGAAACCAGCTTCTACAGTTTCTTCCAGAAAAAGAAGAAGGTCTCTCTGAGATGAAGCGAGTTTTGGCAGATAGCGGTCGGCTCGCATTAACCGTTTATTGCGCACCACATCGAAACCCCGCCCACGCTGCGGTTGCTAACGCTTTGGAGAAGCACGGCATCGATTCAAAAGGCGTCGTTCACCCCTTTTCGTATGGTGACCCTGTGGTGTTAGGCGACCTGCTCCAGGATGCGGGCTTTAGAGACGTTTCTGTCGTGCGCAAACAGATGGACAGTTATTTCTCGTCCGCTGAGAATTTTATAGATTGTCTTGCGGCCGGCGGACCTTCCTCGCGCCACGCCCTAGAGCAGCTGGATGCAGACGGATTAAAAGGCCTTAAAGCCGAGGTGACAGAAACGCTTGCTGAATTCATGGATGCTGACAAAGGCCTACGCGTGATCACGGCAGCCAATATGGCCCTTGTGCGCGCTTAATCGAACTTCAAGTCTGCTTTTTGAATCACTTCAGAATATTGCCGCGACAAGATCTTCGATGCGCTGTTAGTTTCACGCGCGCAAGCCGGACACATATTCCAGCTACCTAACTGTGGTTCATGAATATCAAACGCCGCATCGAAATCATCGGCTTCATCCTGCGTTGCAGGAGCAAGGTTTGCACCTCTGGTAAGAAATTGCTTCATTTTACTTTCATCGCCCTCCGCCAGCCGATTGAGAATTGCGAGCGTTCCCCGGTGATATTGCCGGGCCCGTTGATAGTGAGCGTTAACACAGCATTCCGGATAACCAAGCAGCTGCGCCTCTTCGGTCACCGAAAGTCGGCCAGATGCGTCATTTATATTTTGCACTAATGCCGCGACAGGTTCGTCAAGGCATATAGACCAGGCACGATAGGGCGCAAGTTCTGCTCGACAATGGTCGGCGTACCATTTCGGCAACTCTTCATAAGTGGTCGCATCCCAAAAGGGGCCTTCGACGATGCAGAGCCCGAGACAGCGCGCCAGCTCAAGAACTTCTTCGATCCAAAGCGGCGGTGCTAACCCGCGCCCATGCAGAAAAACTGGCTTAAGGCCATCCAGCATGGCGAGAAAATCGTGTATCTCCGCCACCAGTTCGCGACGGTCTGCAGAGTCACCCTGCTTTTCCAGTAAGGCGGTTAATTTACGTCCAGTATCGACGAGTACATTTGCCATAGGTAATTATAGGCGTGTCTTTTACAGAAACTCCGGTCAATTTGAATTTGTTACACTAGTTGGAATCGGTGGAATAGTGCAGCTATAATACAACAGCACACGAAATTTCAGGATACAGGTTGCTATGGCTAGCGTTTTAAAATCGCAAATCACCGTCACCCCCCTTTCAGAGGTAATCGGCGCACGGGTTACTGGCGTGGATATCAGCAAACCGCTTGATGCAGAAACAACCGCGGAAATAACACAGGCATGGCTGGACCATGTCGTTCTGGTCTTTCCAGACCAGGATCTATCACAAGACCAGCAACTCGCTTTTGCAAAACATTTTGGAGACACAGGAAAACGGTCACGGCGCCCCGATCAGCGTCCTGAGGGTGCCGGTTATGATGCCGGGATCATGTTGATTACTAACGTTAAAGATGACAAAGGCAAATATGTCGGCTCATTGCCCGATGGTGAAATGTATTTTCACCATGACATGTGCTACATGCCTAAGCCGCATAAAGGCACAATGCTCTATGCAATCGATCTGCCTTCAACTGGAGGAAATACACGTTTTTCCAGCATGTATCGCGCCTACGATCAGATCCCGGCTGATTTAAAAAAACAGTTGGCAGGCCGGACCGCGTTGCAGGTCTATGATTTTCATATGACGGAAACCGTTGATATTGATGGAGATCTAACCGGCATTCACAATCTTTCACAACCAATCTTCGTCCGTCATCCTCAATCAGGCCGAACAGCACTTTACGTTAACAAGCTTATGACAGCTAGAATTGACGGCATTCCGCGCGACGAAAGTGATGCTATTCTCAAGGAGCTATACGCCATCAGCGAAGCGCCGGAAAATTATTACGAGCATATTTGGACCGAAGGCGAGCTGGCCATGTGGGATAATTATTGTTCCTGTCATGCACGGACGGACTTTCCGGCGGCAGAACGCCGTCTGCTTCGCCGCTGCACGTTACTTGGCGAAGAAATGATCCCGGCGTCGTAAAACACCGTCATCACTTTAAATTTTATGAGACTCCAATGACACTCACCATTACACCGTTTGACGCACCGATTGGCGCCGAAGTAACCGGCGTCGATCTTCGCAATGCCTTCGACAAATCGATTGTCGACGAAATTTATCAGGCTTGGCTGGATCATCTCGTTCTGATTTTTCGTGGCCAGTCCCTGTCAAAGGATGAGCAGGTTGCATTCGCCAATCAGTTTGGTGATGTCGGCATCAGGGCAACACCTAAGGACGTACAAAACGAAGTCGCCAACGGATATGACGGCAGCATCATGCTGGTCACCAATCAGCGCGATGAAAAAGGTAATTACATAGGCTCGTTGCAGGACGGGGAAATGTGGTTTCACCACGACATGAGCTATCGGCCCGAACCGCATAAGGCGACGCTGCTGCATGCCCTTAAACTCCCCTCCACAGGCGGCAACACAAAATTCGCCAATCAATACCTGGCATACGAAAACATCCCCGATGACATCAAGGAGCGGATCCGCGGTCGTAAAGTTTTACAGGCCTATAACTTCACGATGTTGGAAAAAGTCAACCTCGAGGAAGGCCTTGATGATATCCAGCACCAATGGCAACCGATATTCATCAAGCACCCGGAAACCGGAAAGACAGCTCTTTATGTCAGCCGCTTAATTTCAGCAATGATCGAAAACCTTCCCCGCGAAGAAAGCGACGACATCCTCGGTCAACTGATCGAAATCGCAGAAGATCGTGCAATAGTCTATGAACATGTCTGGCAACCAGGCGATCTCGCCATGTGGGACAATCGTTGTTCAACACATGCCCGGACTGACTTCCCGGCCGAAGAGGCTCGCCTGTTACGTCGCTGCACGCTCGAAGGCGCCCCGATGGTAGGAGCCGCCTGATACAAGGCGGGGTTTCGCAATATCGGACTGGGTGATAGTTTTTCACTAACTGATACCACTCAAAAACGCGCAGGGAGACCCGTTTCATGCCAACATTTAAAGCTAATGGCGAACAAATATTTTATGTGGATGAGGGCACGGGCCCGGCGATCCTGTTTATCCACTCGCTTGGCACGAATAATTATCTCTATCGCGACCAGATCGCCGCGCTAAAGGCAAACTATCGTTGTATTGCCCCTGATTGCAGGGGGCATGGCGCTTCTTCCTATAGCGGCACGTTCACGCTGGATGACGTTGTCGGCGATCACAAAGCGTTGCTGGATCACCTGAATATCGACAAATGCCATATTGTTGGACTATCGATGGGCGGCCCGATTGCTCTGTGTCTAAACCGGCACAACCCTGACATCGCTTTATCGATGACCATCGCCGACAGTTTTGCACGTCTCCGCGACGGGTCAGAAGATCGCATCTACGCCACGCAGGAAGCAGTTGCCTATCTCTCTATGCAGGAATTTGGCAGCCAATATGCCGGTGACCGACTGATGCCGACCACACCGATGGACAAACTGGATGAACTAGCCGCGGAGATTTCCAAGTGTCCACCAAAGGCATACGTCGATACTATTCGGGGACTGCTAACCTATAATGCCAGTGGCGATCTTGCTTTGGTGAAAGCGCCGACGATGGTAGTCATCGGCGATTCCGACGACGCAACGCCGATGGAGGAGTCTGAATTTATTCGCGACGGAATTGCAGGCTCGGAAATCAAGGTGATTCCTGATGCGGGGCATTTATCGACGATCGATAGCCCCGATGAATTTACAGCAGAACTAAAAGCATTTCTGACCGCGCAGAGCTAGAGCTTCCAAGGAAGGTAAAATGCCCAAGATCCTAAGCGAAGAACAAATAGCCGGATATCACGAAAACGGGTTTGTTACCCCTGTGCCCCTCTTTAATGCCGACGAGATCGCGTCCTGTCGTGCCGATGTCGAGAACACTGAAGCGACGATGGGGGAGTTTTTTCAGGGCCTTGGTCAGACTAAATTCTATCTGCGTTTTCCCTGGGCGTTTGAAATGGCGACGCATCCCAAACTGTTGGATGCTGTCGAAGACCTCATCGGTCCCGACATCATGATCTACCATAATACAGCATGGATTAAGGAACCCAGCGACGATGCCTATGTCAGCTGGCATCAGGATAACACCTATTTTGGCCATGACCCCTGCGAGGTGTTAACGGCCTGGATCGCTTTGTCACCGGCCACTGAACAAAGCGGCTGCATGCAATTCCTGCCTGGTTCTCAAAAAAGAGGCCTCCGCAATTTAAATACGCCGGATATCGGCAACGGCAACATGCTGTCGAGCGGCCAAAACGTGGATATCAGCGGAGATCAAATCGACCCGGTTTCGGTCGTGCTGCAACCGGGTGAAGCTTCAATTCATCATGCCTTTCTGGTACACGGCTCACTACCCAACAAAGGTAATGACCGGCGAGTGGGCATCACTTTCATCTACCACCCGCCCCACCTCGGCCAGATCGGTGAAGGTCGGACGAGCGCGCTACTCGTTCGTGGCGAGGACAGGTTTGGAAAATTTGATCATGAGCAAGCGCCCGTACCCGATGACGATAAGGGCAATGCCATACGTCACGAGCAAGCCGTTACCGCCTACCGAGGCAAGGTCCGCGAACTTGGCAACGCAACGGTAGACCGTTTCGACTGACGTTTAGTCTGGTTCCGACACCGTATAGCGCCTTAGCAATCGGCGTTGATCCGCCGGAAAATCATTGCGCGCGTGATTAACGCTACGATTGTCCCAAATCACCAAATCACCAGGCGTCCAGTTATGGGCATAAACGAACTCTGGACTCTCGCAGTGATCAAACAGCGAAAGCAACAGGGCTTCGCTTTGCTCATCACCCATGCCAACAATATTACAGGTCATCAATCGACTGACATAAAGCGATTTACGCCCTGAATCGGGATGCACCTTCACCAGCGGATGAATAGCGTGAGAGACATCCTCATCACGCCGCATTTCCTCCCGCGTCGTCTTATTGTAGTTGAACACGTGCCGGGCTTCGAGGGTATCGACCAGTCCCCGTTGCGCCGCCGGCAAAGCTTCATAGGCGGCTGCCAACCCGGCGAATTTTGTTTCGCCGCCAACATTCGGCACTTCAATGGCAAAAAGGGTCGTCGCGCGATATGGCTTGTCGCGGTGCGCGCCATCAGAATGGAAATGCATTTCACCATCGGGCAAAACGCCAATCTGCTTGCCCTCCTCGCGGATATTGCTGACATACATCACACCGCGTTTAGATTGTTTACTATCTGGGTCTTCTTTCGTCCGGTCAGCCGTGTCGGCTTTTCCAAACAGCGCCGCAAAATCTGCCTGATTGTCGTTCGTGATCTCCTGACCTGGAAAACACAACACAGAATGTTCCGTGAAAGCTGCCCGAATTTGCTGTGCCATATCATCACTGATGGGGTCACGAAAGTCGGCGCCTGTCGCCCGCGCGCCAACGGCCGGGTGAGCAGATTCCACTTCTAGTTTTGGAACAACCGCCACCATATCTCTTCCTAAAATTTAAAACGCAATATCCCGCATGAGTATTAGAGTATTACACTGCATTTTAAAGCAAGACGACAGAGCTGTTATCAGTATTTAACCCCACTATTTTTAGGTATCCCAGGTTAACAGAACGAATTTTTTCGTCTAAGCTGTTGCTCGCGTAACACCTTAAAGG
>Ga0114999_10003738_pt1 | contig 18872 bp, 17 predicted proteins | sample ArcticOcean_MG_C_3_FD_89820 | JGI IMG/M metagenome (GOLD analysis project Ga0114999, IMG submission 89820) | Marine microbial communities from western Arctic Ocean - ArcticOcean_MG_CB8_126 | ecosystem: Environmental > Aquatic > Marine > Oceanic | place: Arctic Ocean: Canada Basin | collected...
CACGGTCTATACCGCGACGCGGCCGCAGAGACAGCGTCGTGACGGACGAGCCGCGCGAGCAGCAGGACACCGAGCAGGCAGCCGAGCTGGCGGCGGCGCTGCCCGATCCGGTGCGTGAGATATTGGATGTTCTCGATGAGGGCAAGGGCGAGGCGCTCGTGGTGCTCGACATGCGGGAAGTCTCTGGATTCACTGACTTCATGGTCCTGTGCAGCGGACGTAGCGAGCCGCACGTTCGCGCCCTCGCTGATGCCGTCGGTCGCCATCGCCGCGACAGCGGAGCGAAGCCGGCCCATATCGAAGGCCGCTCCGCCGGGGCCTGGATCCTCATGGACTACTTCGATCTGATCGTCCACGTCTTCACTGAAGAGAATCGCGACTTCTATCAGCTCGAATGCCTGTGGCGCGACGCACCGCTACTGGAGTGGAAGCCCGAGCCGCCGGCCGAGGCATCGCCCGAGGCGTGACGGGTCTCGCGTTCTGCTGGCCCGGCAAGACGTCGGCCGCCTATGCCCGGACCGGCCTGGACGACTACCTGGCGCGCATCGAGCACTACCGCAAATGTCGGGTCGTGCTGTCACCGGAGGAGCCTCGCGGTAGCAAGTACAGCACCGAGCACCGTGTCGAGCGCGAGGGCGAAGGCATCCTCAAGCGGATCGCTGGCCTGGAGCCGGCCTGGGTGTGCGCGCTGGATCCCGGCGGAAAGCCCGTGAACACGCGCGATTTCGCCGATCTACTCAAGCGTCAGCTGTATGAAGATGCACGCACGCCGGTGTTTGTCGTGGGCGGGCCGGATGGACTATCCTGTGCGGTCGTCAAACGAGCTGACCGACTCCTGGGCCTTTCGCACTTCACGCTGCCCCACGATATGGCGCGATTGGTTCTGGCGGAACAGGTTTACCGAGCATTGACGATCATCAACGGTCATCCGTACGATCGATAAACGACACTCTGAAGACAGTGAGAGAAGCATGAGGGCGCCGCAGAAGAAGAAGTTGCAGGAACAGTTACTCAGCCGTCGGCGAGAACTGGTGAAGGCACTCAAGACCGGACAGGCGGAAAAGCGTCGTGGTGACGACGACGGACCCCTGGACCTCGCGGATACCGCGACCGAGCTCTGGAATCAGGAGTTCAACTACAGCCTGTCCGAGAACGATCGAGCCGAGCTGGTCGCAATCGACGCGGCTCTGGGTCGGATCGAGGAAGGCGTGTTCGGCGAGTGCGAAGAGTGCGGCGAGGAGATTGGCGACGCACGTCTCAAGGCGCTCCCCTGGGCGCCGCTATGCATCGCCTGCCAAGAGAAAAAGGAAGAGCTGGCGCGACGCGAATAGGCGACCGAATCGGGCCACTGGCGCACCGGACCGGCTCGCGGAAACTTCTGCCGCCGGGCCATCTCATTCGGCATGTCAGCAAGTTGGTCGGCGGTTCTTTCCCACGTGCTGCCGCTTCGCTGTGTCGTCTGCCGGGCGCTGAGTCGCGGCAGCCCTCTCGCCCCATCGCCCTGTGCCCCATGTGCCCGTCAACTGACGGCGTCGGCATCGTCGATCGGGACGGCGGCTGGCCTGGGCGTCACCACGGCCTTCGCGCACCGAGGCGTGGCGCACGACGCGATCCATCGTCTCAAGTTCCAGGGCGCCGTGACGCTGGCTCAGCCGCTGGGGCGGGCCCTGGCCGCAGCACTGGTTGACGTCCAGCCCGGCCCCACCGCCATTGTGCCGGTACCGTTGCACTGGCGCCGTCGCTGGCGTCGAGGCCACAACCAGAGCGTCGCGTTGGCCAAGGTCGTGGCTGCTACACGGCCGGGGTTTCAGCTGTTGCGCGCTCTACGGAAGTCGCGGGCGACACGGCCGCAGGTCGGTCTGGACGGCCGGCAACGTCGCCGCAACGTCATCGGGGCGTTCGTCGTGCGCGCACGACACGCGCATCGCGTCAGCGGCTCCTGGGTGGTGGTGGACGACGTCGTTACTACCGGGGCGACTCTGCGCGCCGCACAGGACTGCCCGCGGCGCGCCGGCGCGGCCGAGCTCACCCTTGCTGCTGTGGCGATGGTCGAGGAGCCCGGAGGCTCAGGACTTGGCGTCGGTCAATCTGGCGACGACGTCGTTGCGTAGCGCTGTAGCCGTGTCGCCGAACCATGACTCGATGAAACGAATGTCGAGAGCAGCGCGCGTGTGCTGGAGGCGCTCGGTGATCGGTGCGACCAGGCTACCCTTCATCGCGGCGAACCCTGCGGGTGCCTTGCCGAGTTGCCGTGCGATCGCGACCGCCCGCGCCACCGTGGTGGCGTGGTCCGCGGTGGTCTCGTCGAGAAGGCCTTCCCCGACCGCATCGTCGGGCGCATAGAGGGCGCCACCGAGGATCACGGTACGCGCCTTGTCGGGTGTCAGCTTGCCGCGCAGGATCTCGGTGACGACTGCAGGCAGGGTCAGGCCGATCGCCATCTCGTTCATACCGATCTTGAACGGGCCCTCGGTTCCGACGCGATGATCACACGCCATGGCCAGCACGCAGCCGCCGGCGACAGCGTGGCCGTTGACCGCCGCGACCAGCGGATAACGGGTCGTCAGCGCCAGGGTCATCAGGATCGAAAAATCCTCCACAAAGGCCGCCATTTCTTCGCGGTCGAGCGTCGCGGTTTCCACCAGGTTCAGCCCGGCCGAGAAGATGTTGCCTTCACCCGTGATTACCGTCGGTACGCGCTCGCGCTTGAACTCGTCGACGAGGGCGGCCACGGAGGTGGGTCCGAGGGCGTTGGCCGCACCGAACTCCATATGCATGATGCGGATGCCGTCGTCGGTCTCTACACGAATCATGATTGCCCCGGAATGGGCCGCGCGATCAGCCCGGCGGCCAGGTCAGGCTGCGACCCGCTAGCAGGTGCAGGTGGATGTGGAATACGGTCTGGCCGCCATCGGCGTTGCAGTTGAATACTGTCCGGTAGCCGCTGTCGGCGAAGCCACGATCATCCGCGACCTTCTGCGCGATCGCGACGAGGTGACCGACAACGCTTTCATCGGCTGCGTCGAGATCGTTGAGCGTTGCGATATGTTGCCGCGGCACGACAAGCACGTGCAGTGGCGCCTGCGGATGGATGTCCTCAAAAGCGATCGCAAGCTCGTCTTCGTAGACGAGGTTGGCGGGGATTTCCCCAGCTGCGATCTTGCAGAACAGGCAGTCGGTCGCCATCGCTAGCCCCAGTTAGTCGCGGAAGCGCTCGACGTGAGCGCCGACGGCCGAGAGTTTGGCTTCGAGATTCTCGTAGCCGCGATCGAGATGGTACAGCCGGTCGATGACGGTTTCCCCTTCGGCGACCAGTCCCGCGAGAACTAGGGATGCGGAGGCGCGCAAATCGGTGGCCATCACGCGCGCCGCGCTCAATGGTGTCGGCCCACGCACCAGGGCGTTGCGCCCGTCGATCGTGATATCGGCCCCCATCCTATGGAGCTCCGGAACATGCATGAAACGGTTCTCGAACACCGTCTCTCGGATCACTGCGCTGCCGCTAGCCTGCGTCATGAGGAGCATGAACTGTGCCTGCATGTCGGTGGGGAACCCGGGGTAGGGCTGGGTCCGCACATCGACGGGCCGCAGTTCACCGCGCGTCACGACGAGCCGGTCGGGCGCCGCTTCGATCGTCGCGCCGCTCGCGGCGACGCGATCGACAACCGTCTGCAGGTGTTCCGTGACGATGTTGGTGAGCTCCAGGCGCTCGCCGATCGCCGCGCCCGCTACCAGGTAGGTGCCCGCCTCGATACGATCCGGCATGACGTCGTGGGTGCCGCCGCCGAGTTCGTCGACACCCTCGATCGTAATCGTATGGGTGCCGGCGCCCTGGATCTTGGCGCCCAGCGTGGTCAGCAGAACGGCCAGATCGACGATCTCCGGTTCCCGCGCTGCATTCCGAAGAGTGGTTGTTCCCTCTGCCAGCGTGGCGGCCATCATGCAGTTTTCGGTGCCGCCCACGGTCGGAACATCGAAGGCGATCTCGGCGCCACGAAGCCGGTCGCAGCGCGCCTCGACGTAGCCTTCCTCGAGATGTAGTTCGGCACCGAGCGCCTCCATGGCGGCGAGATGTCGATCCACGGGCCGCGCTCCGATGGCGCAACCGCCCGGCAGGGAAACCCGGGCGCGGCCTGTGCGCGCTAGCAGCGGGCCCAGCACAAGAAAGCTCGCGCGCATCGTCTTCACCAGATCGTACGCAGCCTCGGAGCCGGTCTTCCCAAGGCCCCGTGTAATCACAGTTCCGGGTGCCGGCCGGCTAACTGACACGCCGAGCTGATCGAGAAGTCGGCAGGTCGTGTCTACATCGCGCACTGCGGGGACGTTGCGAAGACAGACCTCCGCGTCGGTCAGCAGCGTCGCGGCCAACTCCGGCAGCGCCGCGTTCTTGGCGCCGCCAATGGCGACGGTGCCGCTCAGCGTGCGGCCGCCCTCGATGCGCAATTTCTCCATGCGCCGATTTTAGCAGCCCGTGGGACAAGGCTGATGCGCCACACCAGCCTTCTACCGCGGGCTGCTAGGCTCCGTTCGCGGCGCCTGGAGGTGTCTAGCGCCGATAGGCGGTGAGGACTCGCGGTATGCCCTGGAAATCATCGTCGATGGTGATGTTCGCCCAGCGATCGTCCCGCGCCAGGAGCTCGAGCACGGCGTCGGCGCGGCCGTAGCCAAGCTCGAACAGCAGCGGCCGACCTGGTAGCAGCAGCGTCGCGGCCGCGGGGATGACGCGAGCATAGATCTCGGTGCCCTGCGGGCCGGACTCGATAGCGGCCAGCGGTTCGTGATGCAGCACTTCGGGTTGTTCCACTTCGCCGGTCGCAGCATACGGCGGGTTGCAGACAATCGCGCCCAGGCGCTCGCGTAGCCTCTCTGAGGCTGGGACGGCGGCAAGGAGGTCGCTGCCCACGACATCGACACGCTCACCGACCCCGAGCCTCGCCGCGTTCGTGCGGGTCACGCGACGCGGGGTGGGAGCGCGGTCGATCGCGAGTAGCCTGGCGCCGCCGCGCGCCCGCGCGAGAGCCACGGCGATAGCACCGCTGCCGCAGCACAGGTCGATGGCCCAGGGGTGGCCTGGATCCCAGGCAGCGAGCGCCGTCGTGACGAGCTCTTCAGTTTCCGGGCGCGGAATGAATACGCCGGACTCGACGTGTAGCGCGAAGTCGAGAAAATGCGCGGTGCCGATGATGTACTGCAGCGGCTCGCGGGCCAGCCGCCGGGCCACGAGGTCGCCATACGCCGTCAACGTCGTCAACGGAAGGGGTTCGGCGAATCGGGCCAGCAATTGCGCCCGGTCGATTGCGAGCACGTGTTCCAACAGCGCGGTGGCCGCGACGCGCGACGCGTCGATTCCCGTGGCGGCGAACTTGCTCTCCGCGTCGCGGATCGCGGTCGCGATAGTCAGCGGCTCATCTCCGAGGTGCACCGGAGCGGACTCAGCTAGCTTGTGCCGGCTGGAACTCTTCTTCGAGCCGCTGTGCCTCGAATGCGGACACGGTCTGATCGAGCAACTCATCGAGGTCGCCGTCGAGGACCTCCGGGAGCTTGTGCACGGTCAGATGGATACGGTGGTCGGTGACCCGGTTCTGCGGGAAGTTGTAGGTCCGGATCTTCTCGCTGCGGTCGCCGCCGCCGACCATGCCCTTGCGCTCGGCCGCGCGCTCGTTGGCCAGCTCCTGCTGTTTCAGATCGTAAAGGCGCGAACGCAGCACACGCATGGCCTTGGCCAGGTTCTTGTGCTGCGACTTTTCGTCCTGGCATGACACAACGACGCCCGTGGGCTCGTGTGTCAGCCGGATCGCCGACTGCGTCGTGTTGACGCTCTGACCGCCCGGCCCCGAGGAACAGAAGCGGTCGATGCGGATCTCGTTCTGGTCGATATCGAGCTCGACGGCTTTGGCCTCAGGCATTACTGCCACCGTGACCGCCGAAGTATGGATTCGCCCTGAGGACTCGGTCTCAGGCACGCGCTGCACCCGGTGCACGCCGCTCTCGTGCTTCAGGCGGCTGTAGGCGCCTTTGCCCTCGATAACGGCGATCACTTCCTTGAGGCCGCCAGTGCCTGTCGAACTCTCGCTCATGACTTCCACCGTCCAGCGGCGGCGTTCCGCGTAGCGCTGGTACATGCGGAAGATCTCGGCGGCGAACAGCGCGGCTTCCTCGCCCCCGGTACCGGCGCGCACTTCAACCACGACGTTCTTGGCGTCGTTGGGATTCTTGGGCAGCAGCATTCGCAGCAGATCGCCCTCGAGAGCTTCGCGCCTGATCTCCAGGCTGCCAATCTCCTCCGCCGCAAGCTCCCGCATCTCGGCGTCCGACTCTTCGAGAAGCACCTTGCTCTCGTCGATGCCGGTCTGTACGGCGAGCAACTGTCGATAGGAGTCGACGATGCCGTCGAGCTCGGCATGCTGCTTGATGAGGGTCGTGTAGCGGTTGCCGTCCTGGATGACCTCGGGACGCACAATCTCCTGATTGAGGGTCTCGAACTTCGTTTCCAGCTCTTCGAGCCGGCTCAGGACCTGCTGCTGCACGATCGGTCAGCAGCCGCCGAACGGCCGCTTCTCCTCATCAGACATGGCTGCGATAACGTCAGCTCTCGTCCGCGTTCTCGGCTTCCTGCTTGGCCGCTGGCGCGTCGGGGTCGTCCACCTTGTAGAACTTCTCGTACTTACGCTGGAACTTCTCAACGCGACCAGCGGTGTCGACAAAGCGTTGCTGGCCGGTGAAGAACGGGTGCGAAGCCGAAGAAATTTCGACGCGAAGTACGAAATGCTCGACACCATCAATGTCACGAGTTTCGCTGCTCGTCTTGGTGGAGCGGGTCACCAACTCAAAATCGGCTGATCCGTCCACGAAGACGACCGGATGGTAATCCGGGTGGATTCCTTCCTTCATAGTGGGTCCTTCCTCGCGGTGGCAGAGATCGGCTGGGGCATTAGCCGAAAAGGGGAGCGTGCCGGAAAGGGCAACTAGTAAAGATTAGCATGCACACGCTAGTTCTGACGGCCGCCAACTACTCTTCGATGATCTTCATCGAAGCCAGGAAATCGGCGTTGGTTTCGACCTGATCGACCCGTTGCATGAGCAACCGCATGCCTTCCTCGAGGTCGAGCGGCATGAGGATCTTGCGCAGCAGCCAGATGCTCGCGAGGTCGTCCGCGTCGAGGAGGAGCTCCTCCTTACGCGTGCCGGATCGCCGCAGGTCAATCGCCGGCCAAACACGCTGTTCGGCGAGACGGCGATCGAGGACGATTTCGGCGTTGCCCGTGCCCTTGAACTCCTCGAAGATCACCTCGTCCATGCGGCTCCCGGTGTCGACCAACGCCGTGGCGATGATGGTCAGCGAGCCACCCTCTTCGAGCTTTCTGGCCGAGCCGAAGAAACGCTTCGGCTGGTGTAACGCCTTGGCATCGACGCCACCCGACATGATGCGGCCCGACTGCGGGCAGACCGTGTTGTGAGCCCGCGCCAGTCGGGTGATCGAGTCGAGCAGGATCACCACGTCATTGCCCTGTTCGGCGAGTCGACGCGCCTTGTTGATCGCGATCTCGGCCACCTTCACGTGCCGGGCAGCGCCCTCGTCGAAGGTGGAGGCGATGACCTCGCCGGCCACGGCCTTGGCCATCTCGGTGACCTCCTCCGGGCGCTCGTCGACCAGTAGCACCAGGAGAATCGTTTCCGGGTGGTTCGCGATGATGGCGTGGGCGATGCTCTGCAGCAAGACCGTCTTTCCAGCTCGCGGTGGCGACACGATGAGCGCCCGCTGGCCCTTGCCGATGGGGCAGAGCATGTCGATAACGCGGGTCGAGACGTCGCCATCGGCGTGCTCGAGCTTGAACCGTTCTTCCGGGTGGAGCGGGGTCTGGGTGAAGAACGGCTCCGCCTGCGGCGCATCCGTGCCCATGTGATTGATCCGGTGCACCTCTTCCATCGCGAAGTAGCGTTCGCCGTTGGTGCGCGGCGGCCGTATGGTTCCGTGCACGGTGTCGCCGCTACGCAGCTGGTACTCCTGAACGAGCGGCGGCGCGACGTAAATATCATCATCGCTCGGCAGGTAGCTCGTCTCGGGGCCACGGAGAAAGCCGTAGCCGTCGCGCACGACCTCGAGGACGCCCTGGACAGGGATCTCCTGTTCCAGGGCGGCGAGTACAAGCCGTGTCAGTCCCTGGCGGCTGCGTTCGACGCTGGTGTCGATCTCGAGCTCACGCGCCACGCTCAGCAACTCGACGATTGTTGCCGAGCCGAGCATGGCGGCGTCGTGCGACGCTGTGGGCCTCTCGGACTCCTCGACCGTGGCGGCCAGGGTGTCGTCCATGAAGTGTTCCTTCGTTTCAGCTAACGGCGGTTTCGTTCGGCGCCGCGGCGGATGTGGTGGTGTCCTGCAGCACAGTGCGGATTGCGCTCCACAACTCATCCCGACCCATGCCGGTCGTGGCGGAATACGGGATCGGCTTCTGGCCGGCAGGTAGATCGAGGGCGCGTACAAACATCTGGGCCGCGCGCGCCGACTTGTTGCGTCCGAGCTTGTCGGCTTTGGTCAGGACGTAGAGCGACGGAATGCCCGAAGCGCGCGCCCATTCGATCATCTGCTGGTCGAGTGGCGTGGGGCCGTCGCGACGGATATCGAGCAGTTGAATACTCAGGAGAAGGTTCGGGGACTGTTGCAGGAACTTCTCGATAAGAGGCGCCCACTGCTCCTCGCGGATCTTGCGCGAGACCTTCGCGTAGCCGTATCCGGGCAAGTCGACGAAAGCACAGCGGCTTTCCTCCAGTTCGACCCGATACCAGTGGATCAGCCGCGTGCGTCCCGGCGCCTTGCTCGTGCGGGCGAGCTTCTTCCGCCGCGTGAGCGAGTTGATCAGACTCGACTTGCCCACGTTGGAGCGGCCCAGGAACGCGATCTCCGGAGTCGCCTCGTCGGGGAAATCGCCGGGGCTCGCGGTCGTGTGACCGACGCTGATGTCTTTGATTTTCACGGTTGTTGCCGCAAAGAAGGACTCGCGCAGGGATCGGTGGAACCCTGTCGGACTAAGCACAATGCCGATGAATAGCGGCCTGCCATGCTTTGGCAGCCGCGGATTGCTTGCTGAACGGGAGGTTCGCGGTTGGCCGGTCAGTGGGCCAGCGGCGGCTCCATGGCGTCATCCGTTGCCGTGGGCGGCAGAATGTCCTCTGCGGGCACCGGAGTGAGGGGGGAAACGAGCGCCACTTCCAGAACTTCATCCATGGTGGAAACGAGATGGACGCTGACCTTCTCCCGGATATCGTCGGGCACGTCGCGTAGGTCCTTCTCGTTGTCCCGCGGCACTACGATGGTGTTAATTCCGAGCCGGTGAGCCGCGAGGATCTTCTCCTTGAGGCCTCCAATCGGCAGCACCTGTCCGCGCAGCGTGATCTCGCCGGTCATGGCGAGGTCGTTGCGGATGGCGATCCCCGTGAGTGCCGAGATCATGGCCGTGGCCAGCGTGATTCCGGCCGACGGACCGTCCTTCGGAATGGCGCCTTCCGGCACATGAACGTGCACGTCGACACGCTCGTGGAAGTCGCGCGGGATGCCGAGGCTGGCGGTGCGCGAACGGATGTACGACATCGCCGCCTGGCCAGATTCCTGCATCACGTCGCCGAGTTGACCGGTCAGTGCGAGCTTGCCCTTGCCGTGCATCAGGGTGGCTTCGATATCGAGCTTCTCGCCACCGCGTTCGGTCCAAGCCAGGCCCGCAGCAAGACCGACGGCTGCTTTCTCTTCCTTGCCGCGGCGGCGATAACGCGGCACCCCGAGGTACTCCTCGAGGACCTTCACGTTCACCGTAACCTTGGCCTTGTCGGGAATGGCTTCGGCAGCGGCGCTGCGGCGCGGCAGCGTGCTCGCCAGCGGGTCGCGCGCCTCGACGAAGATCTCGGGCAGCTTCGGCGTCTCGTCCTCTGCTTCGGCTGCGGCGATGGTCTCGTCCTCGGGCGCGTCGTCCGTCGCGGCCTCGACAGGCGGCGCCATATCGCTCGGGATATCGGCATCTTCGCGGTCGCTCAGGATCGCGGCAGCCTCTTCGGTCTCGCGCACAGTGGCAGCGGCTGCAGCCTCGGCGATCTCGGTCGAGTGCTGCTGCACCAGTTCGTGCGCGCCCTTGCGGCAGACCTTGGCCAGTTCGCGCTCGAGCCTACGTACACCGGCCTCGCGCGTGTACTGCTCGATCAGCGCGTCCATCGCGTCGTCCTTGATCGCCAGCTGCCCGAGTTGGAGTCCGTGCATCACGATCTGCTTCGGCAACAGGTGGCGACGCGCGATCTCGATCTTTTCGTGTTGCGTGTAGCCGGACAGATGAATGACTTCCATGCGGTCCTGGAGCGGCCCCGGGATGGTGTGCAGAACGTTGGCCGTGCAGATGAACATGACCTTCGACAGGTCGTACTCCGCGTCCAGGTAGTGGTCCGTGAACGTGTGGTTCTGTTCCGGGTCGAGGACCTCCATCAGGGCGGCCGACGGGTCGCCCCGGAAGTCCATGCTCATCTTGTCGATCTCGTCGAGCAGGAACACGGGGTTGATGACGCCAGCAACCTTCATCCGCTGCATGATCTGGCCCGGGAATGCGCCGATGTAGGTGCGGCGGTGACCGCGGATCTCCGCCTCGTCACGTACGCCGCCGAGCGACAGCCGAACGAACTCGCGTTCCGTAGCGCGGGCAATGGACTTGGCGAGCGAAGACTTGCCGGTACCAGGCGGGCCGACGAAGCAGAGAATCGAACCGCGCGGGTTCTCCACGAGCTGCCGCACGGCGAGAAATTCGAGGATGCGCTCTTTGATGTCGTCGAGCCCGTAGTGGTCATCCGCCAGAATTTGGGCGGCCTTTGCCAGGTCCCGATTCTCGAGATTGCGTTTGAACCACGGCACCGAGAGCAGCCAGTCGACATAGCTGCGTGAGACGGTGGCCTCTGCCGACATGGGCGGCATGGCTTCCAGGCGTTCGAGTTCCTGCTCGACCTTGCCGAGGACTTCATCGGGGAGCCCGGCTTCGTCGATGCGTCGCCGCAACGCGTCCATTTCGGACTCGCGATCGCCGCGCCCCAGTTCCTTCTGGATCGCCTTGATCTTCTCGTTCAGGTAGTACTCGCGCTGCGCCTGCTCCATCTGCTTCTTGACCCGACCCTGGATCTCGCGATCCATCTTGACCTTGTCCATCTCGCTGGTCAGATACTCGGTCAGGCTGTCCAGACGATCCTCGACGTCGGTGATCTCGAGGATCTCCTGCTTGGTCGGGACGTCGAGTGGCAGGTGGGCGGCGATGGTATCGGCGAGCCGACCGGCGTGGTCTTTCTTGACCGCCGCCAGCACGGCTTCGTTGGGAAGGTTGGACGACAGCTTCACGTACTTCTCGAAGAGACGCGTGAGCTGACGTGTTTTCGACGCGAGGGCGTCATCGTCTGCGTCCTCGATCGGTGCCACGACGACCTCGAGATACTCCGACTCTTCAGTAACCTCGATCAGGGAGGCGCGGCGAACGCCCTCGACCAGCACCTTCACGGTGCCGTCAGGACGCTTCAGACTCTGGACAATCGTCGAGATCGTGCCGAGTTCGTAGACATCCCCGGCATCTGGATCCTCGACATCGGCGTCGCGCTGGGCCGAAAGGAAGAGCCGCTTGCCCGTTTCCATGGCCCGTTCGAGCGCGGCAACGGAACGGCCACGACCCACCACGAAGGGCATCATCATGCCCGGGAAAATCACCACGTCGCGCAGCGGTAGCAGCGGCAGAGTCTGGTAATCGCCTGTCTTCTTGCTTGCCATTGCGTGGCCTTCGCGCGCTGAACGCGTTCGGTCGAGTGGAGAGGAGCGGATCGTCAAAGCGCGCCCGCCGGGGGGCTCGCCGATACGGGCCTATTCAGCCCCCTGCCCGTACCTCAAGGGGGTACACGGAAGCCCGTTCCTCAAAGGGTACACGGAAGGCGCGCAGAGCCGCAAATCAGGCAAACGCCGCGCGGCCTGGCTGCAACGAGCTGAGCGCCTGCCAACAGACTGGATCAGCAGCAGGCTGACGCGTGCCCAAACCCAGGATCGGTACCACCGAGCGGACGCGCCAGTACCTTGGCTCTAGCCGGCCTTCTTGATCAGCGCGAGGGGATCCTCTCGCTGATCAACGACCTTGCGCGTGACCACGCACTCTTCGATGTTCGGTTCGCTCGGTAGGCGATACATGATCTCGAGCATGAAGTCTTCCATGATCGCGCGCAGGCCACGGGCGCCGATGCCGCGATCAATCGCCGCTTCGGCGATGGCCACCAACGAGTCGTCGGTGAACGTCAGGTGCACGCCCTCCAGATCGAACATCTTCTGGTACTGCTTCACAAGCGCGTTCTTCGGCTCGGTGAGAATCGTGATCAGGTCCTCGACATTCAGCGAGGTTAGCTGTCCGACTACAGGCAGACGTCCGACGAACTCGGGAATCAGTCCGTAGCGGATCAGGTCGCCTGGTTGCGACGCAGCCACGAGCGTTTCGGTGTCCGCGAGCTCCTGCTTCACCTCCGCCGTAAAGCCGAGCGACTGCTTGCCGAGACGGTTCCCGATAATGTTCTCCAGCCCGACGAACGCACCGCCAACGATGAACAGGATGTTCGTCGTGTCGATCTGGAAGAACTCCTGGTGCGGGTGCTTGCGACCGCCCTGCGGTGGCACGTTGGCCTCCACGCCCTCGAGGATCTTGAGTAGCGCCTGCTGCACGCCTTCACCGGAGACATCGCGAGTGATCGAGGGGTTCTCGTCCTTGCGCGCGATCTTGTCGATTTCGTCGATGTAGATGATGCCGCGCTCGGTCTTTTCCTTGTCGTAGCCGGACGCTTGGAACAGCTTCAGCACGATGTTCTCAACGTCCTCGCCCACGTAGCCAGCCTCGGTGAGGGTCGTGGCGTCGGCGATGGTGAAGGGAACCTGTAGGTAACGCGCGAGAGTCTGAGCGAGCAACGTCTTGCCGGTGCCGGTCGGCCCGATCAGCAGGATGTTGCTCTTGGAGATCTCAACATCGTCGGCGCCTGGTCGCTCGAGGGCGTCGCAACGCTTGTAGTGGTTGTAGACCGCGACCGCGAGCTTCTTCTTCGCATCGTGCTGGCCGACCACGTACTCGTCGAGGAACCCCTTGATCTCAGCAGGTTTCGGAACCTCCTGCAGGTCGCTGCGCTCCTCGAGATCCCGCTCCTCCGCGATGATATCGGTGCATATTTCGATGCACTCGTCGCAGATGTAGACGTTCGGTCCGGCGATCAGCTTGCGAACTTCACTTTGGCTCTTGGAGCAAAAGGAGCAACGCAGCGAGGAGTTGTTCGTCGTGCTGTTCCGGCTCATAAGTAGGTCCCCTCAGCGGGATGCGATGACCTTGTCAATCAAACCATAAGTGACGGCTTCGGCGGCTGTCTGCACGAAGTCCCGGTCGGAGTCTTCGGCGATGCGCTCAACGGTCTGGCCTGACCATCCGGCCAGCATGTCGTTCAGCTGCTTGCGCATACGCATGATCTCGCGGGCATGAATCTCGATGTCTGCCGCGGTGCCCTGAAAGCCACCGGAGGGCTGGTGGATCATGATCCGGGAGTTAGGTAGCGCGAAGCGCTTGCCCGGCGTACCGGCCGCCAGCAGCACGGCGCCCATGCTCATGGCCTGCCCCAGACAGATCGTCGACACGTCGGGCCGAATGAACTGCATGGTGTCCAGGATCGCCAGACCGTCCGTGACGGAGCCACCGGGGCTGTTGATGTAGATCGAGATGTCGCGCTCGGGATCCTCGGCTTCCAGGAACAGCAACTGCGCGATCACCAGATTGGCGATGATGTCGTCGATCGGCTGGCCGATGAAAATGATGTGGTCTTTGAGCAGCCGCGAGTAGATGTCGTAGGCACGTTCGCCCCGCGCGGTCTGCTCCACCACCATCGGAACCAGTGTCATTCTCAGACTCCTCGGAAATTCGGGGACCGGTGAGCTCGCCCATGCGCGCGCCGGTAGCAAAAAACAGGCGGCGTCAGCCCGTCCGGTTACTCCCCTGAGGCCCCGGAAACACTGGGCGTTTCGCCGCTATCGCTGTCGATCGTAGCATGGGCCTTGAGGTGATCCAAAGCCAAACGTCGCCGCAGCGATATGCGCAAACCATCGAAGGAACCGTCCTTCCGCATTTGCTGAACAAGGGACGCTACAGGCCGCTCTTTACCACCCTCTCTTTCTTCCACCTGGCGACAGATTTCCTCCTCGACAGCGTCATCATCGAGGTCGATCTCTTGATCTGTGGCGAGGCGATCGAGCAGCATCTCTTCGGCAATCGAGTCCGAGGCCGCGCCGCGTTGTTCGGTCCGGAAAGCCTTCCAGTCGAGGGCGTTACGCGGATCGACGCCCTGCTGCGAGAGGTCATTGGCGAAGCGCTGGCTCATATCGTCGAGGCGACGCTCGATGAGTGATTCCGGCACGTCGACGGGGTTCGCCTCGCGCAGCGACGCTAGCAGCTGGCTCTGTACGGCGCGATCGGCGTTCTGGTCCATGTTCGCCTGGATCTCCTCGGCGACGCGGGCCCGCAGGCCGGCGAGGTCGTCGGCACCCAGATCCTTGGCGAAATCTTCGTCAACCTCGGGGAGCTGACGCACCTTCAGTTCGGCGATAACGAGGTGACAGAGCACCTCCTTGCCCGCGAGGATTGCGTTCGGGTATTGCTCTCCAAGTGTGGTCACGAACTCGCGGCTCTCGCCCTCGCGCATGCCGAGGAGTTGCTCGTTGAGCTCCGGGATCGCGCTCTCGTGGCCGACCCGGACGAAGCGGTCATCCTCGGCGAGTTTCTTGCCCTTGCCGTCCTTGGGCAGCAAGACAATCTTGCACCGCGCGAACATGTCCTCGGCTGCCGGAGCGTCTTGCGCCGGAATCAGCTGGCCACCGCGCTCGCGCAGTTGCTCGAGCGCCTCGATGACCATCTCGTCGGTCACCTCAACGGCCGGGCGGGACGCGCTCAATTCGGTGTTGGATACTTCCACATTCGGTGCGGTATCGAAGCGGACCGTGAAGTCGAGGTTGGTGCCGGGTTCGAACTGCACGTCCGCGAGCTCGGGCGAATCGAGGGGCCGAAGTTCGCGGGCTTCCAGCTCACTCGAGAGCACCTCGGGGAGCATGTGATCGAGCACGTGCTTGCGAATGTCCGGACCGAATTGCAGGCGCACCATCGAGAGTGGCGCTTTGCCCGGGCGGAACCCCGCCATCTTGGCGCGCGACCGATAGGCCTGCGTCGCGGCGTCGACGCGTTCGTTCATGTCGACTACAGGCACGACGATACGCAGCGTGTGCCGGACGCCGTCCTGGGTGTGCTCGACTTCGTTCGTTGTCGGTTCGGTCATCGCTGTCCCTGTGCTGCGGAAGAGCCCTGTCTGGGATTAGACGCGGCCGGGGGCCTCGTGGGTCTAGTAATGCGAAAGGGGGGACTCGAACCCCCACGGGCTAAGCCCACTGGCTCCTAAGGCCAGCGCGTCTGCCAATTCCGCCACTTTCGCCGCGTCGAGGAAAAGCCCGCGTCGGGCCGGCTCCGTGGGTGGAGCCGGCCTCGCGCGAGAAGGTGAGCCGCCTAGGGATCGAACCTAGAACCTACAGATTAAGAGTCTGTTGCTCTTCCAGTTGAGCTAGCGGCCCGTAGTCGAGACTCCGAGGGTACCAAAACCCGCGTCTCGCGATGCGCCCGGCAGGATTCGAACCTGCGACTTTCAGCTCCGGAGGCTGACGCTCTATCCTGGCTGAGCTACGGACGCGTATAAGGGGTGACCGACGGGACTTGAACCCGCAACATCCTGCGCCACAGGCAGGCGCTCTACCAATTGAACTACGGTCACCGTCCAGGGGGGACATCGTAAGCCCGGGTAGGGGGCCGGTCAATCGCCCGATTGCCCGCTATAATGCGGTGCTGTGTGAGCCTCATTGAACTTTTACTCCGTCCCTACCTCGCAATTGCCATGCTCGCAGCCCGGTTTGTGCCCAGACTCGTAGTTGTCAGCGCGTTGATCGCGCTGGCTCTGCCAATGGTGGCGACGTCTGGCGTGGCAACGTTGGCCGACGTCGCGATCTCGCGGGCCGAGCTCATGCGGCGCGATACACGACGCGCCCACAGGGCCACCGCGCGCCATGCAGTGCCCGCCGCTTCGCTACACGCTGATCTCGCCCGGAGACGGATGAAACTTCGTGGTGGCGATCTCCTTTCGGCGTCGGTGGTCAAGAATCGCGCGGTCCAGATCAAGGGCGGAGCGGGCAAGGTGACCTACGGCAAGGTCAAGACCCCGCCGTTGTCGCCGCGCGGCGTGGCCTACGACCCTTCCTCTGGCCTGATGGCGATTGCATCGGTCGACCAGGTGGCGCTGTACGACGCGGCAACCAACAAATCTTCGGCGGTGCCGGCAATCTTCGACTTTGCCAACGACCTGGTGTTCGACGCCAACGGCGGGCTGATCATTGCCGACCAGGGTGCTGAGACCACGGCGATCAACCCGACCGATGGCAAGCTGTGGCGCTACGACCTCGAAACGGAAGAGCTCACTGAAATTGGCACCAGCAGGAAGCTATCGAATCCGAAGCTTCTGGCGCGCGATAAGAACGACATGATCCATTTCGTCGATGGTGGAGCAGGTGTTCTGGTGTCGCCGGCCTTTGACGTGCGCTGGGACGTTGTCTATCGGCTTGAGGGGAAGGGGCTTTCGCGGGTGAAGGTCGTCTGGAAGGACGCCGGGGTCCAGGCAACCGCCTACGCGATCGCACCGAACGGCTGGCACTGGATCGTCAACCTTGCCGAACTCGTCCGCCTCAAGGGCAAGAACTTCGAGCGGCCGTGTTTGCCGCCCTACCCTCTGCAGTTTGCCACTGGCCTCACCATCGACAAAGACGGGATGGTCAACGGCATGGACGGCGCGAATGTCCTCACCAAGGACCGCATGGTGTTCACCATTGACAGTTCGTGCATCGTCAGCGGAAAGCCGGACAAGAAGCTAAAGGGCGCGCGCGGCATCGCTCACGTTCCTAACGAGTGAAGTCACCCGGCCGCCGGCTGACGGTGGCCCTGCTCTCGCCGTTCCACGGCGGTAGCCACGAAGCTTGGGCTGACGGCCTGGTGCGGCACTCTCGGCACCACATTCGCGTGCACGGCCTGCCAGCGCGATTCTGGCGCTGGCGCATGCAGGGCGCCGCACTCACGCTGGCCGCGCAGCTTGAGTCAGAGTACGCAGACGGGCCGTTGCCCGACCTTCTGGTGGCCACCGACATGCTCGACCTATCGGCGCTGTTAGCGATCACGCGAGCCCGGTTCACGGAAGTGCCGGCGGTGCTCTACATGCACGAGAACCAGCTGACGTACCCGGTTGCGGGGGCGGCTGGCGGCATGACTTCGTCCGCTCGGAGCACGGGCATCATCAACCTGAACTCGATGGCAGCCGCCGATAGGGTTGTCTTCAACTCGGAGTTTCATCGACAGTCCTGGTTCGACGCTCTGGACGAATTCCTCACCCGAGTACCCGAACCACTTGGAACCGACATCGTGGCCACGACGATTGCACGTAGCCAGGTGGTCCCGGTCGGCATCGAAGTTGCCGACCTGCCGCTCGATCCGGGGCCACGGCGGCCGCTGGTGGTGTGGAATCAGCGTTGGGAGCACGACAAAAACCCCGGCGAACTCGTGCGGTTACTGATTGCTCTCGCCGAGCTGAGTGTCGACTTCGAGGTTGCGCTGTGCGGTGAACAGTTCGGGGCGCCGCTGCCCGAATTCACGGAAGGCATCAGCGTTCTCGGCGACCGGGTGGTCCACCAGGGATTCCTGTCGCGCCTCGAGTACGCTCAACTTCTGGGCCGCGCCCGCGTGGTTGTGTCGACGGCGCACCATGAGTTCTTTGGCATCAGCGTTGTTGAAGCGGTTTGTGCCGGCGCCCATCCCTTGCTTCCCAATCGTCTCAGCTACCCCGAGATTCTCGGCACGGAGCATCGATCCCGATGCCTGTATGACGACTTCGACGATGCTCTGGCCCGTCTCCGCATGTTGCTCGCGTCGCCGGACCCGACGCGCGAGGTTGCCCTTGCCGTGGCAGCTGATCTCCGCGGTCGTTTTCGCTGGGAGACCGTCATCAGCGACTACGATGATGTGTTTGCTGAACTCGCCATGTGCCGGGACTGAGTTGTTGCGTCATGGTTGACCTTGTTGGAAACGGCGGCGGGAAGCGGGTCGGTAGCCGGCACTCGTTTTCGGCCGGGAGCTAGGACAGCAACTACGCGCGTCCGCCGCCTACAAGGGCGCGCGCCAACGAGGGTCCACTGTCCCGGGCTACGAACCTGATGGCATGGGACGTCACCAGGGACGACGTCCGGGTGCCGGCGCCGCTGCGGCCGGGTTGTTGGACGGCGCCGCGCTGGCAGTGTGTTCGGAGGTCCGGAGACATGTTCCGGCACATGTCCTGTTCCCCTAGCGCCGGAAGAAGTCCATGCTGAAGCGCTCTCCGCGATTCCACGAACGTCATCTGGCGTTGGTCTTGCTCACCACGGTGCTCGTCGCCGGGTCCGTGCGGCCAGCCGACGCCGAGTCTCCGTCGGAGTCCGAGTCGGCGATCTTCTTGCTCCAGGAGGATGCTACCTGGCCCCAGGAGGTCGTCACGGACGAAGGTACGCTCGTCATCTGCCAGCCCCAGCCCGAGAGTCTCGAGGGTAATGTGCTGAGCGGTCGCGCGGCCTTCCAACTCGAAATGAACGGCCAGGCGCCAGTGTTCGGTGCCTTCTGGTATGACGCGACCCTGGCGCGCGGTCGCAGCGACGACTCGTTCTTGATCCGTACAGCGGAGGTGACGCGCTTCAGCTGGCCGGAGTCCACCGACGCCAGCGAGGCGCGCTTCAGCGACTTCGTGAAACA